>JACCDK011047674.1_pt1 | contig 14467 bp, 10 predicted proteins | sample 7445871 | NCBI WGS metagenome assembly JACCDK01 (sample SAMN15323436, study PRJNA562643) | freshwater metagenome | isolation source: river surface water | place: USA:Blue River Watershed | collected 2017-08-15 | reverse complement strand
GTGCCCTCGGCGGGAATCACGAATTCGACATTGGCCTTGTCCTTGTACTTGGCGCGGTAGGCGTTGAAGTCGTAATCGAGCAGGATCGCGATCTCGCCCGAGAGCACGCGCGCATAGGAGGTCTGCTTGGGAACGATGGGTTCGTTCTTTTTCAGCGCCTTGAAGTAGTCGATGCCGGGGCCGAAGTTGTCCATCGTGCCGCCACGCGCCTGATTCACGGCCACTGCGCCGACATAACCGACGAAGGCGGAGGCCGGATCCAGGTAACCCACAAGGCCCTTGTATTCGGGCTTGAGCAAGTCGGCCCAGGAGCGGGGAACGGGCTTGCCCTTGAGGGCGTCGACGTTGACCATGAAGCCCAGGGTGCCCGAGTGGATGGTGAACCAGTTGCCGTCGGGATCTTTCAGGCCGTTGGGGATGTCGTTCCAGGTGGCCGGCTTGTAGGGGGTGACCACGCCTTCCTTGCGCGCCTGGATGCCGAAGGTCACGCCCAGGTAGGTGACGTCGGCCACCGGGCTGGCTTTCTCGGCCACGAGCTGGGCCAGCGACTGGCCGGAGTTCTTGTTATCCGGCGGCACGGTGATGCCGGTCTTGGCCTTGATGGCGCGCAATTGCGAGCCCCAGTCGGCCCATTCGGGCGGGCAGTTGTAGCAAATGGCGGTCTGGGCCATGGCCGCTGTGGCGGCAAAGCCCAGGGCCAGCAAGCCGGCGCGGGCAATGGTTCTCAAAGGCTTGAACATGCGGTACTCCTGTTTCACGGTTGTCGGGCCCGGGATCGGGACCTGGATGGACGGCCCGCGGGGGCCCGTCCGCACGATTCGCCAGCCCGGAAATGGTGGGCCAGCATCACACTCTCACGCGGGGTCGGGCGCTTGCGCCGCTCGATCGCTCGTACCAGCCACTGCACGCCCAGGTGGCCGGCTTCGTTGTTCGGTTGCACGATGGAGGACAGCATCGGCATGGTGTCCAGGCCCAGGGCGATGCCGTCGAAGCCGACGATGCTGATGTCCTGCGGAACGCGCAGACCCGCCAGTTGCGCCGCGCGCAGACAGCGCAGGGCCAGCAGGTCGTTGGAGCAGACGAGGGCGGTGGGACGGTCGTCGCACTTCAGGTGGCCGACGACCTGCTCGATGGCCGATTCCATGAAGGGCACCTCCAGCAGCGCCGGGCCCTTGAGGCGCTCGCGCCGCAGGCCTTGCAGGAAACCCTTGTATCGCTGCTGCGCGCGGTCTGAGGCGCTCAGTTGCCCGCTGACCATGGTCAGGCGTCGATGGCCCAGAGCGGCAAGGTGCGCCACCACCTCGGCGACGGCAGTTTCGCTGTCGCCGCTCACGCAGGGATGCTTGGGATGACGGTTGTAAAGCAGCACGTAGGGCGTGCGGGCGCGCTGCAGATGGCGTAGCGCCTGCGAGGTGTCGGGGTTGGAGACCACCAGCAGGAGGCCGTCGACGCTGGCGCCTTGCATCAAGGCGACGCAACGCGTTTCCAGCGCCGCGTCGTAGTGGGTGGTCATGGGCAGGATGGAGTAGCCCGCCGCGTGCGCGGCCTCGGCTACGCCCTCCAGACATTCGGCGAAGACAGGATTGGTCAGGGTGGGCATCAGCACCCCTAGCACGCGGCTTCGGCTGGTGCGCAAGGTGCGCGCGCTGGCGTTGGGGGTGTAGCCCAGGGTTTGCGCCAGGCGAAGCACCTTCTCGCGTGTGGCAGCGCTGACCTGCTGCGGCGCGTTGAACGCGCGCGAGACCGTGGCGACGGACACACCAATCTGGCGGGCAACTTCCTGAATGTTCACGAGTGGCTGAAACTGTAATCGATTACAGTTTCAGCGCTGATTGTGAAAGTCTGATGACACCTGTCAAGCGGGCAGACGCGGGGGAGGCCCTCGAAAGACCTCAGGCGGCAGTGTCGCGCACGATGACCATGCCCTCGCGCGCCAGGATGTCGACCATTTGCAGCACCGAATCGCGATCGAGTTGTTTGATCGGTTCGCTCAGTTCGTCGTAGGGCACCATGTTCGGGTGGATCTTGCTGGGGTTGTCACGCACCGGCCCGTGGCGCCAGCCATCGAGTGCTCGGTCGGCCCACCAACGGTCGTGGTCCATTCGAGACAGGAGCTCCAGCTCGCTGCCCGCCAGCGTCACCGTTTCCTGCGTGTTGCCCGCCTGCGGCACGATGCGGCACCCAATGGCGCGCATCTTCACTTCGAAGTGGTCGGCAGTCATGCGGTTGGCGTTGCGCAGGGTCTCGTCCAGCGCTTCCCAGGGCCGGTTGGCGAGAGCGCGTGGGCGACCCGGATTGCGCTGCACCTCCTCGTCGTCGCGCGCGCAATAGCCGGCGTGGAACTGGCGCGCCCGGTCATCGTCCACCTCGGACATGAAGCCGCCGGAGCCGCGCACCAATGAGAACAGGTGAAAGCGCCCGGCATGGCCGCCGTGCGCTGCGAAGTCGGCCAGCACGCAGCCGCCCGGGGGATCCAGGGCCACGACCTGGGCCTGTACCGTGCGCTCGCCCTCTTGCGCGCGGATGCCCTGGAGCAGCAGACGGGCGATGCGCAGGTTGGCGATTTCGTCCTTGGTGCACACATAGGCCACGGTGGCCGGGCGTTCGTCGGTGAGCCAGCGCCGTACCTGCTCGGTGCCGACATCTTCCAGGCGGCTTTCCTCGGTCTCGACCTGCAGCCAGTGCTCCAGGGCCGGGTGGGCCTGGCGCGCCTCGCGCCAGCGGTCGCCCACATGGCGGTCCACCACCGTGACCTTGGGTTTGCGGCCACTGCGGTAGTGACCCACCCGCGCCAGCTGCACGAGGATGGACTGACCCACCGACCCCAGACCCACCACGATGACATGCACGCCTTCGCCGTCCGATTGCGCCACCGGTGCATCCGGCGCAAAGGCTTGAAGCAGTCGCCGCGCCACCATTTCCGACTCGTTGAAGATGCGGATACGGGGCAACACCGCCGCGTCGAAGTACTCCTCGACCTTGAAGTCGCGCCGCACCGACAGCGGTTCGACCATGCACTTGATCTCCAACTGGGTCGCGCCAATCGACGGCGACAAGGCGGCGTGCGTCAGGGCGATGTTTTGCGCGTGGTCATCGCGCATCGCGATCAGCATGCGCGCGCGGGCGACGCCCGTGGCTTCCAGCAATTGGGCCGTCGGCAGACTGTCGGTCACCACGCGCACGCCCGCCTGCCACAGCCGGCTGCGTTGGCCCTCGTCGACCTGCGACATGGCCAGTACCACGGGGTGTGTCGGGGCCATGGCCAGTGCCACTTCCAGTGCGAGGTCGGATTTGTCCACGCCGAGGGGGGAGGCGGCGTCGGTGGCTTCTTCGCGGCCGGCGACGATCACCACATGCGAGCGTGCCAACCAGCGGGCCGAGAAGTGGTCCCATTTGAGGCCCGCCGTCGCCATGTACACACGCACCGCCGCCCAGGCCAGGGTGGCCTTGACCAACAAGTGCATGCGGCCGGCCCACCCTTGCGCGTCCTCTGCATCCGACAGCGCGGTTTGCATCAGCGCCTGCCAGGCCGAGAGCGCTGCGTCCTCTTGCCGGATCTCCTGCGTCGCGAGGACGAAGGCGCCCAAGGTCATGGCGACCAGCAGGGCCAGACCCCAGGTTTCGACAAAGATCAGAACTTTCTTGAACATGCAGGACTCCTCAGGGGGCGACGCGCGCCAGGGCGGTGGCCAGGGGCTCGGTGCTGCATTGCATTTCGCTATTTCAAAAATGCGACGGGTTCATGCCAGCAAGGCGATTATTAAACTGACGAAGGAAACGGGGGGCTTTTCAGTGGACTAATTGGCGAATGACCCCGCGCCAGTAGCCTGCTCGCCACTGCGAGAAAGGGGTGCTGACCTATACTGGCCAAGTTGATCAACAAAGCCCCCAGGAGCCCCCATGACCCAGGAATCACTCGATAAGAAAAAAGGCATCCCCGATATCGTGTTTCTGCTGGATGCCAGCGGCAGCATGAAGGAGTGCATTCAGGCCGTCACCCAGAACATCGCCACCTTCGTGGACACCCTGGCCACGCCCGATGCCAACGGCGGCATCCAGATCAAAGACTGGCGCATTCGCGTGGTCGGCTACCGCGATCGCGATGCCGATGGCTCGCAGTGGCTGGTGGACAACCCCTTTTCCACCGACATCGCCGAGGTCAAGTCGCAGCTGGCGGCCCTGGAGGCCAAGGGCGGCGGCGACGAGCCCGAGTCGCTGCTCGATGCCATGTACATGCTGACCCAATGGTCGTCTGCCGAAAAGGGCGCCCAGGCCCTGCCCACGGGCTGGCGCCATCGTCACGACGCCGCCCGTGTGGTGGTGGTGTTCACCGACGCCAGCTGCAAGCCGTCTTTCAAGGCCGCTGACGGTTCCACCGGCGCGGTCAATGACCTGATTCAGGCCTGCATGGCCAACAAGCTCAAGGTCATCCTGTACGCGCCCGAAGCGCCTTGCTACAGCGACCTGAGCATGATGAACGGCCTCGAGTGGGAGCCGGTGGGCGCTCTGGGCGACAACCCCGTGCAGGCCCTCAAGGACTACACCAGCAACGCGGCCAACTTCCGCAAGGTGATGGAAGCCCTGGCCAAGTCGGTGTCGGCCTCGGCCGCCGTTCCCACGCTCTGATTTAGCAGACGCCCCCCCATGCCCATCAAGTTCGGAGCCGGAGAAAAGATCAAGTCCGGGATCGACAGCTATGTCGTCGAGAAGGTCCTGAGCCAGGGTGCCTTTGCGCACGCAGCGAAGGCCACGTCCACGGCACGGGGGCGGCCGGTGTTCCTCAAGCGCTATTTCGCGCCGACGATCACCTTGCCCTGGTACACGGGCTTTGTCGACCACCAGCAGGAACTCAAACGCCGCGTCAATGCGCACGACGGGCTGCGGGGTTACTGCTACGGCTTCCTCGACTTTTTCGAGGGCACCGAGGGCCGCGCCAACCGCACCTTCCATCAGGTGTTCGAGTTCATCGACGGCGGCAAGCCCCTGACCGACTACCTCGAGGAGCTGTCCAAGGCCGGCCCCGATGCGCGCTGGGACGAGCGGGTCTCGTTCGCGCGGGTCATGATGATGGCCATGGGCGCGCTGCATAAGCAGAAGATCGTCCACACCGACCTCAAGCCCGACAACCTGCTGCTGATTCCCAATCCCTTGCGCGCGGGCGCCTTCACCCTGAAGGTGATCGACATGGATTGGGCGATCTTCTCGGACCGTCGTGCCCCCTGGCACGGACAGGGCATGGGCTACATCGGCACGGCGGGCTATATGTCGCCCGAGCACCTGCGACAGGAAGTGCCGATCGAGGCCTCCGACGTTTTCACCTGCGCGATCATGTTGTGTGAGTTGCTGGCGGGCTACCACCCCTATGCCGGCAAGCGCGGCGACGACACCGTGCTGGCCAAGGCGGTTAATGCCGGCGATTTCAAGGCCTTCAAGCTGCCGCGGGGCATCGACAAGGTCAACAACCCCGCCTACCTCGAAGACCTGGTCAATCGGGCTTTGCATCCGCAAGCGGCCAAGCGTCCGACGGCCGACGATCTGAAGAACGCCTTGCTCGGGATGGGCCCGGCGGGCCAAGCGCCCACCACGCCGGCCCCCGCGCCTGCACCGGCACCGGCCCCCAAGCCGGCGCCAGCCCCTGCGCCCGCGCCGCGTCCTGCTCCCGCACCGGCCCCAGCACCCGCCGCCGAGGCGGCCAGTGGCGGCGTCGAATTGCTGTTTGAGGGCAAGTCCGTGCTCAAGATGCGCATCGAAACGGCGGTGGGCCGCAGCATGCTCAAGCCGGTCAGCCCCGATGCCCAGTTCATGGAGTCCCCGCAGTTCAAGATCCACAAGCTCGATGGCAAGGCCTGGGCGGTCAGTCCGGTGCCGGGCACGCCCAATGAGACCTTGCTCGATGGCAAGAAACTCACGGGTCCCACCGAGCTGCGTGACGGCATGCGCATCGCGGTCGGCAATTCGGCCAAGGGCATCGAGAAGCTGCCCCTGATCGTGCGTCTGGGTTGAGGGGGGGCGCAGCATGTCTCCCACTTGCGAGCACGCAGACCAAGAGCTGCACCGCATTCGCCTGGCGATGCCGCAGCTGCTGGCGGACCTCGAGCGCCGCCTGCTCGTGCCGAGCGCAGACAAGCCCTTCCCCTTGTTGCATTTCGCTCAGAAGCACAAGGTGGCCCGGCTGACCTCGGAGCAGGTGGGGGCGATGGAGGGGTGGTTCTTCATCGGCGATTTGCATGGCGACTTCTACGCTCTGCACACCCTGTTGCGCCGCGCTGAGGCCTTGCAGCCGGATTGCCGCATCCTGTTCCTGGGCGACATGGTCGATCGCGGCGACATGCCGTTCGAGTGCATCTTCTTGTTGCTCGAGTGGGGGCTGCGCCATCCGGGGCGACTCGCCTGGATTGCCGGCAACCACGACATCGCGTTCTCGTTCAATGAGCACGGCGTGTTCACCTCCAAGGTGAGCCCGGCCGAGTTGCTAAACGACCTGAATACGAAGGACACCTTCTCGGGCACGCGCCAGCGCATCGGACGCTTCTTCGTCACGATGGCGGCGCAACTGCCTCGGGCCCTCTTGTTCCCCGACGGCCTGCTGGCGACGCACGGCGGCTTCCCCTTGTCCGACCTGCAGGTGCAGGGGCAGGCGATGGCGGACGAACCGGCCTTCCTGGAGTGGCTCAACTCCGAGGCCTGCCTGAAGGATTTCACCTGGACGCGGATCAACCGAGCGCCCAAGCGATTGCCAGACCGTTACTCCAGTGGCTCGCAATATGGATTCAAGGATTTCGAGGCCTTCTGCCAGCTCAAACCCGATTGGTTCCCGGTGACGCACTTGCTCACCGGACACGAGCATCCGGCCAACGGCTTCGAGTTGCATCCCACCTACAAGATCAATCGCGCCGTCACCCTTCTGGGCATGGGCGTCGATGAAATCACGGGCAAGTACAGCGACCACCTGCACCTGGGGCAGGGCGTCGCGGGCTCGGTGCCCCAGGTCATCCCGGTGCCCGTGGACCGCGGCGAACTGGCGATGCTGCGCGGCGAGCCGCTTCCCCCTGAGCCTGAGACGGCGCCCGCAAATGCAAACGCGACGGCAAACGCGACGGCAAACGAAACTGCAAGCGCGGGTCAAGCTGCGGCGGATCCCGCCCCTGCACAACCCCTTTCCTCCAAGGAGTAATCCCCATGGCCTCCCCCACCCAGGTCGATCTGGTTCTGGTGATCGACACCAGTTCCAGCATGCGTCACTGCATCGATCAACTCAAAAGCCATCTGAAGGAATTGATCAAGCCCATGCAAGGCCATGTGGCCAAGGTGCGCTTTGGTCTGGTGGCCATGAGCGCCTCGGCCACTCAGGAGGGTGTGAGCTATCGGCCCGAGACCTTGGCTGGCACCACCGAGTCCATCGGCGCCTTGTATAGCGGCGCCTCGCAGTACGAGTTCCTGACCGACAACACCGACAAGGTGATCGAGCGCCTGAACAGCCTCACCGTGGGCGGCGACGAAGACAACCTGGTGGCCCTGGACATCGCGCTGGACCATCCCTTTGGCCCCGTGAGCACCACCAAGCGCGTGGTGGCCCTGTTCTCCGACGAGAAGCTCGAGGCCGGTGCGCAGCGCACCGCGATCAAAGAATTCATTCCGCGCATCGTGGAAAAGCTCCATGCGCGCCGCATCAAGCTGTTTTGCGCGATGCCGTATTCGGATGCCGCGCAGCAACTGTCTGAGGCCAATGGCTCTGAGATCGAAGATGTGGGCGGGCAGGGCCTGACGGGCGTGGACTTTCGCACCTTGCTCGGACAAATGGGCAAGAGCATCAGCGTCTCCAGCCTCCAGGGCGCCCTGGAGGAGAAGTACGAGCGCGCGCTGTTTGGGCAAGACCAGTGGGTCAGCACCGATGCCTGGGGTGACAGCGACAACACCTGAGGGCAGCGCCCATGACCACTGAGCTGCGCAGCCTGGACGCTGCGGAGTTAACCCGCCTCGGGGGCCTGAAGACGCAATGTCGTGCGGCGCTTTTGTGCACCGAGCACAACGCGCCGTATCCCTGCGAGGTGTGCGACGCCTTGGACTACAAGAGCGTGGCCTGTTCGGCCTGCCTGCAGGAGTTTCCAGAAGGAATGAGCACGACGGGCGAGCGCCCCTGTGCCTCGCAGGCCGTCTTCGCCAAGACGGGCCGCGTCGCGTTCGAGGCCGATGCGATGGCGGCTTTGGCCGATCAGGCGCGCGAGAAAGAGTCCGCCCGCGAGCGCCGAAAGCGCGAGAAAGAAGCCGCCGAGCGCGCGCGAGAGGAGCAGGCGCGCAAGGACTCCCATGCCCGTGAAGCCCGTGAGCGTGAGCGCGCCGAGCGCGAACGAGCCGAAAGAATCAAGGCCGAACGGGAAAAGGCGGACCGTATCGTGCCCGCACCCGCGCCCGCGCCCATACCCGCACCTGTGCCTGAGGGCGACCGCACGCTCGGCGATCGGCGGGCACGCCAGGTGGTCTGGGCCTCGCTTTTTAGCGCGCTGGTCGGCGCCTACACTCTGTGGCAGGCCCCCTTGATTGATATGCCCAGTGCGTCGATCGGCGCCTTGATCGCCTATGGGGTGACGGTCTTGCTGGTGTGGCTGGTGGGCCTGGAAACCATGACCGGCAAGGACCCCTCTCACGCCACGCTGCGCTGGTGGGCGCCGCTGGCCTGGGCCTTCATGACGTTTGCGTGGCCGGGCGCAGCGGGTCTGGCCGTGGCCTACCTGATCGGCGTCAGTGGTCTGGGCGTGCTGACCTACGGGGTCAATCTCATACTGGGGGTGGGTCTGCTGGTGGCGGCGGTGTCGTGCATCGCGTATGGCGGCGTGGCATTGACCCTGCGTCCGCCCTGGCCCAAGGGCATCCTGAATCGGGATTTCCGAACCTTGAGCAGTGGCTGGGTCTGGCTCGCCTTGGTCGCGACCCTGGCCCTGAACGTCACCACCTGGGACGGCTCGGGCCGCTTACTGGAAGGGGGATCGGGTTGGGGCAGTGGACCCACGGGTCTCTCGCGCAAGCCGCTGATCGAGAAAGTCGACAAGAAGCCCTTGCCCAATAAGGACATGGACGGTTTTGTGCGGGCCACGCTGGCCGACATCGCCGAGGCCGTGAATGACCACCCGCGGCTGGCCGCGCCCTTCGCACCCGGTGTCTTGCCGCCGGTGGATGCGGCAGTGGCGGCGCTGGCGCGCCTGCCACGCCCGCCTGCAGGCGATCGCGCGCGCGCCAGAGAATTGAACAACCAGGCCAACCAGTTGATGGCGCGCAATTCCGACTGGTCCCAGATCGCCGACCTCATGGCCCAGGCGCACGCGGCCGACCCGCAGGACGCGGAGATCCTCAATTTCCTGGCGTATTCGCAGATGCAGTCGGGGCGCCATGCAGAGGCCCTGAAGAACATCTTCGAGTCGCTGCGTTTGGCGCCCACCTCGGCCAACGGATGGAACCGACTGGCGCAAATCCGTCTGGCCGCGGCCAAGGGCGATGCACGCCAGATCCAGGAAGCGTCACGCTATTACGTGGTCACCTACTGGTTCTCACGTGATCGCCCGCGCGTGATGCGCTATTTCAACGGCGAGCTCACGGTGGGCCCTGGTGACTCTCCTGATAACCCCGCCGCCGTCAGCATCGCGCTGCAGCGGCTGCCGAAATAAGGGCTTGGCCCTTGCAACACGGAGCGACAACAACATGAGTAGAACGGAATTCGCGGTCTGGACCGGCCATCCCTCCCAGTGGATCAACCTGCCGACCTTTCTTTTCTGGGGCGCTGTGGCGCTGGCGGGTGTCGCGCTGTCTTTCGTCCTGACGGCGGCCCTTGTGGTGCTGCCGGTGTGCGCAGGCTTTGCCCTCTGGCAGTACCTGGTGGTCAAAAACCAGGTGTACGAGCTGACCTCGGAGCGGCTAAAGATGCACTCGGGGGTTTTGAGCAAGCATCTGAGCGAGCTGGAGCTCTATCGGGTGACCGACACGCAGTTTGACCAACCCTTCCTGCTGCGTCTGGTGGGCCTGGCCCATGTGCATATCCTCTCGGCGGACAAGACCACGCCCAGCGTAACGCTCAACGCCGTGTCCGATGCGCGCGAGGTGCGCGAGAAGGTGCGTGAGCTGGTCGAGGCGCGTCGCACCTCGAAGGGCGTGCGGGTGTCCGAGATCGAATGAGCGCCGGCGGCAGCCGCACCGTCCGCGTCTTCCTGTCCTCGACCTTCCGGGATTTTGGCGAGGAGCGCGATCTCCTGGTGCGCCAGGTGTTCCCGGCGCTTCGCGCGCGCTTGAAGGAACGGTTTGTTGAATTGGTCGACGTCGACCTGCGCTGGGGCATCACCGCCGAACAGGCCGAGCGCGGTGAGGTGCTGCCGATCTGCCTGACCGAGATCGACCGCTCGCGGCCTTACTTTATCGGGATGTTGGGAGAGCGTTATGGGTGGGTGCCGCCGCCCGGTACGCTCGCACCGCAGTTGCTGGCGCGTCAGCCCTGGCTGGCGCAGCATGCCGGTGGTACCAGCGTGACCGAGCTGGAAATCCTGCACGGCGTCTTGAACAATCCGGCGTTGGCCGGCCGCGCCTTCTTCTATTTCCGATCGCGTGACTACGCACGCACCAAGGCGGGCGATTACCTGCCAGCCAGTCGCGACGACCGCGCGCGCCAGGTGCAACTCAAACGCCGGATCCAGCGCAGTGGGTTTCCGGTGGTGCGCTATGACCGACCCGAGACACTGGCGGCGCGCATTGAGCGCGATCTGTGGCAACTGCTCGATGTCCAGTTTCCCGCCGGCGAAGTGCCCACGGCCGCCGAGCGCGCGATGCGCCAGCACGAGGCCTACGCCGCGCCGCGGCGGCGCCTTTATCTGGGGACCCAGGATCTCCTCAATGCGATGGATCAGGCGCTGGCACAGGGCGAGTCGCGGATCCTGATAGAGGGCGCGTCCGGGGGCGGCAAGAGCGCCTTGCTCGCGAACTGGGCGCACCGTCATGCCCAGGCCCACCCGGCCGATCAGGTGTTGACGCATTACCTGGCGGCGAGCAGCGATTCGGCCGATCCTGAAGCCCTGGTGCGTCGGCTACTCGAGTTCATACGCGACACCACGGGATCGACCGAGGAGATCCCGCAAGCGGCCGACGCGCTGTTCGACAGCATGGGCAGCTGGCTGGCCCAGGCCAGCGCGTGGGCGCAGGCGCAGGGCGCGCGATGGGTGTTCCTGATCGACGGCTTCAATGGCCTGCGTAGCGGCCGCGACCTGCGCTGGTTCCCGACCTTCGTGCCGCCGCAGGTGCACCTGATGGTGTCCTGCTTGCCTGGCAAGGTGCGCACGGCGCTCGATCGCAAAGGTCCCTGGCACGCCGTGCAGGTGCGACCGCTGGAGGGCGCGCAGCGGCGCGAGCTCTTGGTCAATTACCTGGCCACGTTCAACAAGACGCTGGCCGACGACCTGATCGACCGCGTGCTGGCGCACCCGCTGGCGGGCAACCCCTTGTTCCTGCGCACGCTGGCCGAGGAGCTGCGGCTGTTTGGTGTGTACGAGGTGCTGGCGCAGCGCCTGGACCATTATCTGGCCAGTGCCAGTGTCGAAGCGCTGTTCGAGCAGGTGCTGGCGCGGGCCGAGGAAGATTTTGGGGCGGTGGCCGTCAGCGCGGTGATGCGCGCGCTGTGGGCCAGCCGCGCGGGCCTGCGCGAGGAGGAACTTCTAAGCGGTCAACGCGAGGGCCTGACCCCGCTGGTGCAGGCCACCTGGGCCCCGCTGCGTCATGCCCTGGACGATTTGCTGATTGAGGGGATGGGACGCATCGGCTTTGCCCACGACTACGTGCGCCAGGCGGTGGTCCGGCGTTACCTGTCGGCGGTGGGGGAGCCGACCGCGACGCACCGCGCGTTGGCGCAGTGGTTCGCCCAGGAGCCGCCACAGGCGCGTCGCACCTTCGAGCAGCCTTATCAACTGCGCGAGGCCCAGGACTGGCCCGCGCTGCAAGCGTGCCTGACCGACCGCGAGATGTTTCGCGCGATTCACCGTCATCGCGGATCTCAGGAACTGCTCGGGTATTGGTTGGCGATCACCCGCGCGGGGGGCGTGGCGCTGGCCGATGCCTATCAGGCGGTGTGGCCCCAGTGGCAGGCCGGCGAGCCGGACGATGTGCTCGATGCCGCTGTGCGCTTGCAGATCTTCCTGGCCTTCGCCGGTTACAGCGGCCCCTTTGCACTCGAGCTCGGGCAGCAGGCGCTGGCGCGCAGCCGCGTGCAGCTTGGGATGGACCACCCCAAGACGATCGACCGAATCAGTCGCATGGCGATTGTCTGCAAGACACGCGGCGACCTGGATCAGGCCGAGTCGTTGTATGGGCAGGCGCTGGAGGTGGCCATGCGGGTGCATGGCGAGACGTCGACCGAGGTCGGCACCTTGCGGCTGAATCTGGCCGAGTTGCACCGCGCACAGGGACGTTTCGTCGAGGCCGAGGAACAGGCCCGACGCTGCCTGGCGATCCAGGAGCAGGCCAAAGGCGAGACCTCGATGGCCGTTTGGAGCGCGCTCAATACCTTGTCGGTGATTCTGCGGTTGCAGCAACGCGTCAAGGAAGGTATCCCGCTGCAGACGCGCGCCCTGTCCATCGGGCAGCGCCGGCGCGGGTTTGAACACCGCGACACCAGCATCTCCTTGAACAATGTGGGTTTGCTCTTTCTGGAACTCGGTCAGAAGGAGGAAGCCGAGCGCGCTTTCCGCAAAGCCCTGGCCATGCGCGAGAAGCTGCTGGGGCCGGACCACACGATGACCGGCACAACGCGCAACAACCTCGCGATGCTGCTCAAGTCCACGGGCCAGTTGCAAGAGGCGCGCGATCTATACCTCTTGGCGCTGGGGTCCTTGCAGGCGCAGTTGGGGCATCGACATGCGCAAACCGCCACTTGCCTGTCCAATCTGGGCAGCTTGCTGCTCGAGACCGGTGAGTGGGAGCAGGCCCGGGCTTACCTGCAAGACAGCCTGGACATCCGGCTGGAGGTGCTGGGCCCCGATCATCCCGACGTCGCGACGTCCCTGAATCATCTGGCCCGCTGGCACCAGAAGCAGGGGCAGCCGCTTTTGGCCTTGCCGCTGCGTGAGCGTGGACTCGCGGTGGCGGAGAAGGCCTTGGGCACCGGACACAAGGACGTGCGCACGTCCATAGGCGAACTGGCGCGCTTGCTCGAAGAGACGGGCGATCTCGTGCGGGCCGAAGCCGTGTACCTGCGCTTGTTGGAATTGCGTGTCGCGGCCTTGGGCGCCAAAAGCACGGGCGCCGCCCGTACGCGCGAGCGTCTGGTGGCCTTGTATGAGCGCCAGGGACGGCTGGAGGATGCGGCGCGTTATCGGGATCCGCCGGCGTCGGATCCTGCGTGAAACTGTTTTAGCCCCAGGCTTGAACAAACGCGCGGGCCTGCGCCCGGACGGTGTCCGCCGAGTCCCCCGGTCGATACAAGGCCGAGCCCAATCCTGCACCGCTGGCGCCGGCAGCGCGGTAGGCCGCCAGGTTCGCAGGCGTCACCCCACCCACGGGGAGCAGCGGCACCTGCGGCGGGATCACGGCGCGTAGCGCCTTCACCACGACCGGCGGTGTCATCTCCGCGGGAAACAGCTTGAGCCCGTGCGCGCCCGCGCGCAGGGCCGTGAAGGCCTCACTGGGACTGAGTACGCCGGGCAGGCAGACCATGCCCCGGTCCAATGCGGCCCGCACGACCGCGGTATCCAGGCAAGGCGACACCACCAAACGCCCGCCAGCGGCGTGCACCGCGTGCACCTCCTGCACGGTGAGCACAGTGCCCGCGCCAATCAGCGCCTCGGGATGCGCCGCCGCCAGGCATTCGATGCTGGCCAGGGGCTCGGGTGAATTGAGTGGTACCTCGATCAGGCCAAAGCCCGCGTCGGTGAGGGCAGCGCCGATGGCAGGTGCCTGCGCCGGCGTGAGCCCGCGCAGGATGGCCACCAGCGGCAGTTGGCGCATGACGCGCTCGAAGGTGTCCAGGGCAGGGTGGGTCATGCGTTCAGGTCCAGTTCGCGCGCGATGCGCCACAGGCCGGCCCAGGTGACGCTGCCTTCCAGAGGCCGGGCCTGCACGCCGGCCAAGGCCAGCGCACGCTGGTAGCGGGCAGTGAGAGCCGGCGCACCCACCAGCAGCACGGGCGTGGCGGGATCCGGCGCATGCTGTCGCACTTCTTCGCCGATCACCAGACCCGACAGGTAATCGGGCAGGCGCTGCGGCGGCACCTGGCGAAACCGCGACAGGGTGCGCACGCTAAATGCGGTGTGCAGCAAGCCCCCGCCTTGCAAGGCCCGCCGCACGCCCCATTCGAAGGCTTCATCGTCGGCGGCGGTGGCATCGTCCACAGGCGGCAGCGTGCGCGCCAGCAGCGAGTGTTGCCGCAGCAGCTGATAGACCTCGCCGGTCATGTAGGAGGTGAAGTCTTCGATGCGCTGTCCGCGCACACGGGCCCATTTGC
>JACCDK010347118.1_pt1 | contig 14469 bp, 14 predicted proteins | sample 7445871 | NCBI WGS metagenome assembly JACCDK01 (sample SAMN15323436, study PRJNA562643) | freshwater metagenome | isolation source: river surface water | place: USA:Blue River Watershed | collected 2017-08-15 | reverse complement strand
CCACGCCCTAAACGATGTCTACTAGTTGTTGGGGTAGCAATACCTTAGTAACGCAGCTACCGCGTGAAGTAGACCGCCTGGGGAGTACGGTCGCAAGATTAAAACTCAAAGGAATTGACGGGGACCCGCACAAGCGGTGGAGCATGTTGTTTAATTCGAAGCAACGCGAAGAACCTTACCTACACTTGACATACCTCTTGGGACTTTCAGAGATGATTGTTTTCGGTTCGGCCGGGGAGAGTACAGGTGCTGCATGGCTGTCGTCAGCTCGTGTCGTGAGATGTTGGGTTAAGTCCCGCAACGAGCGCAACCCTTATCCTTAGTTACCAGCGGGTAAAGCCGGGCACTTTAAGGAAACTGCCGGTGATAAGCCGGAGGAAGGCGGGGATGATGTCAAGTCAGCATGGCCCTTACGGCCTGGGCTACACACGTGTTACAATGGCGGTGACAAAGGGAAGCTAAAGAGCGATCTGGTGCTAATCTCAAAAAAGCCGCCTCAGTTCGGATTGCACCCTGCAACTCGGGTGCATGAAGTCGGAATCGCTAGTAATCGCAGATCAGCATGCTGCGGTGAATACGTTCCCGGGTCTTGTACACACTGCCCGTCAAGCCATGGGAGTTGATACTACCTTAAGTGGGTGAGCTAACCGCAAGGAGGCATCCCACCACGGTATTGTTGATGACTGGGGTTAAGTCGTAACAAGGTAGCAGTAGGGGAACCTGCGGCTGGATTACCTCCTTTAACGACAAAACATTAGAAGATTATTCTTCTAACATTGTTTGCGTGTTATCGTCTTTATATTGATTTTTTATGATTTTCTCCTTATTTTTTTTCTTTTATTTCTTATATTTTTGATAAAACGTTGATAATCTGTCTGAGTTAACCTTTTTACAATACACCTCTTTATACAACTCGATACAGATGAGAAATTTGTAGGAGAGCGCAAAACCCAAAGTAGACTCAAATGTACATGAGGATTTGAGCAATGCACAAATTACCATTTGTCATAGAGTTGTTGCAAGAAATCTAATGCTTTAGCTATATTTCTCTTAACTGATAAGCCTGATGCTATTTTAGCTATAAATTTTATTCCTTATTTACAATTTATTAACACATATGTTGTAGATATAATTGTAAGGTTAATTAAAAAAGATCTATACATGAATAAAGCGCAAGACCAACTCATACAAGATATATTATCAAATATCAATGATGTATCTGCTGAAATATTGAAGGATACAAAACATTCTATAAGTAATCTTTTGGGTGTGAGTGCCAAACACCTTGTGCGGATCATAAGGTTTGTGACCAATGAATTGCCACATCACATCTATCTGGACAAATATGAAAACGTTAAAAATTACTTTCAAATATATTTTATTCAATCTTTGATATTATTTTTAGCGCAAGAGGATGTTAAATCTGAAGATTTTCTTGATTCTTTAATAAATTTTAAAAATGAAATCTTAAATCACGTCACAAATAATGTTTATGTCAGATAATGGGAGGGGAAAAATGAGTGAAGGAAAAGGTCTCAACGAGACATTACGGAAACATATAAACAATGAAGATAATAAACAAAGATGGGAAAAACTGAGCAAGCAAAAAGAGGCACATGAGATATGTCAAACACCACTAGATTTCAGTGCAATAAGTTGCCTTAAAATACCAGAAGGTAAATTGACAAATCTCCAAGCAGCTGGATTGGAGATTATGTATTTGATGCAGAGGAAGGTATTTGATGATCAAAACAAAATGACAGATGATCAACAGAAGATAGTCTCAGATTTCCTTTTGCAGATTTTAAATGATAAAAAGAGTGCAAAAGAATTTGCAAATGTTTTAAAAGAGATGATCTCTGTGAATCAGCATGATTCTGAAGCACAAGCGATGTTGGCAAATGTTAGAAAATTTTGCTATAAAACCAGGCATTATGATAATAATAAAATTCCTAATATTATCAAGAAATTGTCTAGTACAGCAGGAGATAATCAAGAAAAGGTAACATTAAGAGAATTTGGCCAGGTAAGAGACGCAGCATTTATATGTGGTTTTACTGATAATTTATCGAAACAAGGCTTTACTCTAGAGCAGAATCATCCTCTCGAGAAAGAAGTACAATATTCTAAAAGTGTAAAGGATAAGATTGCAGAACTCGATGGACAATTATATCAAGACTTAGGTAAAATAATAGGTGGAGGAGTGATGCTGTTGGATCATTTTGACAAGAAAGAAGATCTGAAAAATACTATAGCAGGGATTTATATGAAATTTATATCATATTTTTCAAAGCATATGCATGCTTCCATGATGCTGAAGGATAATGATAAGGATAAGGATAAGGATAAGATAATAAAGTCAGAGCTATCTGATAAGTATAAAAATACAAAACAACTAGATACTTATGAATATTTAGGTGCCAATATTTATCAAATAGATGTAATTAGTCTTATTGATGAAAAATATCATGCAATATTGAGGAGTACATATGGTGAGAAGTGGCAAAGTGTGATTGCAATAAAATTTCAAAACATTGAGAGAGGTATGCATACACACAAGTTTGATTATATAACTGCTGGACATAAAGGAGTGGAATTTTTAAGTGGTTTGGCTGATGTCATTCCTTTTGGACACAAACAAATTTCCAAAAATGATTTTAAAGAAATACACAAGAAAGTAACAGCAAATAAAGGTAAACATGTTTATAAGTTATGCTCTACATTTTGCGCAGAAACTATTATCGCAAGTTTAGTTAGCTTAAATCAAGAAATAGACAAAGATATTACCGATAGCAGCAAAAAATCTGATTATCCATATGTTGATTTCGATTTAAAAGTTGATAATGTTGTGAAAATTCCTTTTGGTGTGCATGAAAATTTATCTGTAATGCATACTGATAGGATGTTAAAACACTTAACTCAAAAAGGATGTATCAAGAAAATTACGACGTCAGTTGATAAATTTATTACACAAGATGATAAAAGCAAAGGATTTTTTCGAAGTACATAGTCGATGCTGAAGAATATAGCTAAACCTTTGCAAAATGGCTGTAAAAATCAAGCAATTCCTCATTTTTTATAGCATTTCTGATGTCTAGCATGAATTTATTCATAAAATTTACGTTATGTATTGTAATTAGCGTAAATGCTAGTAATTCCTTAGCTTTTAGCAGATGATGAATGTATCCTTTGGAGAAATTTTGGCATGTATAGCAAATGCAAGAGTCATCAATTGGTGCATTATCAATTTTATACTTTGCATTGAGTAAGTTAATATGTTCCTTGCCAAAACCGTCGCCACCTGGTTTAAGTGCACCACCATGACGCGCAAGCCTTGTGGGATGGACGCAATCAAAAGTATCAATACCTTGCTGAACACCCCATAGAATGTCTTTTAGACCACCTATGCCAAGCAAATGAATTGGTCTTTGAGGTGTTAACTTACTTGCAGTATAGGCGACAATTTCATACATTTGCTCCTTGCTAGCCCCTAATGATCCACCAATTGCATGTCCAAAGAAGTTATTATTATTGATGAAATCGGTTGAAATATCACGTAGATCTTGATATATACCACCTTGTACAATCCCATATAGTTTTTGAGTACCATCATCTAGTCTATCAAATTCCTTAAGTGATCTAATAGCCCATCTATGGCTCATATGCATGGATTTCATAGTGTATTCTTTGCTGACATTAAAAGGTGTGCATTCATCCAAAACCAAGATTAAGTCAGCGCCTAATGCCCTTTGCACGGCTATAGAACGCTCTGGTGTTAGCATATGCAATTTACCATCCAAATAAGACCTAAACATTGCTCCATGCTCAGATATTTTTAATAAGCTTTTGTTCCGTATTGAGTGATCGCCACGCCTACCCTTGATTTCATCAGACACAGATCCATGGCCAAGGCTAAATATTTGATATCCACCAGAATCTGTAAGTAATGGCCCATTCCAAGACATCATTTTATGCAGACCACCTAAAGATGCCACAATATCAGCTCCAGGCTGCAGCATTAAATGATATGTGTTAGACAACATAATCTGCGTCCCTTCATCTAGCATATGAGATGGAGACACTCCCTTTATCGCACCTTTTGTTGCGCAAAATATAAATGCTGGAGTTTCAATTGCGCCGTGGGGTGTGTTAATAAGGCCCAAACGTGCCTTGCTAGACTTGGATTTTTTAAAAGTAAAAGAAAAGTTTTTCAACATAAATCACTCCTTTTTTATTAATGTGCAATATATTAAAAATGTTGCAGATATATTGACTAAAAATCTAAAAAAATAACTGCCTAATATATATGTATTGATTAATTCTTCTGTCGATATTGGATTTGGTGCAAGCAATACCCAGGCCAAAGTGCTAAATACTGTGTTATCAACTATCGATGATATGATAGTTGAAACATTAAATCTTAGCCATAGAAATTTTCCACTGGTTCTTTTTTTGATTTGCGCAAATATATATATGTCAAAAACCTGGCTAAGGTAATATGCTATAAGGCTTGAGACCAGTATCCTCAAGGATGGTATAAATAACTGATACATACTATATTGTACTGGATCCATAACGTCTTCTTTTGCCAAATTCATGCCGTCAATATAACCTATAGATCCAGGATACATTGTGGCAGATATCATGAAGAATGAAAATAAAAACTGCCCTACAAATGATAGCTTCAAACCTTTGGATGCAGCTTGTGTGCCTAAATTTTCTGTAATAATATCAGTTACTATAAAAGTAGTTGCAAATATCACTGTGGATAATGCTAATGTATTTGAAATGCCAAAAAACGGTGCTATTTTTAGCGCTTGAATATTGGCGCATATTACTGCTATAATATTGTATGCGTATAAACCGTCTGCTCCAAACTTTTTCCACAAGTACAAGATTATTGCAAAAGAAACAGGTATCATCATCACAATAATCCAACTACCGAGTGCATTATTAATTTTTGTTAATATGTCAACTAATATCAAATCCATATCATGAAAAAATAGTGTTTTGAATATCTAAAATCCCAGTTTTCTCCTTAGAGCTAGACCATATAATTACTGGATGACATCCTATATGGCTGCGTGCTATCATTTCAACTTCATTTTTTATTTTGGATGTGTCGGCAATTTTATCGACTTTTGTCATGACAATTTGATAAGGTACAGCATAATTATCTAGCATCTTCATAGCTTGAATATCAGTATCTTTCACGTTATGTCTGCTATCAAGTAAAATAAACACTCTAGATAATACCTTTCTTGTTGATAAGTAATGGTGTATTAAATCATCCCACAGCCTTCTTTCTTGATTACTAATTTTTGCAAAACCATAGCCAGGAAGATCAACTATTATTGCTTTGTTTTCTACCTGAAAAAAATTAATTTGTTTTGTACACCCAGGATTTTGTGAAACCCTTGCTATTGCTCTTCTTACTAGCACGCTATTAATTAAGCTGGATTTGCCAACATTGGATCTTCCTATAAATGCAAATTCTTTAAGATGTTCCTGGTTTGGAATTTGATCTATTCTTGCAGCGCCTGCAATAAAATCGACTTGATGAAATGTCATTAACTCTTGCTGCATGTATAAACTTTATTCTGCTGAATCTGATGTTGAAGTCTTGGTATGTCTATGACTTACCCTGCCGTTAGAAAGATCATAAGGAGTCATTTCTACTGTTACAGTATCACCGATAATAACCCTAATTCTATTTTTACGCATCTTACCTGAGGTGTAAGCTACAATCTCATGCCCATTTTCAAGCCTTACCCTGAAATTTGCATTTGGAAGTAGCTCTATAACTACCCCTTTAAACTCTATAATCTCCTTTTCTGACATATATCTATTCATATTTTATAAACTTACATCATGCTACTATATAAGAGAAATGAATTTTAGCAATATGTAATTAAAATTTTTTACTTGATATTATTTGAATGTTGTATACTATGGCATGTGCTAGTTAAAGGTATGATAGTTGGAATTTGGTCAGGTTTGAAAAGAAGCAGCCATAACAATGATTTATAGGTTTTAGCTAGCACTTGGCTAATGTTTGAGCCAGGAGAATTATTGTCTTCATAATATACACCATCATTCTCTGGGATCAAACATATCAACCTTTTTCTTGAACTTCGGGCATTACTATAAAAAATCCCTGCACGCTCACACACATATGACATTAAGTACGCTGCGTTCTTATCTCCATTTTTCCTCAAAATTCCTCACTTGTTATGCAATAGGTCTATTACGTGCTTGGAAATGATATTATCATTTCTGTAAACTTACCTTCTTCTGAATAACATGTAATATGCCCACCCATTTTAGTCATAACATCATTGCAAAATGATAAGCCGATTCCAGAAAAAGCAAAAATAGAGTCCGGATTTTTTAGTGTCTTAAATATATTCTGGATTTGACTCTTACTAATCCCAACACCATAGTCTTTGAAATGTATATTATGACACTCATACCATATTTCGATTTTAACACCATTCCCTGCATATCTAATGGCATTACTTAATAAATTGCTAATCACATGTTTAACAAAATGCATTGACCCGTAGAAGTGAAAATCATTTGCTTTGTGAATTACAATTCTGGCTTTATCATCATCGCTTAAAGAATAATCACTGATAGCTTGTGTGACAGCGAAATTTGCACTATACCAACCTTTATCTTTTGCATTTGATACATCTTCAGCCAAGATGTTAAACAGCATGTTGACGGTATTTACGCTTTTTTGCGATGTGCGGCCAAAAGATTTAGCTATATCTTTTAATAGATTAAAATTTTCTTGCGATATATCAGAAGGTTGTTGGTGATTCAAAATGTCTTCAAATACAGAAGATGCCATATAAATAGATGCTATAGGTTGTTTTACTTCGTGAGCCATAGATTGGCCATAAAGTACTTTAGCTTTTATTTCCAATGACTTTTGAGTTTCTTTTTTTGCAACTAAATACATAATAGCTAAAGTACTAATCAGTGTAACAAATATCAATATATTGGCATAATTATCAATTTGCAAAAATATACCAGAATCTAAATTAAAAAACAGTAAACATGCAGCACACCCACCAAAAGCAAGAGATACTAAAAAGACATATAAATTATTACTTAATACATATAATAATGCTGCAGATAAAATGCAATTAATAGCCCAATAGTAACTCATTTTTGAAATAAACAAAGTGTATATTGATAAAAATGGTAGACAATAAATGATCGCTACATGCAGAAAAATTGGCATGTACTTTTTAATGCTCTTTTGTGATAAATAAACCTCGTGAATGGATAATACAAGGCATAAAAACAATGCAACTACTCTCAGCCATAATATAATATCTTGAGCTATATTGCCTGTTAGAGTAAAGGCAAAAGAAGATAGTAAATAATAAATTATCCCAAAAAATCCAATATAATAGCATTTTTCCTGCATTTCTGCAGTGTTTTGGCGATATACATCTATAAAATGCTTGCAAAAGGTTTTTGATGTATTTAAAGCGAAATCCTTATATAATCTAGTATTGCAAGCTGTAATCTGGATTTTATGCCCAAAAAACCACTTTTTTCCTCTTAACTCGCATATAGTAAATACAATTCCGCAGCCCAGCAAACCACACACTAAACTTACAGCATCAAAATTGAAAAGATCAGTTGTTTCAGTTACTTTAGCCCATACATATGCACCAAATGTAGTGCCAATAATGCCACCAATTGATGAATACTTAAATGTAGTTGACCTTCCTATGTATCCCATAAACCCCAAAGCTATTGGTATATATATAATAGGGTTCCAGAAATTACATGCAAGTAAATCAAGCTTCAAAACGCTTTCGTGGTGATAGAATGTTGAAAATGCAGCAAGTAACGCTATAACAACTAACCCAGCACGCGCACAGTTAAGCTCCCCTCTATCTGTCATAGATGGGAACAATTTTTTCATAATATCATGTGCAAACAGAACACTTGCAGTGTTAAGCCATGAATCTGCTGTTGACATTATTGCCGCAAGTAACCCTGCTATCACAAAGCCCTTCACACCCATAGGTAGATAGTGATCAATTAGATAATATAATGCAGTATTGGGATTGATGTCAGGAGCTTTAGCTTTGACTATAAAGCCAATTAAGAAAATTGTGATAGTAAATGGTATTGTGATGAAAAACAAAGCGACAAAAGATTGCCTTAATTGCTTTGTATTATTTGTCATTAAGAACCGCTGTATAAAGCTTCCATATGAAGCAATAGAAGCCCAGACAATGCAGCCAATTGCATAGATAATATTGTCTGTTGACCATTCTACAGACTGATGTGTTTCTGGCAATAGATTTCTAAGTCCATCAAAACCTCCAACATCGTTATAGCCTATAAAGCAAGCTACAGGAATTGCTATACCAAGTATTAGTGCTTGCATTGCATCTGTTATAACTACCGCCTTAATCCCGCCTAAAATAGAATACAATACTACAACACCGCACCCTATAATTGAACCTAACAGGGGATTTACAGAAAAAAAGAACTCAAATAAATATCCCATAGCTAAAATTTGCATGCCAATTATACTGACAGACATCATCGCAGCGCCGATATTAGTTACCCATCTAGCCGTTGGTCCATACAAATATTCCATCACATCACTAATTGTAATGCACCCAGCATTGCGAAACTTCTCTATGTTATTTCCAAAAACTTTCAGCATGATAAGCCAAAAAAATGGTCCAGCTATGCTAGTGACTACAAATAACATCCCAACCTTATAAATTGTCTCCACCACTCCAATTGTAGATCCAGCACCTATATGTGTGGCAAACAACGTTGCTGTCAATATCCCAGTTGTTACTTTACCATCACCTATTGCATACTGAAATATAGTTTTGACACCACGCATTTGAGTGATGCCTATTATGATGCATAAAAATAGATACACTGCAAGAATTGAGATATCGAGAAAGCTTAAAACATTCATAGGGTCCATCTTAAAATACAACTTGTAGTTTTATATAAAGTTTGGAAGCGATACATAGAAAAAGTTAGTACAGTCATGTATGGCTTACGTGGAAGCATATAGCAATCATCACCAACCTGCAAGCAAAAAATAATAAAGAATAGTAGGCAATGTTAAATAAGGCATAGTATATACAGCCAAAGCGCTGATAAAAAGACTACGCTAATACTTCATCTTTTTATGACGCTTAAGTCTATTATTTTGCACTTATTGACAATATCTTCCTAGAAGATGACTTGTTTTCATTTTTATTGCGCTTAAATTGAGCATTACCTGCAGCTAATTTCCTCTCGCCTGTTTTATGTGCAGAGTTGCGATATGGTTTATCTAGCATCTTATCACCACTTTTAACACCAGAATATTGCTTGGAAAATGAAGAAAAATTTTTCTTTTTACCTTCACCATCTCTGTTTTTATCCGAAAAACCATCTTTATTGCGATTAAATGGCTTTTTAGCGCTTGAAAATTTTCCAAAATCACCATCGACACGCTTTTTCTTGAAGACTTTATCATCGGAAATCTTTAGTGCTCCATTTCGGGCCGTACTAGATTCTGTATCGAAATTTTTTCTATCAGACTTCGATTTATCCTCATTATAGCGGCGGTCACTAAATCTTTTATCTCTTCCTTTTTGCGGTTTGCGATCAGCAAAATATCCACCACCTCTTTTTTTAGGAGAAGCATACAATGACTTCTTAGGAGCAGGCTTATCCCTATTGTCAGGATCAATATTGCCACCACCTAACATTTTATTAATAGCAGACCATTTTCTAGAATCGGATGGGGAAACAAAGCACATAGCGCTTCCGCTATTACCAGCTCTAGCTGTTCTACCTATTCTATGTATATAATCCTCAGGTGACTGTGGTAAATCATAGTTAATCACATGTTCAATATGGGGGATATCAAGGCCTCTTGCAGCAATATCAGTTGCAACCAACACTCTATACTTCTTCTGATGAAATCTTTTGATAACTTTTTCTCTTTTTTGATGACGTAAATCACCATGTATAGCCTCAACAAGGTGCCCATCACCTAAAAGATTTCCAGCTAATTTATCAGCATTGATCTTTGTTTTCACAAATACAATTATCGATCCATCTCTATGACCAAGCTCAATTAATAGCTGATTGTATTTTTGTGAATCAGCTATCTTAATCACCTCTTGCTTCACATTAAGGGCTGGAGCAAATGTATTGCCAATGGCAACTCTCACAGGATCCTTCATATATTTTTTAGAGATATTTTCTATATTTTGAGGAATAGTCGCTGAAAACAGGAGAGTCTGCCTGGTTTTTGGCAAATAGGCCATAATTTCATCAATTTGCACCATAAAGCCCATATCAAGCATTCTATCCATTTCATCTAAAACAATAAAATCTGTTTTATCTAAAAAAACGCTCTTCCTTCTTACGTGGTCCATCAACCTTCCAGGTGTTGCCACAACAATACGAGTAGACTTGTTTAGTTGATTTAATTGCTTAAAAATCGATTCTCCTCCAATTAAAAGGGCAGCTTGCTTGGCAAGTTCCCCTTTTAAAAACCCTTTTAATGATTTCATCACCTGCGCAGCTAACTCTCTGGTTGGCGCAAGTATTAATGCATTACCTTTTGTAGAGAGAATTTTTTCAACAAGCGGAATAACAAATGCCGCAGTTTTGCCGGTTCCAGTTTGGGCAGATCCTAAAACATCAGATCCAGCACAAGCAACAGGTATTGTTTGCGCTTGAATTGGCGTTGGTTCTTTAAATCCTATTTCCTTTAAACTAGATATAACTTGACTAGACAAGCCTAACGTATCAAAATTCATTTCTTACACCAACTGAACATTAGATGCAGAAACTTTTCCTTTCTCGTTTGATAATTCATAAGTTACTTTTTGCCCTTCATTTAAAGACTTAACACCAGCAGGTAAAGCGCTAATATGAACAAAAACATCTTTACTACTATCATCAGGAGCTATAAAGCCATACCCTTTTGTTGAATTAAACCATTTTACAGAACCATTCATCATAAAAACCTAAAAAATATATATAATATTACTAAAAATAACCGCATAATAATCGCAAAGGAAAAACCTCTTTTACTAAAAAAGTAAAAAGTTCAAACACTCAAGAAATCAACTAATTATGTAAAAATGGATTACAAAAAAATGGGAGATATTTATTATGTTAGATCATGCAGTATGTTTATAGAGTGTATCACATAAAAAGCTATTACGCAAGTGGTAAATTTCTAATTTGCAAAAAAAATATTGACTTAATAATCTTAGTGCAATATGATGCATATAAAATCAAGAATGGAGAATTCATAAAATGGCAAGAAAAAGAAATGTTACACTATTTAAGCTCGTAAGCTCTGAAGGAACTGGCGTTTATTATGTTGTTGGTAGAAATACAAAAAAGTTGCCAGAAAAATTAAAATTCAGAAAGTATGATAAAAGACTGCGCAAGCATGTAGTGTTTGAGGAGAAGAAGCTAACAAGCTGATTAGTAGATTTTAAAGATGCATGATAGCCCTGTATTAAATCTCAAAAACGTCTCAAAATCATTTTTTTACAAGGCATTGCAAGCCCCTGATCATCGTAACTCAGGCATTAATTCCACTCATGGTGTGGATGCACCATCTGATGACAGAATAAATATCTTGAATTGCATCAATTTATCTGTGATGCCATCTGAGGTAACCGCTGTTATAGGCCCATCCGGCTGTGGCAAATCTACTTTATTGCAAATATGCGGATTACTTAGTGCTTTTGATTCTGGTGAAATTAGTGTCTCTGGCAATACGATAACGCATTATGATGACAAGATTGCAACAACGCTGAGGTCCAAACAAATTGGATATATATACCAATTTCATCACCTTTTACCAGAATTTACCGCTCTTGAAAATGTTATGATGCCATTATTAATTGCTGGTGCAGATAAAAAAGAAGCAAAAATGAAAGCAATGGATATTTTGCACAAAATGGGCATCAAACAGCTGGCGCTTTTTATGCCGGACACACTTTCAGGCGGCCAAAAACAGAGGGTTGCAATAGCAAGGGCGCTATCTAATAATCCCAATCTCATTATTGCAGACGAGCCAACTGGCAATTTGGACGAAAGAAATGCCTCAATAGTGTTTGAAGAATTTTTAAGGCATGCCAAAGAAAACAAGTCATCCGTACTCATGGCAACGCATAATATGGCACTAGCAAAAATGGCTGATAAAATATTGACTATTAAAGATGGCATATTAGACCTCTTCGGAAACTCGCTACAGATGAGAAATTTGTAGGAGCGCAAAGCCACAGCGCACTCAAATAGACCTCTTGCATAACCCATAAATGAGTGAGGATTTGAGCAACGCACAACTTACCATCCGTAGTAGAGTTTCCCCAAGAAGTCTATTATATCGGTTTGATAAGGGTTTGGCTAGATATGCATCGAACTGAGTGTGACATTTATGCAACAGATGTCAAAATAATGTATACATACTAGATATTTTGCTTTGCATATAGTTTTGGCCTGGAGTAGGATTGGTATCAAATAGCTTGTGCTATATTTTAATATTTCAAATCAATAAGGTAAATAAATATGTCTAAACAATTAAAAATAGCTTTAAGTATCGTGGCTGCTAGCATTGCTGCTGCTGCTTCGGCTTCTGCTGAAAAAGGTTTGACAGTCAATGTTGGTGGGTCTGTCGACACACAAATGGGATTTGTTAAACAAAGTGATATGTATAAACACATCAATAATGATGAAACAAAGGGTAAATTAGAAAACAAAGCTTTAGTGAATGATGTGAAGCTTAAAATTTCTGCTGAAGGCAAATCTCATGGACTGCGTTATGGTGGTTTAGTTGTGCTTGATGCTAATACATCTGACAAAAAAATGACATTTACTAAAGATGTTTCTGGCAATGCTCGTACTGTTTATAATAAAGCAGTTGCTTCTCAAACAATGATCTTTGCGGAATCTTCTTTCGGACGTCTTGAAGGCGGCTCTTATACTGGCGCTTATGATGCAATGAAAGTTGGAGCTCCAGCTCGTGCAACAGGTGGTATCAATGGTGACTGGCAATATTGGGCTACACATGAGCTCTCTGGCCTTACAGGTGGTGGTGAGTTTATAGTTACTCCAAATTTGCCAACTTCAAGTGACAGAACAGTTACAGCAAATGCATCTAAAGTGACATTCTACACTCCTACATTTGCAGGATTCAAAGCTGGTTTAACATATATACCTGATGCTGGACGTACTGGTACTGTTACAACTATCAAATCTCAGGCTGAAAAACTTGGCCAAAGCAATAACTATAAAGATGTTGTTCAAGGTGGATTGCATTACTCGAACAAGTTTGATAAAGTTTGCGCTAAGTTTTCTTTGCTTGGTGAATATGGCAAAGCTAAAAAAGACATTACAACTGCACAAACAAATTACAAAGATTTCAATAATTTGAAAGCTTGGGAAGTTGGTGGTGCTTTAGGTTATTCTGGATTTTCTGTTGGCGGTTCATATGGTGACTGGGGCAAATCTGGTATTGCAAAATCTAATACAGTAGGCTCAGCTACAACACTTTATAAAGGTGCTAAAGCTGGTCGTTATTGGACAGCTGGTCTAGGATATGAGCATGCGAACTATGGCGTAAGTTTTGGTTATATGCAGTCTAAAAACAGTGGGTTTAAACTTGCTTCAAATGAATATTCAGCAACCAAAGGTAAAGTTGAAGCTTATTCATTCGGTGTAGACTATAAAGTTGCACCTGGTTTAATGCCTTATGCTGAATTTACACACTTCAATGTTGCTTCTAAAGCGCATACCAATGCAACAACCGGCATTTACCCAAGAAACAAGGGAAGTGTTGTTCTTGTTGGAACAAAATTGGAGTTCTAATCTGAGATGTGTATAAATAGTATATAAATATCAATACTAATATTTATCATAACTTCGAAAAAAGATGCAAAGTAATATTATTTTGCATCTTTTTTTATGCTTTATTTACCTCCTTACTATCCAGATCTATAGCCAAAGCGCTGATGAAATGGCTTTTAGCTTTGCAACCACATAATCCTAATTTGTATCGATTAGATGGCAACACTCTGAGAAATACTCAAAAACTCTTCAAAGGCACTACGATTAAGGCTTTGCGGTTAGATGGAATAATAGACTTCTTTCGAAACTCTACTACAGATGGTAGTTTGTGCGTTGCTCAAATCCTCATCTACATTTGAGTCTACTTTGGGTTTTGCGCTCCCAGTCTCCTGCCAATTTCTCATCTGTAGCGAGTTTCCGAAGAGGTCTATTGGCTAATAGGCACGTAATTAGTAAGAGTGAGACATCTTGGGTGTATAGCTAAAGCAGTATAAAAAGACTACGCTAATACTTCGTCTTTTCTCGTAAATTTTTACCAATTTTATCATTGAAATATATCAATATTCCTGCTGAAAAATAGTTAAAAATTTACGAGAAAAT
>JACCDK010438456.1_pt1 | contig 14478 bp, 7 predicted proteins | sample 7445871 | NCBI WGS metagenome assembly JACCDK01 (sample SAMN15323436, study PRJNA562643) | freshwater metagenome | isolation source: river surface water | place: USA:Blue River Watershed | collected 2017-08-15 | reverse complement strand
GGCGGTACCGTAGGAGGTTATATCAGTTTTGCGGGTGCGCATCGGTTGATTGATGCTGGAAAAACCGGGACCGACCATATAAAGGCAGTGAGCAAATCTGCTGTCTCTGCCATTTTATTGGCATCCATCATGCGGGTATTGCTTTTTCTTGCTGCACTGGGGGTTGTATCAAGAGGAATAACATTGAACGCCGGGAATCCTGCTGCCGATGTATTTCAACAAGCCGCAGGCATTGTGGGATATAAAATTTTCGGAATTGTCATGTGGAGCGCTGCCATCACTTCTGTAGTGGGATCTGCTTATACTTCCATTACATTTTTGAAATCAATGCATCCATTGATTGTAAAAAAAGAGCCATTGGTACTCACATTGTTTGTGCTGATTTCTTTGGTTGTATTCATGGTCATCGGACAACCTGTAAAAATTCTTGTAACCGTAGGGGCGCTGAATGGATTGATTCTACCCATAGCATTGCTGCTGATCATTGCGGCGTCTTACAATAAAAAAATTGTAGGTCAATACAGACATCCGCTGTGGTTGAAACTTTTTGGTTGGATGGTAATGATGGCAACACTCTTCTTGAGTGTGAGATCGTTCATGTAATATTTAGCTGAACAGGTATTCAACATCTTCTTTCGTGAGACTCTTGACAAATCCACTGTCATCCGTAACCAGGTCTCTGGCGAGGCTTCGCTTTTTCTCCTGCAGTTGTATGATTTTATCCTCTATGGTATCTTTGCAGATCATGCGGTAGGCAAAAATATTTTTGGTCTGGCCTATGCGATGTGTTCTGTCGATTGCCTGTTGTTCCACTGCCGGATTCCACCACGGATCAACAATGTAAACATAATCCGCTGCAGTAAGATTAAGACCCACACCACCCGCTTTGAGTGAAATCAGAAATACCCTTACCTCGTCATTGTTTTGAAAACTTTGTATGGCGCGCTCTCTTTCCGTTGCAGTAGTGCTTCCGTCAAAATATTCAAACTTCACACCCAGCTCAACAAGTTTCTCTTTGATCAACGCAAGCATGCCTAGAAACTGGGAAAATATCAATGCTTTGTGATGACCGATGTTTTCAGTGATCTCTCGTCCAATTTCATCAAGCTTTACAGATACATTGGGCATTTTCTCCTCCTCATTCATGATGGCAGGAGAGTCGCATATCTGACGAAGCTTCATCAGTCCCTGTAAAATGGTCAATTGCGATTTGTCAATTCCCTGCTCGCTGATGACACCCATGATTTTATCGCGGTAATCATTTCGGTAGGCATCATAAATGGTTCTTTGCTCTTCCTCCATTTCACAGAAAAGAATGGTTTCTGTTTTTGCGGGAAGATCTTTTGCAACCTGTTCTTTGGTTCTGCGCAAGATGAATGGGAATAGCAACTTACGGAGATGATCCTTGTGATCCTTTTCGCCGAACTTATCAATGGGTGTTGCAAATTCATTTCTGAAATACTCTACAGAGCCCAGCATACCGGGATTCAAAAAATTCATTTGCGCATAAATATCGAAGGTATTGTTCTGCAATGGTGTACCGCTCATGCACAGCTTGTGCTTTGCATTCAGCAGCGTTGCTGCCTTGGTAACCTTGCTTTGGGGATTCTTGATGGCCTGCGATTCATCCAGTACAACATAGTCAAATTCAACTTCAACCATGAATTTGATATCACTTCTCAAAGTTCCATATGTAGTAATGATGATATCATAATCTTCAAAGCGTTTGTTGTTTCTGATGCGCTCACCGCCATGATGTATGACATATGTAAGATTGGGAGTGAATTTTTTGATTTCATTTTCCCAATTGAACATGAGGGAAGTGGGACAAACAACCAAAGAGGTCATTTTCCCGTTTTTTTCTTTGTACAACTGTATGAATGAAAGTGCCTGAACAGTTTTACCCAAACCCATGTCATCAGCCAATATGCCACCCCATCCAACTTCATTCAAATAATTCAACCAATGATAGCCCGCTACCTGGTAGGGTCTCAGTACATGCGACAAAGCTTTGGGGGGATCTACTTCGTTGATGCGGTTGAATGATCTGAGGCGATCATACTTTTCTTCCAATTTGATCATCACCTCTTCTTCATCGATCCCATTGTAGAGCTCATCAATGATGCTCAAATGATACTTGGAGAGTCTGAGTTGATCCTGCTTGCCTTCACCAACCTTGAAAAGCAATGCATATTTTTTTAACCATTCTTCTGGAAGGATTCCCAAGCTGCCATCTTTCAATTGAACAAACTGTTGCTTGTTCTGCAATGCTTTCTTAATATCTTCAACCGTAACTTTTTGTCCACCGAACACAATATCCACCTTGGCGTCGAACCAATCAATTCCATTGGATATGTAAATCCTTGTCTCAGGTTTTGCAGTATTGAACCTGAAATTTTTCAAAATCTCAAATCCAATAATGGGGATATTGGCATCTTTCATGGCATCCACAAACAGGAAAAACCAGTTGTTCTTCAATACCTCTGATCCCTTTAAGATGAGATTAAAACTGTTTTCTGCTCTGACAAAATTTGAATGAAGAGAAGTGATGCGTTTGATAAATGCAGCTTCCGTTTCAGGATTTCGCTTGATCAATTTGATTTTCCCCTGATCAGATATATAGACGGTATCCTTGTCACTGTATTTTATTTCATACCCATGATAATCAAATACCGGTGTAAAGATCAGGTAATCATTTTTTTCCTGCAGCATCAACTTCAAATCAGGCTCCCCTTCGTAGACATCAGACATGATGGACTTGTCAAAATCTACCTTGTATTTTCTTGCAAAGGGCAGCACTTCATCTTTGAGAAAATCAGGCCAGTCAGTCAAAGAAATAGTTCTGCTTTTCTCTGAAGTAAAATGTCCAATTGCCTCCACATCTTCCAATGAACTCCAACAAAACAATTGGTTGTTGAAGATGGGAAGTAAAGTCGAAGTCCATTCATTCAATGATAAATCTGTGTCCCACTCTTCGACAACGATGACAGGTGTTATTTCAACCTGTTTTTTTTGCATCTCTACCCGCAATCCTGGTTTCATCCTGCCTTCTCCAATTCCAAGCTGAACGAGATGAGAAGTGGTAAACATTTTACCTGCGGGTAATTTCAGAAAGGCTGTCCTGCCCTCATTCTCCGTAAATAGTTTGACAATCTTGGGATAGAGGTATTCATCGATCAAAGCTGTTGTTTCAGCAGGCAATCCTTCTTCTTCAGAATAAATAATGTTCTCCCACATTCCAGAAAAAGGGGAATTTCTGCTGACGTATTTGTCAATTTCACTCCTTTGCAGTTTTCTCACTGCATTCAGCATTGCAACATCTTCTTCACCAAGTTCTGTAAGGGCAACATGTTTGGAAAGATCAATCTGTTCGACCTTGCTCACAAATTTCAGCGTTGAAGTATCGAATTCACCCATCACCAATTCAACAGCAAAGTATGGATAACGGTCTGGAACTTCCTTGAACACAATACCAAGTCGCCTGGAAGATTCAACGCCTGTCTCTTCTTTTCTTTCTTCCTCCAATACAATCACCTCTCTCTTTGGAACAGGTTTCTTCTCTTCCACCACTGCATTTACGCGCTTGATGGTATCATCCAATACGCGTAAGAATGGTTTGCCGTCTTTATACGTAAACTCAAATTTCTGCTCCCAATCGGCATCGTTCATGCTGTATCCATAAATACCCAACAGCTTGTTCTTCTCTTTGTCCCAGTTTCTGATGGAATCAAAATACTGCGATCCATATGCATTGAGCAGTTGAAGAAATACAATTGCCTTGTGCATACAAATAGGATGTGTATCTTCTTTGCATTTGCAGGAAGTATCAAAATTTCTTTCTTCGTTGCGCTGTATGACAACAGGAAAAGACTCCCCATTTAGATCTACCCTTGCTTCAACCCTTTCCTCTTTGGCCTGTAAAATATTTGCCTTGTTGGTTCTTAAAAATATTTCTGCTTTTTCACACACTTCCGCAGTTGCGAGCATCCTGATGGTCTTGAGTTCAATTTGTTTCATCTTGACGATCGTATGCTTCTGATCGTACTTTATTGAATTGTCACCGATGATATTTTTATCAATCAGATCCTGCAACTGCAACAGGGATGCGGCTTCATGCCGACATATGTCGCCCAAATTATAGGGGCAAGTGCATCTCAGAGAAAGCGCTCTTGGGTCCTTGTATTTTTGAATATGCACTTTATAAAAAGTGCTGTAATTGTCATCTTTCACGCGAAACGTTACAGATCCCAATAAATCATCTGTTTCCACGAACTCCACAAATCCAATGGCATGGATTTTTTTTCCGCGACGAATGACTTCGTCAGTTCCGTTGTTGTAAACAAATTTTAATAGATGCGAAAGAGACATGATCGAAACAGGTTAATCTGCGAAAGTAAACGAAAACATCTCGCATGACATGAAAGATTTGATTAAAATAATCAACCTGTTATCCTATCAATAAATAGAAGAAAATCCCTTATCTTCAAAGATTTGTTTTGTCAGTGAGAGTCACGCGTAACCTTGCTACCGGAACATCCTTTCAGAAAATCCATATCAGCTCCCAAATGTGCCTGCTCAACATGTTGTTGATACAATTGCACATACCCCCTTGTAGCTTCTGCATGTGTAGGCTTCCATGCTGCCTTGCGTTTTTCCAATTCTTCATCATCCACCAACAACTGCAATGTCCGGTCGTAAACATCCAATGCAATCATATCTCCGGTTTTGACCAGGGCCAAAGTTCCGCCCTTGGCTGCTTCCGGTGATACATGGAGTACCACTGTACCGAACCCGGTACCGCTCATTCTGCCGTCGGAGATTCTCACCATGTCTTTGATTCCTTTCTCCAGTAACTTTTTAGGAATGCCCATGTTGCCCACTTCCGGCATGCCGGGATAACCAACTGGACCCACATTTTTAAGAACCATCACCGATGTTTCATCGATTTCAAGAGCGGGATCATCTACACGCGCGTGGTAGTCCTCGATGTTTTCAAAAACAACTGCGCGGCCTGTATGCCGCATCAGATGCGGACTCGCAGCGCTGGGTTTGATGACGGCACCGTTTTCACACAAATTTCCGTTGAGCACAGCCAAGCCCGTTTCTTTTTTAAATGGATGACTGAGATCTCTGATAACTTGATCATTGTATGAAATGGCATCTTTATAATTCTCTTTCAATGATTTTCCATTTGCTGTTATACAATCAGCATGCAGACGTTCATGCATGGCTTTCATGACAACCGGCAATCCACCTGCATAATAGAAATCTTCCATGAAATATTCGCCAGATGGCTGAAGATTCGCAAGCAGTGGAATGTCTGCAGAGTTTATATGAAAATCTTCTAAACCAAGATCAATGCCAATTCTTCTTGCGATGGCTGTAAGGTGAATAACGAAATTGGTAGAACCGCCAATCGCTGCATTGATGCGAATGGCATTTTCAAAAGCTTCTTTTGTTAAAATATCTGAAAGCTTCAAATCTTCCTTCACCATCTCCACGATTCTGCTTCCTGAATATTGTGCCAAAACTTTTCTTCTGCTGTCAGCTGCTGGTATGGCTGCGTTGGATGGAAGGGTAAGTCCAAGTGATTCCACCATGCATGCCATGGTGGATGCTGTGCCCATGACGGCACAATGCCCGCGGCTTCTGCACATGCATGCCTCTGCAACGGTGAGTTCTTCTTGCGACATATCACCGCTTCTCACTGCATCTGCAAATCGCCAGATATCTGAAGTACCAATATTTTTCCCTTCATACCTTCCAGTCAACATGGGTCCCCCTGAAACAACAATCGTAGGAATGTTTACACTGCAGGCTCCCATCACAAGTGATGGAGTTGTTTTATCACAGCCGCACAACAAGACTACACCATCCATTGGATTGGCGCGGATCGATTCTTCCACATCCATGCTTGCCAGGTTTCTGTAGAGCATGGCAGTTGGTTTGATCAGTGTTTCTCCCAACGACATCACCGGAAATTCAAGCGGGAAGCCTCCTGCAGCGATCACTCCTCTTTTTACCGATTCGGCGAGTTCACGAAAATGGGCATTGCAGGGAGTAAGCTCACTCCAGGTATTGCAAATACCTATCACGGGTTTGCCGCGAAATTCTTCGTCAGGAATCCCTTGGTTTTTCATCCACGCACGATATATGAATCCGTCTTTACCAGTACGGCCAAACCAGCCCTGGCTTCTCAAAGAAGCATTGCCCATGAATTTTTTTTTACAATTTACGAATTAGGAGATTACCAATCGGTCGCCTTTGAAAATAGGCAGTACGTTCGCTCCATCAGCCGTCAGACAGTAACGGATATCTTTTTCCAATCCATATTTCATGAGACGGTGATAGTGGGTTGCATTTTTTGATTTCATGAAATCAAAACGATCTTCTCCCGCTTCCAGGTACATGCTTTCAGCAATGCCAGAAGAGTCGCAGCTGATGTTGAAATGGGATTTGATGTGGTGGATGACAGCACCCGCAAAAAGCGTATCCTCCAAATTGACGCGGTCTTTCCATGCTGCACATCCGAGCAGCACATCCTTTTCAGATGCAATCAAATGTTTGCATACCGCTGAAAGATTGGGGAAAGAGCCGGTAATGATTTCAGGGGCACCCCTGTCGAGTGCCATGTGTAAAAGCTTGGTACCATTTGTAGTAGTCAATACCAGGACCTTGTTTTCAATAAAAGTTCTTGGATATTCAAATGGAGAATTACCGTATTTGAGTCCCTCAGCAACTTTACCATCACGCTCGCCGGCAGTGATGCCGCCAACTGATTCTCCCAATTCAATGCACTGAGGCACGGTTGCTACTGGAATGACAGAGGCAGCTCCGTTGTGCAATGCTGTTGCAATGGTTGAAGTAGCACGAAGCACATCGATGATGACAACCACTGAATTGCTGATATCATACAAATCAAGCAGGGCAGGAGAGAGACATGTATAAAGATTGCGGGATGCCACGACGCTTTCTATTTTACAAATGGGAATTTTACAACTTCAGCTTTGAGCTGCTTGTCGCGTATATCAATTAATATGGTAGAGCCTGGCTTTGCATGATCACTCAGCACATAACCCATGCCAATGCCCTTGTTCAATGTTGGAGATTGCGTACCTGAAGTTACTTTCCCAATCATGTTGCCCTCTTCATCACGGATGAAATAATCGTGGCGGGGAATGCCTCTGTCGATCATTTCAAATCCAACCAATTTTTTTTCAACGCCGGATGCTTTCTGTTTTTCAAGAAATGGAGAAGAAGTAAAGGATTTATTGAATTTGGTTATCCAGCCCAAACCCGCTTCCAATGGAGTTGTATAATCGTCGATGTCGTTGCCATACAAACAGAAACCTTTCTCAAGTCTCAACGTGTCTCTTGCACCCAATCCAACGGGCTTGATGCCTGCTTCTTTCCCTGCTTCAAAAATGGCATTCCATATTTTGATGGCATCATCGCCTTTGTCTTCAAAATAAATCTCCACGCCACCTGCTCCTGTATACCCTGTTGCACTTACCAATACATTTTCAACACCTGCAAATATTCCTTTTACAAATGTGTAATACTTGAGATTGATCAAATCCATTTCAGTGAGTGACTGGAGAATTTTGCAGGCATTGGGACCTTGAACAGCCAACAGACAAGTTTTATCTGAGATGTTGTGCATCTCAACATCCCCTTTGTTGAATTGCTGGATCCACTCCCAGTCTTTTTCAATATTGGATGCATTCACCACCAACATGTATACCCTGTTTTTCTCCACACAATAAACAAGCATGTCATCCACAATACCTGCATTCTCATTTGTCATGCAGCTGTACTGAGCTTGTCCGTTTTCCAACACAGAAGCATCATTGGTGCTGACACGCTGAATCAGATCCAATGCATGCTCTCCTTTCAAAATGAATTCTCCCATATGGCTTACATCAAATACACCAACATTGTTTCTGACAGCATGGTGTTCATCATTGATGCCTGTATAGGAGATGGGCATGTTGTAGCCTGCAAAGGGTGCCATCTTCGCGCCTAATGCAAGATGCAGCGAGGTAAATGGAGTCGATTTCATCCCGCGAAGATAAATCAAATCATCGCGCCAATTTCAAGAGGTTGAGGGCCCGGAATAAAATTTGAAACTTGCTATTGGATGCAGACTGCTCGGAGGAAGATGCACTGGATGAAATGTTGTTATTGGAAGTATTGGAATGCTCAGCAATATCTGCAGTGCTGTCTTTTTGCCTCAATCGGTGAGCAGCAGATTTGAGCTCCTTCTCTTTTTCGCGGATTTCCTCCCTCAGACGCTCAATTTTTTCCTCAGGATCAATCGGTGAATCGGGAAGGGGAGGTCGATTGGGACTATCCAGATCATATCCATCACCATTTCTTTCAATGCCGCTTTCAGTCATTTTATACCAACGACCCGGACGCCAAGATTCATCGTCATAATTTTCATCGATGTCCATTGTCAGGCCACTTGCGCCCCCTCTTATGTTGAACCAAATAAAATTACTGGCTTTTCTGTCAATGTATACTTCCTTGCCAACTGGAACTTCAACAACGAAAATCAACTGTTGATTTCTGAATTTATTTTTATTGTCAATGATAAAACCATGTGGAAGATAAAGAATGCTGTCTGATTGCTCAACGGTGTATGCAATCTGCTCTGCATATTGTTCTGCATCTGCAGCGCTGGATGCACGTGCACGCTTGAGTATCGTGACATGAAAACTGTCATCACTGCTTTTTTGCAATCGAATGCGCATGTTGGTCATCAATAAACTGTCTTCGTTTCTTGAGAGTCTCAAACCGACGATTCCTTCCAAATCCTCATCATGATCATTGAAAAAATCGAAATCAATTGGATAGTATTTCCCAGCTGGATCTGTAAACATCAGCTTGAGTTTACCTGAAGTCGGTTGTTGCAATTGAACCGTTTGTTTGATTTGTCCCGATCTCTTGAATTCTTTTGAAACCGTTACAAAAAACATCGTAACTGAAATCCACCCCAATGTCCACAACGCGCCCCATGTCCATCCCAACCAGGATGACTTGGATTTCATACCCGTGAGTTTTCTGAAAAAGTACACCAGCAATGCGATGATTGGAAGCAGCAGGAAAAGCAGGACCGTTCCCCAGCCATACAATTGAATCAAGTTGCTGTTGACCATAAAGTCTTTCAGCGGCATCAATGCAGAACCCACAACTACTATCGCAGTTCCCAGTGCAAACAGGGTCACAGCAATGATTCCCAAAATAAAGAATACAAATACTTTGAAAATGGCAGCAATGAATCTGAAAAATCCACTTCCTACAGGCTTTGCCGTTTGTTTTACTTCCTCAGCAAATGCTGATGATTTTGTTTTGATGTTGGATGCCCACTGCTCTTTATTTTCATCAACATGTTTTTTTACTCCTTGCAGTTCATCTTGTATTTTATTTTTGATGGATGCAAGATCAATTTTCTCACCTTTCATTTCCATTTTCTCCGTTGCAGTAACTGCTTTGGGAATGACTGCCCAGAGAATGATGTATGTCAATGTAAGTGAACCAGAAAATCCATAGAATATTGGAAATCCAAACGGAAAAGTTTCTTTCAGCACACTCAACAGAACAGGAAGCAGGAAAATCAATCTTGGTATCCATACCTGTATATTAAAATATTGTGCAATACCGCTCAATACACCACCAATTACTTTGTGTTCTGCATCACGGTACAATTTTCTTCGCACGACTGTTTCAGCAACGTATTTTGATGGGAGGATGGCCCATAAAATGATGTAGAGAAAAAACATAAACCCAAAAGACCCGAAAGCCAGCAATACAAACAGTACCCGAATGATCGAAGTATCTACCCTGAAATAGGAGCCAATGCCGCTGCAAACACCACCAATCAATTTATCATTGGCATTGCGAAAGAGATTTCCTCTCGGATGTTCTGCACGCTGATATTGATTGTTGTGTGATGAAGATGATTCATCGTTCATCGACAGCTCATCAAATTGCTCTGGTCTTCCCATGCTGGAAATAATGGCTTCAACATGCTCCTCCGTGATAAAAGAAGCACCCGCTTTCATCTTCTCATTGAAGAGTTCCGCAATCCTGTTTTCAATGTCATTGACAATCTCTTCTTTGCCCTCCTCGTTGGAGAAATAATTGCGAAGACTGTCTACATATTTTTTCAAACTTTCATATGCCGGTTCTTCAATCGGAATCACCCTGCCTTGAAAATTGATGTTGATGACTTTTTTCATTTTATCTAAGTTGTAAGTTGTAGGTTTTAAGTTGTTAGTTAACAGTTGACGGTTAACAGTTAACTGTCAACAGTCAACGGCTGTTCTCCCTCGTCCCTCTTTTCTTCTCCCTTTGTATTGATAACTCTTTCAACAGCACCCGCCATTCCCCTCCAAGTTGCTTCGAGTTCAGCATAAAAAGCCAAACCCTTGTCAGTCAAGGAAAAATATTTTCGCGGAGGGCCACTCGGACTCTCCACCCAACGGTAGCTGAGCAAATCAGCATTCTTCAATCTTGTTAACAATGGATAAAGGGTTCCTTCCAAAATATTCAAGTCGGCCTTTTTCATCTCCTCGATGATGTCCGATGGATAGGCTTCCCCCCTGCGAATGATAGACAGGATGCAGAATTCCAGCACCCCCTTCTTCATCTGACTCTGTGTATTTTCAATATTCATGTCCTGTTTTTTGACCGAAAATGATCGGTTAACAGGACAAAGATAGGGATATTTATAATACTATGCAATACATAGTAGTATTTTTTTTATAGTACTCTAATATTTAATTATGTGCAGTTTTTCCTGCCTGCCGCCGATGTAGCGGAAGCCAGATCCATCAAAATAGCCATCCTCTTCCAACATGATTCTGATATCTTTCTTCCATTCCGGGATAAATGTGGAGGAGTTCAGCTCAATGGAATAGGCAGTTTTGGGGTACAATTTATAGTCACCGCTGCCGGGAACCCCCTGCTGCATATCCCACATGCCAATCGTGGGACCCGCTGCGTGTCCGTTGAATCCCAGGGGATGGGTATAGATACTTGGGCTAATGCCCTCTGACTTTGCCTGTTTAATAGAGGAAAGGAGTATTTCATTGCCTGTTCTTCCTGTTTTGAAGTTGGAAGTTAAAATGTCTTGCAAGCGGTTGCTGTTGGCAAAAGCTTTTTTGATGGATGCAGGTGCATCTGTTTCACCGGGCTTCAATACATAAGCATGTTGCTGGCAATCTGTATTCAAACGCAAATAAGTAATGCCAAAATCCACATGCAATAAATCGCCTGGCTGTACAACATCATCCTTGGGACGATTGGAAAAACTTCTCAGGTGTTCAAAGCTGGTTGAATCACTTCGCTGAATGGCAACGGATGGGTGAAACCATGTAACCAATCCAAGAGAAGTGAGTTTTTGTCTGAACCACCAAACCAAATCATCCGTGGTAGTAACACCGGGTGTGATGACCTTGTTAGAAAATCCTTCAGCAATGATATCGTGTGTGATGGATACCAATTTTGGATAGATCTGCATTTCTTTTTCCGTTCTGGTCTCCAGCCATCCCACAGCAAGTGGCTCTGCACTGATGACTTTGGATTTAAATGTTGATGGAAGTTTTTTCATGAACATATCATAATGTGTATGATCCAATCCATCTGCATGTCCGTAATCATCTGAAACATTCAATCCAATTTTTGAGGGATTTCTTGAAACGATGATATCCATCAATGCATCCCATTGATCAGGAAACTTATTCATGTCCCAGGATGCCTTGATCGACTCACCCACATTGTATCTAGCAATCGCTAATTTTTCGATTGATTTCTTTTTCACATCATGGTAAAAAACAATCATGGTGGTTCTTCTGGCAGAGAGCCATGTAGATGGCAACATGGTTCTCAATACAGGATCTTCGTTGTATTCGCGGGAAATAATCACCCACATATCAATGCCGGTTCTTTCCATCAATGATGGCAAAACAGTATTGAAACGGTCCTCGAGTATTTCATCAACCACCCGCGCCTGCTCTCTTTCAGGCAATACCACTTGGGCATGAGTTGAAGCAACAATAAGAAAGCAGATTAAAAATTGTACTACCCTTTTCATAAAGAATATTTATTTTTTACTTGTGTGATTTTGTATAAAACTACAACCCCTTGTCCCTTTACTCTTCCCCCTCAATCAGTCCACAATCCTCAACTTGGCATAATTCAACATGATCTTCTTCTCGCCATTCAAATCAAATTTGATGGTGGCAATGGGATTGTGTGCAGCCCCTTCCATTTTCAACACGATTCCGAATCCAAATTTCTGGTGCTCCACTTTTTGTCCCTCTCTCAAATCTGAAGTATCACTTGGTTTGAAATCAGCCGATGGCTGATGAATGACTGGTTTTGTAACAGAGGATGGCGGTGGCATGTACCCCGGACGCTCACTTGTTTTTTTAGGCTGATCGAAAAAAGATTTCTGTTGGATGGTATTTGTTTGTCCCCAACCTCTCATGCGTTCAGAAGCAGTTGAACTGGATTGATTTCTGAATCCACCTCCTGCATATGATCTGTCGAGATGATCTTCCGGAAGCTCATTGATAAATCTGCTTGGATCATTTTGCACTACCTGTCCAAACTTATATCTCGTATTCGCATAACTGATCCACAGTTTCTGTTTCGCTCGGGTAATCACAACATAAAACAACCTGCGTTCTTCTTCCAACTCTTCTCTTGTATTGATGCTCATGGCATTGGGGAACAACATCTCTTCCAATCCCACTGCAAACACACATGAGAACTCCAAGCCCTTTGCGGCATGTATAGTCATCAACTTAACCGTATCTGCATTTTCATCTTTCTGATCAGCATCTGTCAACAATGTGATTTGTTGCAAATAAGCAGATAGCAAAACATCTTCTCTCAATGGTCTCGCAGGAATCGGTTCTTCAAGTTGATTGTCAGTTGACGGTTGACTGTTAACAGTTAACTGTGAACTGTCAACCCCTCCTTCATCCGCATTTCCTTGTCCCTCCGTCTCCAACAACACCCCATCCTCATCAATCTGTGCACGATTCTGTTTATCATCCACCCATTCCTTGATGGAGTTCAAGAGTTCCTGAACGTTTTCATAACGCTGAACACCCTCTGTACTTTTATCATTGAACAACTCTTTTACCAATCCGGTTTGTTTGCCGACATGAAAAGCAACATCATAGGCGTTGCTTTTTTGGAGCATGCTGGCAAAACTTTTGATCATCAGCACAAAATTTTCAATTGCCTCCAATGTACCAGCCTTGAATCCAAATTCAGCAGCTTTGGTAAGCACTTCCCACAATGTGAGCTGCTTCTCATTCGCAAACAAAATCAATTTGTCCAAGCTTGTTTTGCCAATGCCTCTCACGGGATAATTGATGATGCGTTTGAGTGCTTCTTCATCACGGGGATTGACAATCACCCTCAGATAAGCAATATAGTCTTTGATTTCCTTGCGCTGATAAAAACTGATGCCGCCGAAGATGGTATAGGGAATATTCATCCTGCGGAGTGATTCTTCAAATGCACGGCTCTGTGCATTTGTTCTGTACAGAACTGCAAATTCTTTATTGAAATAATGGTTGCGTAATTTTTGCTCCTGTATGGTATCCGCTATAAATTTTCCCTCATCATTGTCGGTCATGGTGCGCACCAACCTGATTTTTTCTCCTTCACCATTGTCTGTCCACAGCTCCTTTGGAATCTGTCCCTTGTTGTTGGCAATCACCTGATTGGCAACATTCAGAATCTGTTTGGTGCTCCTGTAATTCTGCTCCAGCTTTACCACTTTCACATCATCGTAATCTCTCTTAAACAATAAAATATTTTCGATGGTCGCACCCCTGAAAGAATAAATGGATTGTGCATCATCCCCCACCACACAAACATTTTCATGCATGGCACCGAGCAGCTTGATGATTTCATATTGCGCAGGATTGGTATCCTGGTACTCATCAATCATGATATAATTGAACTTATGCTGGTACTTGTGCAATGCTTCGGGATGAAGTTTCAATATCAAATAGAACTGAAGCAACAAGTCGTCAAAGTCCATCGCTCCATTCTTGAAACATCGCTTTGAATAGGCTAGATAGATTTGCGATATCGCCGGTCGATTGGCTCTTGCATCTTCCTGTTGCAGTCCAAAATCATTGGCATACTCCTCTGCAGTGATCAATGCATTTTTAGCAGCAGAGATGCGGTTGTAAACCACTGCAGGCTTGTACATCTTATCATCCAGGTTCAATTCATGGATGACTGTTTTCAGTACACTTTTTGCATCATCCGTATCATAGATGGTAAAACTGGAGGGGTATCCGATTCTTGTAGCCTCGGCCCTCAAAATCCTTGCAAATACCGAGTGGAAAGTCCCGATGTATAAATTATTGGATTCCCGGTTGCCCAACATCGACTCAATCCGCTCCTTCATCTCCCTTGCTGCCTTGTTGGTAAAAGTCAATG
>JACCDK011556591.1_pt1 | contig 14488 bp, 21 predicted proteins | sample 7445871 | NCBI WGS metagenome assembly JACCDK01 (sample SAMN15323436, study PRJNA562643) | freshwater metagenome | isolation source: river surface water | place: USA:Blue River Watershed | collected 2017-08-15 | reverse complement strand
GCCTCTGAAGAGCTATGCTCTTTGTAAAACCCCGCCATTCTATCCCTTAAAGAGGCCGCGCCGTTAATACCCCGCCCGATTCTTATGCCTAAAGGGGCTGCGCCGTTAATACCCCGCCCGATTCTTATATATTGCACGTGAAAAAACTGAAAAAACATCGCGTTCATTACATAGATGCGGTCGCTGCGTCGATATACGATACGTAACTTTACCGTGGGAATTACTGTCAATGCATATCCGCGTATTGGCAATGTTGCAATGGGTGCGACGAAACTAGTCTCTGATGGTTATAATTTGGTCCAACTGACCAATGCAGTTCCGCCAAGTATATCGATGTTCATGACAGTGTTGCCCAGTAAATCGGTAAAAAAAATGAAGACTCTCGGCGCGGATTTTCCTGGCCGTATTGGGTTGGTTCAAAACGGATATTTGTATTTGGTCAATCTGACGCGCGTCGACGGCGTTTGGCTGTACGAAGTGAAGATAACACGACTAGGGATGCACGTCTCGGTCAACGGCATACCGTCGCTCTTCATTTCATTCTCTGTGTTCAAGAACGCGGCGTAGACTAAAAAGACTACGTTCATTGCTCCAATGTTTTTTTCCTGAAGAGCTATGCTCTTCGTAAACTCCCTCTCCTACTTTTAAGTTTTCTCTTTAAAAATTGAATATTGTAGGTATATTTTGAAAATGGCGCTTGAAAAGCCCGCCGACACTATTCCGGTAGTCACCGCTGATAACTCGGCAGAGGCTTTGCGACTCGCGCAGGAATATGAAAAGCTGGTTGAGCTGCAGAATCATCACGATGAAGTCGTGGAACATTGCGCGCGTATCACATCGGCAACGCGAACAGAGCAGGATATCGCCAACGACGTAAAGGCGTCATACCAGTTGATGGTGAAAACAATCGCTCTTGCAAACAAGTATGAGGCCGTTGAAAAGGAAGAAAAGATATTTGACGAAATCTTGCGACTGTACGACGCACACGTACCAGGGTTTTATCCCTACAAAAAGTACAACGCGCCGACAAACTGTTTGTATCTTTCACGCGGTCTTACATCATTAGACAAAGGCTCCATCACACTACTTGACAACGAAAGCATTGAACGTGAAATGATGGTGAAGATGAAGATCGCTAACAAACTGCCGGCGTCGCCGACAATGGCACAAAAAGAGGCACGTTCGACTGCGATTTCCGAGTTAAAGTTAATTGCGACCAGCGCATGGAGATACGCTTCTAACCTTCATTCATTCCAATTGAATGCTGCCGGGTCGGCCGCGGATACGATTTGTATCATCGGCAACTCCGAAGTGTATCCGGCTATTCCATTGTTTTCATCGACCGATAACCCCGCGGTTGCGAAATTCATCAATGAATACTTCGATGCGCAAGCACCCATTCCTGTGGCAGAGCGCAAAAAAGTGAAGATCGTGATTCCGTATGCGAATGTCGACGGCAAATCTGAGTTTCCGCTGCATATTTACAAGAAGATATTCTGCGCATCTCTGTCGAAATTTCTTCAGCAAAACTTGCCGTGCAGCGTCTTCATCTTGAACGCCGAGAATTTCTTTCCCGAGGACGACGTCCAAGAGTCCCCTTTTAAAATGCAGGAATGCGTACGATGCTTCCTCGCGTACAAAGTAAATCTCGTATTCCCCACGGCAAAGAATCTGACGCTGCCTCCGTTCGCGCGATATTTGCTTGGATGCGGCCAACTGCTCTATTACAGAACGTAGATAATACGCCTTCATTCTGATCTGATCCGATCTAATCAAATCCAATTTGTTTTTTTTGAAAAGTCAGGTCGAAGAAATAGAGACAATGCGCCATTTGCGACGTTATGCCGTGATGAATGTATATAAGCGACCGCTCGATATGGCACTGAACTTCAACTGGATCGGTCGCTTGGCAGTATGCGAAGTGGCCATATGCGACGGTTATATAAGCAAAATAGATTTTCGCGGATATGTTTGCGACGAGGCATGCCGAATCGTGCGTTATCAAACACATGTTGTGAGAACGGCGCATGAGTATCATATGTCGTATCGCACAACATACACACTTTTGAAAGATATGATTCGTACGCATCACCCGGGCAGAGTTACTATGTATAAAGATGGGAAGATCACATACCAATGACTGTCTTGAAAAAATTGAAGGAACGGGGTGCGTATAGACACAATGCGCCGCTTGCAGCAATATATCGCGAAAGATACGGCGCACTTGAAGCTGTGGAGTACACTTGCGACCGATCGTTTGGTCGGTAGATTAGCGTTTTGCGGCGTGGCAGTATGCGACGCATATGAAAACAGAATGGATTTTCGCGGCTGTATTTGCGACTTTTCCGGTGGGGTAGTGCTGTACAAAACGCGACTTGTGAGAACAGAGGGTGTATATTTCATGTCATATCGCGCTTTCTGCAAGATCGTCGACATGGAACTCTACATGTACTATCCGGAAAGGCACGTTATGTATAAAAACGGAAAGTTTATCTTTTACAATCATCCTTAGCGGAGACATATTTTTTGCAAAAAATTGAAGAAAATCAAGTAAGTGACACTCCGGAGATGCGGCGTTTGCGGCACTACACAAGGTATCACGAGGATGCTTCCGATGTACCACTCAATAACGCATGGGAAGAGAAAGAAGATTGCGTATTGATAAACAGCATCTTGATGTGCGACTGCACAATCATTGCGGAAGACGACGAAGAAAGCGAATACGAGATTGAAATAAAGGGTTTTTCCTACTCTGACAATGGCAGTGAAAGCGGAATATCGTATTACAAAATAGTTTCAGGTAAAACCGCACCTGTCCACAGCGCACGCTATAAGCAGATATGTAGTCTCTGGGATGGACGCCTTTTAATGTTTCGCGCGACTGATTATATCAAGTGTCAAAACGGTTTGTTCAGTATTCATAAATACGATTACTGAGTAAAAAATTGAAGAACAGAAAGGAAAAGAAAGGAAAGCTGATGCGAAGCTTGTCGCGATACGTAGTGAAAAGCCTCCGCAATATTGGATGTGGCGTAAATGAACTGCAGATATGCGACGCCGTGGTATGTGTCGACGAGCAGATAGGGACTTATGTCAGCCTGCGCGGATGCGGTCGCGCCGCCGATACCGGCGAGGTGCTCTTTTACAAGATAGAATTCGAGCGAGGAACACGCTGGTCTCCATGGGCGCGGCCCTATTTGTCGCATGAAATTTTCCAGGGTGTTCTCTACATGTATCGCGATTGCTTTGTTGTGTATTTTTCGCATGGAAAGCTCTTTGTTCGCAGGAACGGCGACAATTGATTTGTTTTTGCGTTTTTGCATGTAATTCGCGATTCTGATCATGATTTCCTGTCCGCGAAATTCTCATAGAATCAGCGAAATAACGCGCCGGGCGGAGCGGCCGAAGGCCGTGACGACGTTGACTCATTCCTCCAAATTTCCTTTTAAACTCTCAATGTTTTCTTAATAGTTGAGCGGGTCTGAGGGATGCAATCCCTCAAAAAATTGATTTTTTTACGATCGTTATGAAGATCACAAGATGTGCGACATCAAAGATGACACGTTCCAGCGACAACATCAGCTGTACGGTATGGTCGAACTCTCGAGAACAAGCGAAACTATTATTCGCAAAGTGACCATGTTCAAGCGATTGCAGAAAATCGGTCAACTCGGCGAGCTCGCATTTAAGAGGCCGTACGCAAACCACACGCGGTTTCAACACTCGATCGGCGTCGCATATCTTGCGCGTGTTACTGCGCTGCACTTGCAGAGCTTGTATCCGCAAATCACTAATGCCGAAGTGCTCTGCGTCGAACTCGCGGGCCTGTTGCATGATATTGGGCACGGCGCATTCAGCCATGGCTTCGATCGCGTGCTTAAGAAAGTGGCGCAGAACGTGGTCAACGGCAAGCACGAGCAGCGCAGTCAGCATATCGCCGCTGTTATTTTGGGCAAAAACCCATACGACACGCGCTTCAAAGCGATATTGCCCGATGAGTTGCACGCGTATATTCCCCTGGTGCAGTACTTTATCGACCCGACTTCAGTCATCTCGATGAGGCTGATCGCGGAAAAAAGAGTGCCGAAGTTTACGCCCGGTCTCGAACAAATCGTGAATAACACGATTTGCAAGATCGATACGGACAAGTTTGAGTATATTCCGCACGACTGCATGATGTTGCGAGACCCCGGTCTCGACGTTGATGTGATCGCGATGATTAAGAGAACAAGAATCATCAACGGCGTATGGAGCTTTGATGTGTGCGACTACAATAACATCTTCAACATGCTCTCAAAAAGATCGACGCTGCACTCGAACTTCTATCAGGAAAAAGATATGTCTGTGATTGTTTCGTACATCGACAGCATTATGGAGACGTACATCAATCACAAAAAAATAGTCGACTGTTTGTCGCTTGACACAAAAGAAACCTGGACACAGTTTCAGGATCTCACCGATGAGAATATCATCTCGTTCATTCTCAATACAAAGGACGCAAAACTCGCGGAGTGTCGGCACCTTATGGAGACACTCTGTACGCAGCAAGATATGCCGAAAGTTCTCTATGAAACCGCGGACGCAAAATATATGCCGCCGGACCAAACCGATCGCAAGATGATTTGCGTCCCTGTTGTAGTTGCGTCCGACGACTCTTCCGTTACAAATGTCATGGGAAGTATCACATGGCATCAAAACGGCGATGTTACGCGGCCCTCGAGGGTCGTGATATATCGATTCATCGGCATGCCGACAGACTCCGCATCGCAAAATCACAACGGTGATGAGGCGGATCCGGGCATGTCATCGGCAGACGAGCACTGTTTACGCGCGAACGCATCGGCCGCATCATGAACAAATACTTTATTTTTGTTATTTGTTTTTTTAATTTTTATATATACTGGCCCTATTTCGCCGCACAAAATGGAAAAGGTCGAGATTCTCATTGTGTTGCTTATTGTTTGCGTGGTGTTGCTACTATACAGCTGCTGGCGGAAGGGTATGAATAGCGCAAAAGATACCGTCGTGAAGGCTGTCGCAAAGGCGGAAGCAAAAGAAGGTTTGATGGCTGGACCGGGCCCCATGAACGTCAAGGACTTGAACGATGGTTCGCGCCCCGATCATCAATTCTCTAAATTCGGAAGCGGTCCTGAAAACCGGCAGCTTTATGCGCAGTACAGCGACTTCAAAAATCTGAAGGGCTACAAAGATTACAACCAAGTTATGCAATATGAGGCACTCGAGCCCGAGGTCTTTGCGAGCCAAAACGCATATGCGAACGGCATTAACCGCACCACTTCAGGCGCGTCTGCGATGGCGATCCGCACTGATAACAACGATGTGGTGCCGTGGGTCGGCCTTCGTCGTCCCGACTATCACGATGTCGGACCCGGCTACGGTGCGCGCGTCGACACATCGGAGTACGCCGATCAGATGCCGCGCTTCACTCGCTATCTGGTGTAAGAAAAGTGCTCACGCTTTTCACTGTATGTTCGTATCAAAAAATATTTTTTGGTCAGAAAAACTCCTTCACAATCCGCAGTATATTCTTATCAAAGAGACATCGGCGACGCCCGTTGCTATATTCGAACTTCAATACTATATGCACGCACGCATAGAGCCCATCTATAGGAACAATACGTGCCGCCACATATTGTAATCTTTCAATTGTACCTTTGATGACATCTTCTATGCTGCGCACATCGACATTGGGTCTTGGCATGGTGATCACAACTATTTGATTGTGAATAATAACGCGTAACTTTGTCGCCGACGCTGTGAGAAAGTTTCTGAATTCATCCTTAACGCGAGCGCCCGTTGCATAAGTCAGTGAGTCAATATCGTTACGCAGCTCATCAGCGACGGTATAAATAGAAAATTCCTTATCTGACATTGCATAGAAAGCCTTCGAAGATACCTTCGTGTTGATGAGAGTATAGTGCCGATGACATAATTGAAAGGAGATTTGCATGTTATGGTGGTATAGCGTCATTGAAAATCAGTTTTTCAAAAAAGATTAGAGAAATTCCTTCACAATCCGCAGCACATGTCGCTCGTATAGTTTGCGAGGTACACCATTTGTATCCGCTTCAGCCGCTTGTATCATTCCGAGCAAGGCACATCGCCTGTGCACACCCGCTACAAATTTACAAACGGCCGCAAATGCATCGTGACTCGGCAATATTGCCGTTTGCGATTCGTATTCAATCACTGTTCCCTCATCGTATTCTCTGTGTAACAACGATCGAACATCAATGATATAGGTGCATCGCGGCGTTAACGCGCGAACAACGGCATCATATACGACGTTGCGATACGGCCGAATCGTATCACGCAAAATTTTCAAACGTGCAAGTACCTCTTTTCTTCTTCGCGGATTCTTTTTGATTACAACCATCTTGAATTCGATCGAAGGTACATGCACATTGTCGAAGGACACACGTAATTCTGCATGCGTGAACCCCTTTATATCACTCGGCATTTCTTTGTATACGCCTAGAACCCGACCGTATTCTCCTATGTTACTTATGTAACGATCTGCATTTGCATAGTCGTCGAGTATGATTATTGGTAGTGATTTCGTTACATACGGCACATTATAAATGCAGTTGCCGCTAGTTGGATAAAGTTTGATGGTGATGTCGGAAGTGCACATGTGAAAAATTGCGTAGCAATTTTATATACACCGACTGTACATTTCAAAAAAAATTACCGAATAGAAGCCGCTGCTCAACTCGCCGTAAGGAAGTCTGTCGCTATTTTTTCGAATGTGTTCGCGGGATCGCGTGTTGTGTTGTCGACGATTAGTGTGCGGCCGTCGTACGACAGTGTGAAAGACGTGATTGCGGTGGGCGGATCAAATGTAGAATCGTTCATGAAGTATGCGAGTGTGATTTCCTGAATCACTTTCTCTGCTTTTGTTTCCGTTAACACAGAGAACTTGATGTCGAAAATGGGATTTTTCAGAGAAGTAATTGCCTCATCAAGCAGTGCGATGCGCGCATTCACTTGCGTGCCATATGTCGCGGCATCAAATGCGGTGTTTGGGTCAAATATCGGCCTAACATCGATGGTCGCACTATGGCCATGGACCGTTATCGTCAATTGATATTTTTGATCGGTGAGTTGCACCGCGCCGACACTTGTGTGTGCACCTATGCATCTCATTAGCTGCAGATGATACGGGCTCGCGCGCATGCCATCGGTGGTATATTCCTTGATTACTCTGTTGACATGCTCGAGCAACATGGATTCCTGGTTGATTTGCTGCGCTCCATCTGAGAGTGTGAATGTGATTGTGTTCCGCGACATTCTATACAAAACAAAAAACAAAATAACTTCACAAGAATTCCTTCACGATTCTCAGCACATGCCGCTCGAACATCTTATAAGGCGCTCCTTCGGAGCCTTTTTCAAATGCTTGTATGGCTCCGAGCAAAGCATGCCGTCGATGTATACGCGCAACGAATACGCACGCTTCTGAAAATGCGTTTTGACCGACCGTCTGCATCTTTTCATTTTTGTACTCGATCTTTGTTCGTTCGGGATAGATTCCATAGAAAAGGTCACGCACAGACCGCATTTCCACACTACGTACAGCATGCCCATTTTCATATGCGGTGTGCTCGTTAATAAGAAGACGTGCATCGTAAACTCGATTACGATACGGCCGAATTGCCTCACAGATACGTTGTAACCGATCAAGTAACTCGTATTTTCTTCCTGGCTTATTACGTTTTATGCTTAAAGCAACTTCGATCGGCTTGATCTTAGCATCCTCGATCGTTATGTATATGTACGCATGCGTCATATCTTGTAGTTCATCCGGTATTTTTTTCCTATAAACACCCAATACGGAACCTAGTTGCTCTGAATTAAGAAATCCTTTTAACGCCGCACAGTTGTCGAGTGTGTTAAAACGTAAGAGTAGTGTTTCGAATGGAATGCTGCATACCGTCACATGATTTTTTGGATAGATTTCCAACTGGATTTTTGTAATGTCCATTTCTATAAGTACAAAAAGATTAATCATTTTTTGTGTTACACGATATTCCATACAAAAAATCACAGAAACTCCTTTACGATTCCAAGCACATGCCGCTCGTAGAGTTTGCGAGGCACACTTTTTGTGTCCTTTTCAGCGACTTGTATGATTCGCATCAAGGCACATCGTCGATGTACACGCGCAACGAATGCACATGCTTCTTGAAATATGTCGCTGGTGACGGTTCGTGTGGTTGTTTTTTCATAGGTAATAAGAGTTCCTTTTGGATATTCGATGCCTTGTAATGTCCTTACGACGTGACGCCCGGTAGAATAAGCATGATTTATGATCTCTGTTATAACAATTGTTGCATCGTACACTCGGTTGCGATATGGTCGAATTGTGTCGTAGATGCGCCGCAATCGCCGTTGTATCTCGTTTTTTCTTCCCGGATTTGTTGATATTGTCTTTAGTTCAACTTCTACCGGCGGAATTTTGGCATATGCAATCTTGATTTGTATGTGCGCACGCGTCATATACCGCAGCTGACCGGGATGTTTTTTGTAAACACCCAATACACTACCTAGGTTCCCCACACCGGAAATATTTTTAGGCGCGTTAACATAAAGATCAAAATGGTCGAGAGTCAGTTGTAATCGCTTGAATGGGTCGGTGTATCCGCCCATATCATTTTTAGGATATATACCGATCTCGATCCATGCGATATTCATCTCTGGAGAGCTATGCTCCCTGTAAAACTCCCATCCACTCGGTTGTTGATTGGCAGAAAAAATCAAAATTCACAAAAATGCCTTCACAATTCGCAGCACATGCCGCTCAAATATTCTTCGCGGTACTTCTTTCGTGTCCTTTTCGGCCACTCGAACCAGTGCGAGCAAGGCATATCGGCGATGTATCTGCGCAACAAACGTATACATTTCGAATGCCGCTTCAGAACAACAGGTAATTTTTAATGTGTTTCCTTTGTATTTGACAAGGGTTCCCATCGGAATATACATCTCCGATAACTGTCTTATTGGTGAATCTGCGGTTTTCCAAAGTAAACATTTAACAATCGCGTCGTATGCTCGGTCGCGGTAGGGCTGAATTATGTCGTAAATCAGTTTTAGCCGTGCGTGTATCTCCATTTTTCTTTCTGGATTTGTGGGTATTTTAACCTGTTTAATTTCTATCGGCGGAATTTTGGCATCTCTGATCCTTATTTCTACGCGCAAGTGTGTTACATCTCGTAATTCGCTCGGTATCTTTTTTTTGTAAACGCCCAACACTGCGCCTAGCCTTCCTATGTCAGCATGGATTTTCGCAGATGTCGCATAACTATCGAACAACTCTAATGTCAGCACTTCTCTTCTGAAGGGGATATGATAAGAAGAAAGAAAAGATTTTGGGTAGTTTTCGAGCTTAATGCTTGTGAGATTCATCTATGTACATATAAAAAACAAGATTCAAAATTCTAAAGGGGCTGTGCCCCTTTAGAACCCGTTGATGATTAGCAGAAACAATCAAACTTTCACAAGAATTCCTTCACGATTCTCATCACGTTACGCTCGAACATGATACGGCGTCGGTTTCCTGAGTATTCGATTGCGAGTGCTACATGAACACGCGCACAATACATATCGATGCGCGCCGTTTTTTTCGTGAATTCATGCTCAAACAAGCTCAAAGATATCCTGTAAATGTCGCCGATATACACTGCATGTATAGTAAACGGCATGTTTTTGTAGCACATAGACCACCGAGAGATGGGAAGGAGATCTGTTTCACCTGGCATATAGTGACAAAGCGGCATTGTAAGTGTCTGTGTTGTGCCATCTGCGAAGTGCGTTGCGATGGCGACGGGAATATCATATAGCGGATTTCGCATATGCGCAATTTCGGCTGCAACAGCACGTACTCTTTTTATGGTTTCATCGACGATCGCGGCAACATTTCGTTGACGAGGCTTTATCCGAACGCATTTTGTATTGTTGTGTACAGTCACATACAGCTTTGTCGGCGATGCTGTCAGGACATTTTCCAGTTCATCACGAATCTTTGCGCCGGTAGCCATTGCGAGTACGGCGAACTCTTTGGCAAACTCCGCATTATGTGCATGCGCATCATATGAAAACTTTTCGTCGAGAATAGTATCGAACACCTTATAAGACACACAATCATTCAAAAGCGTATATTGTCGATGGCATAGATGCAGCTTAATATGCGTACGATTTGCCATGGCGGGTCTTTCTTCATTATCTTTAAATCAAATTTTAGTACAGAGGGGGTCATAAGAATTCCTTCACAATTCCCAGTACACGCCGCTCGAATAGTCGCGTGTTCAGCTGTTCAAGTGCCGCAATGCCGCGTAACATTGCGACGCGTCTATTGACGCGATTGATATGTGCGCTGATGCGGGCGCGTACATAATCCTCAGTACCGTCATGCAAGGAATCGTCGACGGGTAGCGGCACTCCGCAATAAATGATATCCGGAAAAGTTCTGTAAAACATGTCAAAGTGGCTCAACGTAGTCGTATATTCATTCAGTGTGGGGTTGTGTCTGGGGTGATAACGCACGACAAACGCCATATCGTACACCTTATTCCTTAGAGGGAATATCAACTTGTTCAAATAACGGACGCGTTCAATGGTATAACGAGTGCGGTCGGCGACTTTCTTGCGTTGCTTAAGGGCCGTTTTAACATGAAGCTGCCGGTCGTGAAAAGAAAGCGTAAGCGTCGCGGTATCTCTGTCAATATTTTCCGGCAAATATTTGAACACACCTATAGCGTTTGAAAGTTGTTGAAATACGTAGTATTTATCAGAAGATATTGATGTGGTACGCGAAAAATTATCACTCGCGAACAACTCAAACATATCGAGGGGCATGCGGCATGTTGCATGCGCACGCTTTGCGTCGCTTAAAGTAATGTCGATGTTCATATTAATATACAACAAAGATGCAGGATTCAAAAAAGAATTTCACATAAACGCCTTCACGATTTCGAGGACATGTCGTTCGAATAGTTGCGTGTTCACCTGCTCGATGGCAGCAATGCAACGTAACATTGCGATTTTTCTGTTAATACGCTTGATGTGCATTTCGATACATAGCTGTACACGAATAGGATCTCTGTTGATTACAACTTTACTTAATGATAATGTTATTCCATCATAGACGATATCAGGTAAATCTTTACCTCTTTCGATGGTAAAATTCGTCAATGATGTAATGACATCGTATGTCTTATAGTTTTGACTTTTTGCGAAAGTATCTCGAGGCCGCGCGATGAATTTTGTATCATATAGAGTATTCCTCAGAGGAAGTATTTTCTTACATAAATCACGGGCGCGCAAGATAGTTTCTCTCACACGGTCATATATATCCGTGTATTGTGCGATGCGAGAGTCGACCCAAGGTGGCTTCACATTGTGAAAAGATAAACAAATTTTGACGCGATCTTTCTTTCGTACATCACTTGGTACTTCTTTGAACACGCCCACTGCCCTTGCAAACCTATGGAATAAAAGATAATTATGGATTGGCCCTTGATAATCAAGGTACGAAAAGTCTTTACTCGCGATCAACTCGAATGTTTGGAGAGGTATATTACATTGTACAAACTTTCCGAGCCTATCGTGGTGAAGCTCGATGCTAATATTCATACGGAAATCGCAAGAACGTAATTTCAAAAAGAAAATTCAAATATGATCTTACAGAAATTTCTTCACGATTTCGAGGACATATCGTTCGAATAGTCGCGTGTTCACCTGCTCGATGGCTTTGATACAACGTAACATCGCCGCGCGATCATTGATGCGTTCGATATGCAATTCAATACAGAACCGTGTGTACGGCATATCATTGCGCCATAGGATATTCTGCATAGGAAGTTTCTCATGCGCATAGACGATGTCGAAGATTTCTTCGTATCTATTCACATCAAAATGACTTAGTGTGGTTTTATCGCACCGTAGCTGGGCGCTGTTCTTCGCGTTAGCGCTGAACCAGCGTACTACAAACATCATATCATACAGCTTATTTCTAAGCGGTTGTATTTTCTTTTGCAGATCTCGCACGCGTTCAATCGCACAATCGGCGCGATAGGTTCCTGCTAGATGTCGAGCAAAGCTTGTTACGACGGGGAATTTACGGATATCATGGAAGTCGAGCTCCATAACAGCGGGGTCACCATCTTTAATACCCGCCGGTAGCCTTTTAAACACACCGACAGCATACGAAAGCTCTCGAAATTTATACGCTGGGATCAAAGAATCATCATTTGCATATTCCTCAAACCGCTCGAATGATATGGTACATTTTGCGTGTATACCCTTTGAGTTACGCAGAGTGATGCTTATGTCCATTTTGAAATACAAAAAAAGATTCAAAAATAGAAATTTGCTCTTCGACTTGGGGTTTTCACAGAAACGCCTTCACGATCAGCAGCACATGTCGCTCGAACATCCCACGCGGCATACCTGTTGTGTCTTTCGCAGTCGCGTGTGTCGCCGTTAGTAAGGCGTATGTCCTGTGTATACGCGCAACGAACTCGTACATCTTTTCGATATCTGAGAAGTCGTCGATACTCAGTTGGCTGCCGCGATAGACGATCAGGCTGTCCTCTGCCGTCTTGTAGAACAGATCTCTCAGTGGCATCATCTCACCGGAGGATATTCGCACGACCGCATCGAACACGCCGTTGCGGTGCGGCCGAATGGTTTCATGTATGAGTTTCAGCCGTTCGAACACCGCCTTTTTTCTTCTTGTGCCTTTTTTTGTAAGGAGCTTGACTTTTATCGAAGGAAGTTTGCACTCCGCGGTCCGCAGCGTTATGTGCGCGTGAGTCATATTCTTCGAATGGCGAAATTTTGTTTTCGAGACTCCCAGTGCATCACTGAATTCCTCGACATCGCAATCATCCGCCGCTGATGTCGCGTATTTGTCAAGCCGCGCAAAGGATATGCGCGATTTCGCAAAGGGCACATTATGTCGCATCACATCGTTCTCTGCGAATGCTTCAATATCGACATATCGATAATCGTTGCCGGTCATGGTGGTACATAGGGTTTGAAAAATCAAAAAAATTTCTAGTTTTCGCGGCATCAATAGCATCGCTTACAGCACTTCCTCTACGTAGTACTCAGTGACCAGTCTCGGCACCGAGCTGTGCGGAGGATCATCGACGACTGTGACCTGCTTTGAGATAATGCGAATCTGCTTTCCGCAGCCGACCGCGCCTTCTCTGATATACATTTTTTCAATGCCATCTGAGGACTGCGGAGTTTTTGTGCGGCGCCCGTGTGCAAAATGACCTGTGTTGACGGCGGAGCTGCGTTCAAATCCGATGCCGTTGCAAAGCGGGCACGAAAACGTCGCAAGACCGTCGACAACACTGCATCGATTGCGCTTCGGTTCCGGCTCGATCGGCGTCTTCACGTCGACAGCGGCGAGCGCGGCAAGCACTTTAATATCAACATGCGCTTCTGCGGGAGGCGGCGGTGCCGCTGTGGGTGTCGCAATATCAGCCGGCGGCGCAGACGCCAGGGCACCGTCGCCGTTCTCTAGCAGTTGACGCACCAACTCGTTGTTATGTGCTTCAATTGCGTCCGCTTGAGGATCGACATTGTCAGAACGTTCCGCCATCGCGAGTGTATACGGATATATAAATACTCTAAAAAGAATGTAAATTGAAATTATATAGATGCAAGAATAGGAACAGGAGGTCAAAGGGCCCGCGATTTGACATGGCGCGCAAAGAAAAACTGTTGCGAGTGTATGACTCCGACATAAATCTTTCCATCGAATATAGGGAACCGCTGTTCTTCGCGAAGGAAAAAACCGGCGCTGACGAAAAGATCGATGTAAACAAGACGCTCTTCGTGGACAATTTCCGCAAATTTAGCAACGCAATTTTGTATTGCACAGAGCACGGTTCCAATTCAATGCGCACAATGATCATGAACGAATACATCGCGCAGACAAATATCGACGAAAAACTCGCAAAAGCATACATCGGCACACTCAATCTGCCTGCAAACTTTCGCGGATTGCCTCTCTGCACTATTGAAAACGTCAGCAACACGCCGGGCAAAAAATATATTTTGTTTTGGTATCAAGACACGCCGTTCGGCAACGCGCTTAAGCAGTATTGGCACGGCGATGTTGATCTTCCGCAGCTCAATATCATCGATGAACACAGCGTTGTATCATCTGAAGACCCAGACATACGCCTAATGGTATGTATGTAAACAAAGTTTCAAACCGCATTTGCTTCTCGCAGCGCCGCCATTACAAGAGAATAATGTGTATTCGCGAGCCTCATAGGTATGTATCCATTGATTTTTTTGTCGTATTCAAAGATTTCAATTGCATCGGCATCCGTCTTTTTCTTATAGTAATATGTGTATTGCTTGCCGTCGTCGGTAATTGTGATGGGTTTTGCTTTGACTTTTTGCTGCTCAAAGAGCACGCACGGGTTTTTGTATTGCATGTCTTCTT
>JACCDK010943018.1_pt1 | contig 14491 bp, 13 predicted proteins | sample 7445871 | NCBI WGS metagenome assembly JACCDK01 (sample SAMN15323436, study PRJNA562643) | freshwater metagenome | isolation source: river surface water | place: USA:Blue River Watershed | collected 2017-08-15 | reverse complement strand
TGATCCAAAACCTTCTTTAGGTAGGCAATATCAGTAAGAGCATTCATTGTTGCGATCTCCATGGCATAACGATGAGAGTTATTTTGCAAGGATTTACCAAAAATTTGATTCTTTTTATGGGTAAAAAACGGTATTATTTAGAATAAAATATTGCTAATTAATACTTTTAAGGAATTTTATGGAACTTGACCGGCTAGATATCAAAATCCTTGAAGAACTGCAAAACGATGGCTCTATTAGTAATTTAGAACTATCAAAACGCGTGAACTTATCACCCTCACCCTGTTTAATGCGGGTACGCGCCCTCAAAGATGAGGGCGTCATTCGCAACTATGTAGCGCTGACTGATCCTAAAAAATTAGGTTTGGGTCTAAATGTGTTTATCTCGATTAGTCTCAAGGAGCAATCGAAGGAAGCTCTCGCAGAGTTTGAGAAACGAATTGCTGAGCATGATGAGGTCATGGAGTGCTACTTAATGACCGGAGATAGCGATTATTTAATTCGGGTGGCGATTGCCGATATGCCCTCTCTTGAGAAATTTATATTGGAGCAACTCACGCCAATCGCTGGCATTGAAAAGATTCGGTCTAGTTTCGCTCTCAAGCAAGTACGCTACAAAACAGCATTACCCTTGCCGAGGGTATGAATATTTTGATAAAAAATGACCACCGAAATGGTGGTCAAAGAGGAGATAAATGAAGAATTAATTTAGATGTGTTTTCGTTTCTCAACCATTCCAAGAAATTTCTCGTACTCCTTTTCATCCACAGAGTAACTGTGATCATCATCCGGAAACGTGCCAGACTTGACTTCCGATATATATTCTTTAATCCCTTTCACAGCGACCTCTGTGAGATTTGCATAGCGCTTCGTAAACTTTGGTTTGAAGTCTGAAAAAACACCTAATAAATCGTGACATAAAAGAATTTGACCGTCAGTACCAACACCCGCACCAATCCCGATGGTTGGTATTTCAAGTTGCTTTGAAATCACGGTAGCAATTTTTGCGGGCACCGCTTCAAATTCCAACATAAAACATCCAGCATCCTGAATTGCAAACGCATCTTCAAGGATTTTCATTGCTGCGTCCGCTGTCCGACCCTGAATACGAAATCCACCAAATATAGCAACTGTATGAGGAGTCATGCCAATGTGCGAAGCTGTTGGTATTCCTGCATCAACTAAAGCCTTGAGGATATGTGCTTGTGACTTTCCTCCTTGAGGTTTTACTGCATCACAGGATGCATCTTGCATAAAGCGTGTTGCATTTTGTAGCGCACGATCAATCGTGTTGTAGCTTTGGTATGGCATGCATCCCAGTACAAAGGTATTCGGTGCGCCTCTTCGAATAGAGGCTGCATGCATCACCATCATATCCATGGTGGCAGGAATTGTATTTGGATGACCGTGGGCAATCATTGCAAGACTATCACCCACCACAGCTACATCAACCCCCGCAGCTTCGGCCCATTTAGCCGAGGTGTAGTCTGGCACAGACATATAGACCATTTTTTCACCGGTTTTCTTGGATTCCCGGATTTCCTGTAGATTGCGCTTCTTTTTTTCTGTAGTAGCGTTGTTATTAGCAGTGTTCAATATATTTCTCCTGACTATCAAACTACATCATGGTGTTTTCTGCATCTTCTTTCTGCTGAAGCGAAAAGATCGATGAATACCCGCCGGACCAATCGGGAGGAATTAAACAGGGTAAAGGATCATGATGAGCAAACTGGGCTCGTTTACCACTTATTATTGCTTGATCATGCTTTGGTTTTAATGGATTTACTGTATAAGGGAAGGCATCCGCAGAAGTTAACGTATACAACAATAGCGGTCTACCTAAATTTGATTGATTGGCTGGTGAACCATGAATGGTTCTGCAATTGTGAAGAGTCAGTGATCCTGCGGGACCGGTAAGATAAACAGCCTTATCAATATGTACTTTTTTAATGTCATCATCCGATAGGCACCCAACCCATTTGCCTGCCTCATCGTATTGGCTCAGCATGGGCTCCAGTAAATGACTCTTTGGAATTACACCCAATGGCCCTTGATCCATCCCACAGTCATACAAATAAGTTCCGATCGTCAGAGGTGAATAATTTGTATGGGGCCAAAATGAGATGTCGTAGTGCCACTTCACTTCCTCACCACCCTTTTGCCACTTGAAATTTAACTTGGAATGATGAAACTTAACATCGGGGCCGACTAAGTCAGCTACGGCATCAAGCATGGGAGATTTAGAAACATACTCCCAAAACACTGGATGATGTTCCGTAGGATTAGACACCCTTCTCAATCTCGGCTCAGCTGCCGTGTGGTCGGGCTCGAGATCGAAGATCGTATCCGATTTAGAAACTTTCTTACTTCGCTCGATTAGCTCATCCGTTGCATCTCGAAGCTTCTTGAGCCACGTGTCATCGATAAATTTCTCTAGCAGGATATAACCATTTGTGAAGTAATCCTCGCGCTGTTTTTGGCTAAGTACACGGGCCGGTATCTTCAGTATTTGCTCTGGTGTCATAGTTGTTCTCCTTATCTAAAGTTCAACATCACGCTGGGTAAATAAGTTACTAATGAAGGGAAAATCATTACGATAATTAACGTCAAACACTGCAAAGCAATAAAAGGAACTACTCCGCGATACATATGTTTGATTGTTATTTCTTCTGGGGCAACAGCACGCAGATAGAAGATGGCCGGTGCCATTGGTGGGGTCAAATACGAGGTTTGAATCATGATCAGGAACAAAATACAGAACCAAACAGGATCAAAACCAGCGGCTGTAATTAATGGTGTAAATAGCGGTACAAAAATTAATACGATAGAGATCCAATCCAAAAAGAATCCCGCAATAAAAATGATGAGCATCATCAGTCCAAGCAAAACCCATGGACTTAGTTGCATCTGATTAATTATTTGATTAGCAGTATTAATTCCGCCACCGCCAATAAATACGCCGGTAAATAAGGAACCAGCAAGTAAGACTGCCATGATCATCGCTGTAATTAATACGGTTTTTACTAAAGCCTCATAGAGACCTTTCCATGTAAAGTTTTTATAAAGTACTGTTAATAAAACAGATGCGATAGCGCCAATTGCAGCAGCCTCAGTTGGTGAGGCAAGCCCAAAAAGGATGGACCCCAGCACCGCCACAATCATTAGTAGAGGTGGAATTAAGTTTTTACTTGAAATTAATATTTTTTCAACAAAGCTAGGGTCATCAGGCTCTGGAGGTATGCGTGGACCCATTTCTGGTTTTATAACGCACAGCGTAAAGATGTATATCAAATAAAGTCCTGCCATAATTAGGCCAGGAAATACCATGCCATAAAGCAGGTCACCAACTGACACGGTTGCCAAAGGTCCCATTACTACTGCTACAACAGATGGAGGAATAATCGTTCCCAAAGAGCCTCCCGCACAAATCGTGCCGGAGATCATGGCTTTATCGTATTTGTAACGCAACATAATTGGGATGGTTAATAAGCCAACAACCGATTCGGTAGCCCCAATCACGCCACTCGATGCGGCAAAAATAATGCACATAATGACTGTTGCTAGTGCCAAACCTCCCGGTAACCGTCGCGTCCATATATGAATTGCCTCAAATAGCTTGTCTGCAATACCCGACTTTTCAAGTATTGCCCCCATGAATACAAATAAAGGGATTGCAGCAAAGACAAAGTTTGAAGAGATATCCTCAATTTTTTCAATGAACTGAAAAAGGACGCGATCGCCAAATATATATAAGCCAAATAAAACGGCTGTGATCATCATGGCAAATGCAACTTGAACCCCCATAAACATGAGGACAAATGCCATAGGAAGCATAAAAAATGGAATGATATCGTTCATGATTTTGCAGCCCTGTATTTTTGTAAGGACTTCATGAATTCTGCATAAACTTGTAAAGCAAATAATGCAAAAGCAATAAGAAAGATCAATCGAAATGGCCAAACAACCATATTCATTGCAGACTGACCGCTACGTTCGTTTTTTATAATTCCAGAAATTAAGTAAGACGTCAGGCCGTAAGTTAACCAAATCATTAGGGGTAAGATCACAGAATAGGCACACAAGTCAATCAGCGCTCTCGTTTTAGCGGTCATATCTTGGCTAAAGATATCGATCCGAATAAATTGCCCCTGCTGTAGGGTATAAGCCATTCCCAATAAAAAGTGGGTCCCTGTCAGCATATAGCCCACCTCGTAGGCCCATATAGTTGGTGCATCAAACAAGTATCTTGCTAATACTTCATATGTCGTGGTTAGAACTAGTGGAACTAACGTCAACGAAGCAATAATGCCGATATTCGTTGTGAGTCGTTCAATCTGGTTAACAAATGAATTCATTTTTTTATTTTTTCAATAATTGAAAGTAGTGAAAAGGGTCTTGATATCAAGACCCTTTTCTAAAACTACTTCTTAGCCGGTGGTTGTGTGGCTGCGGCAACTGTTCTAGTCTTCACAGTTCTCCAACCCGATGCACCCTCCCAAAGCTTATCTAACTGCTGCTGACTCTCAAAGACTGGGGCAAAGAATGGATACTTATTTTCTTTGGCAGTCTTAGCCGCCCAATCCAATCCCATTTTGCGAGCAGCATATTGAAGTTCTGGAGATAGCTCAATAATCGTGTTACCAGCCTTACGATAGAACTCAAGAGCCTTTGCATCTTCTTGCCCAACTACAAGCCAACTCTCGAGGGTCGTCAATTTAGCAACCATTTCAATCAGCTTCTTATCTGCTTCAGATAGCTTAGACCAAACACCTTTATTAATAACTAACTCAAATGGTGCGCAGGGTTGATGAATTCCAGGGTAAATCACAAACTTAGCAACTTTGTGGAAACCCATTGGAATATTCTCATAGAGAGTGCCCCATTCCACTGCATCAATTGCGCCGCGCTCAAGCATTGGGTAAATATCAGCTGCGGGGGTTGTTACAGGTGCAGCACCTAAATCTTTCGACATCTCTAGCCAGGCGCCAGCTGTTCTTAGCTTGAGGCCTTTTAAATCATTTAATGTGCGAACTGGTTTTCTAGAGTGTAAAAAAGCTTCTGCAGTACGAATAAATAATGGCATTGAAATAATATCGTCTGTCTGATCACGATATTTTCTTTGCATATCTGTACCACCGGCTGCATATAACCAATGCAACATCCGCTCAGAATCAAATGAGCCGGCATAACCTCCAAATAAAACAGTAGTGGGATCCTTACCCCAATCCCAACCCATCCAGGTATGCCCGAGATCAGCAACGCCATTTTTTACCGTCTCAGGAACTTTTAATGCATTACCAAGTGCGCCGCCTGGAAAAATTTGAATTTTGAAACGTCCGCCGCTGTACTGTTCCAATTTATCGGCAAATGCTTTAGTTCCAAGATCTGTCAATGGTCCACCGCCCCAACCGGTTGCCATTTTCCAGTTATAGCTTGCGCCTTGCGCCTGAACAGTAATTGGAAATGCCATTGCTGCTGCAGCTGCTGCACCGCCTGTCTTAAGAAAATCACGTTTTTTCATCTTACGTCTCCTCTATCAACTTTCATTACTTCAATTAAAGAAATACCCCCAACACACAACTAACTTCATGAACTAATTTATGAACCTGAATCCCTAATAGTTTTACGCGTAATGTTTTCTACACAATCAATTAATTGGTCTAATGCGTCTCCAGCGTCAGTCTCATCACCTTTTGCAATCGCTGAGGCTACTGCAGCATGTAAATTAGCCATCTCGGTAACGCCAGCAAAGTGATGAAAATTACCAAACCAAAAGCGACGTGACATTCCATGTAATGGAGACATTGCTGCGGCTGCAAATTCATTCCGAGAGGCAATTACGGTTAAATCATTAAATTCTTTATCAGCTTTGCGAAACAATGCATCATCTTTATCCTTGGCAGCCTTACGAAATTCTTTAGCTAAGCGCTCAAAATCTTTGCGCTCATTCGGAGTAGCGCGCTTGGCGGCCTTTTTGCAAATCAGGCGCTCAAGTTCTCTCCGTGTTTCTAAGACACGTAATTGTTTTTCTGTATTCAAATCAGAAATAAAAATACCCCTCTTAGGCACAATCGTCACCAGATGCTCACGGCTTAAACGCTGAATTGCCTCTCGAATCGGTGTTCGACCAATCCCCAAGAAATTGGATAGCTGAGCCTCTGATACCGGTGTTTCAGGGAGTAATTGCATCGTGACAATCATCTCTTCAATTTGGCTGTATGCGCGATCTGAGAGAGATGCCTCCTCAGGAGAAATCACCAGGGCTAAGTTTGTTGTTTTTCGATTGGTCATTATGCGAATTGTGTGGGCGCCTCAACACGATCAAACATTCCATAGTCACGAATAACGCCAAACCATAATGCATTGATCGACTCGGGAATTACAAGGGTATGTAAATCATTACTAGGAGATGAATCAGCAGGAAATTCAATAATTGATAGTCCCCGCTTTGCATCTAAGACACCTTGATATGACTTGCTGGATAGTCTATCTAAGGGGGTTTGACCCAACACAGCTTGAACATCATCAAAATAGCCAATCAATAACAAAATGAGTTCTCGTGATCGACCGATCAAAAGATCATCATTCGATTTCTTTGCTGAAACCCGCAGACGATAGTCATTAAATACCTTATTTCGTCCGCAAACCTGAGCGCCATTATGGTTTGGCTGACAACGCCATTGAGCCAATGACTCTTCATCTTTCCAACATGAAAACGATAAATACCAATCATGGTTTTGCAAATTAGCAAACCGCTCCACGGAGATAAAACCGGGATTCTGCTCAACAATGGGTTTTAACTGTGCTGCCATCGAAAAATACTCTTCGACATGACCTGGTTTTGGTAACACATCGAATAGAACCGATTGCATGAAAGCTCCTAGGACTGAAGGGCTTTTTGCTCTTGTTGATCAAGAATTGGCCCCTCGAGAGTGACCCTTTCCTCTTGAACCTTACCGCTTCTAAATTTTTCAATAATGGGTTTAAGCTTGGGATCAATATGATCTTCATTAAAGCCATTCAATAATGTCCCAACCAAACCTCGCTTCACATCAGTCGTACCCATGATCCAATCTGCCAATGGAAAAGTGAGATTCATGTTTTTATGCATCATGATCCCAAGGTTATGGTGCGCGGCATGATGTCGACGGATCGTGTTAATGAAAGGCATATTACGTACAAACCAGTTTTCTTTAATGTGGCAGCAGTAGTGAAAGGTTTCGTATAAAAGATAATGACCAACCATCGTCATATATAAGATGTACCCTACATTTGGGTTGAAGATTTTCGAGGCAATGTACCCCAAGATCGTCCCGGCAATCCCTAAAACAATTAATACTCGCCATGGAAAGAAAACAATACGGTGCTCCTTAACCGTATCAATGGTGTAATCGGTGTCCGTGAAATACTGATGATGCTGACGGGTATGACGATCATAAATTGCCCTTAGGGCAAATACGTCAATTAATCGATGCATGACATACTTATGCATCGCCCACTCAACAAAGTTACCTGCAATCGCAACAGGAATAATCGTAAGCCAAGCCCATGTTGGATTATTAAGTTGACTTGCACAATAATAGATTGCAACAATACCGGCGACATACATTACGCTGATATGAACTAAGCCGTTATAAAAGGGGCTAATTTGATTAACGTAGGACTCACGAAACTTCTTCTGCCTATCCGTCATGATCATTGGTCGAGAAAAGGTACTCATTGAATCCTCCTTGTATAACCATGAAATCTTGTTATATATTGCTAATATATTAGTTGAATGTAAGAGAATTGGAAGAGTTGTTTATTAGGATTAACCCTTAAATAAGGAGAAACCATGCCTAGTGATATCGAGATTGCCCAGCAAGCAAAACTAATGCGCATTGCTGATGTAGCCAGAGAAAAATTGGGCATTACTGATGATCATTTAGAGCCATACGTTCACTACAAGGCTAAGGTCTCACTGCCATATTTACGCACTCTTGAAAATCGTCCAAACGGGAAGTTAATTTTGGTGACCGCCATTAACCCCACTCCCGCTGGCGAAGGTAAAACCACTACAACGGTTGGTTTGGGTGATGCACTCAATCACATTGGCAAGAAAGCCATGATTTGTTTGCGTGAGCCCTCCTTGGGTCCAGTGTTTGGTGTTAAAGGTGGAGCTGCCGGTGGTGGCTATGCCCAAATCGTTCCAATGGAAGACATCAATTTGCATTTCACGGGAGACTTCTCAGCAATTGCGCTTGCCAATAATTTATTGGCAGCTCTAATCGATAACCATATCTTTCATGGCAATGCGCTGGGCATTGATAGCCGTCGTATTCAGTGGAAACGTGTGGTTGATATGAATGACCGAGCCTTACGGCAAATTACCAATGGTCTTGGTGGCCCAGGCAATGGCTATCCGCGGGAAGACGGTTTTGATATTGTGGTTGCCTCTGAGGTCATGGCAATCTTCTGCCTAGCAACCTCATTAGAAGATCTTAAAGAGCGTCTTTCTAACATTGTGGTTGCATACACACGTGATCTCAAACCGATCCTAGCAAAAGACCTTAATGCACACGGCGCAATGACCGTTTTATTAAAAGATGCGCTCGCACCTAATCTTGTTCAGACTCTAGAAAATAATCCTGCCTTTGTACACGGTGGTCCCTTTGCCAATATTGCTCACGGTTGCAACTCCGTGATTGCCACCCAGTCTGCTTTGAAGCTGGCCGATTATGTGGTGACCGAAGCTGGCTTTGGTGCTGATTTGGGCGCTGAGAAATTTATTGATATCAAATGCCGCAAATCAGGCTTACGCCCATCGGCTGCCGTCATTGTGGTAACTGTACGTGCCATGAAATACCACGGCAATGCTGAACTGACCGAACTCACCCAAGAAAATCTTTCTGCTCTCGAGAAAGGGTTAGTTAACCTCGAGCGTCATGTTGAAAATATTACTAAGGTCTATCAAGTCCCCTGTGTTGTTTCTATTAATCAGTTCTTAAGTGATACTCCAGCTGAAATTGATCTGATTAAGAAACGTATGCAGGCTCTTGGGGTGAAAGTTGTCATCGCTTCCCATTGGGCTCATGGTGGCAAAGGGGCTAAAGAGCTTGCTGAAGAAGTAGTCAAATTGTGCGATACACCATCTCAGATGCAGTTTGTCTACGACGAGTCTGATTCCCTATGGGACAAGATTAATAAGATTGCCAAAAAGGTATACCGCGCCAGTGAGGTCACAGCAGACTCGAAGATCCGCGCTCAAATCCAAGCCCTTCAGGATCAAGGCTATGGTGGCTATCCGGTCTGTGTGGCAAAAACACAAAGCTCGTTCTCAACCGATCCAAAGCTACGTGGCGCCCCCAATAATCACGTGATTAATGTTCGAGAGGTTCGGCTTGCAGCTGGTGCTCAATTTATTGTGATGGTATGCGGCGACATCATGACGATGCCTGGGCTACCCAAAATACCATCTGCAGACAAAATTGATCTAATCGACGGCAAGGTTGTTGGTTTATTTTAGATCATCACGCGTGTAACTATTACTTGAGCAGAGGTATTGACCTCAGTGTCTTTGAATTTATATCGGCGTCAGTAAATTTAACGCTTAATATTCCCGGGTTCTCAAAAGAGCGAATGGTATAGGTCTTAGATTTAAGATTTGCGACCACAACCCATTCGGTGTACTCATACGAGTTTACTCCCCCACCATAGCCGCTGGAACTATCCAAATGAATGGATCCATAGGGGATGTCAAAATTATTCATGATGTGCCACGCTCTACGTTCTTGGATATCGGTGGTAGCTGGAGGGGTATTCAGAACAAAGATGGATGCCCGAACAAAGCGATCCGGACTTAAGAAACTTCCAGGCAGACCGTGTAAACCATTACCAGAACTGGCTGCCAAGAAAGTTTGTCCTTTAACAGCCATTGGCTTTTTATCAGTGCCGCTCAGATTTGCATAATTACCAATATTTTGCAGGTGCCATGCAAAAGCTGGGTCGTTTGTCATGGTTCCAATAATGTTATCTGTCATGACCAACTGACCGCCCAAATACTCAACAACCAAGCTAGCGCCACTTGCATCATGCAAGGTCATTCTGGATTTTGCAACACCTCCCCATTCCTTCATGGGGGAGCTATTTACAAACATTTTGGGTAATGCAGCTTTCACTTCCAAAACGCTTGCAAAGTTCGTGAGTACATAAACTAATAATTGTTGAGAGGCAATACTATTTTTAGAGTCAGCTTGCGAGGGCATCTGATACTGTGCTGTGTTAGGAGCATTCAAAAGGCCTCCACTTAATCCAGCCTCATTGATGCCGTCGACATAGAGAGGCAAGCCAAAGGCATTAGCTCCGATTACTGCATATTTCGATACCCAGTTCTTGCCTGATCCTGCCAAACCATCAATCCCAATTCCCTGAAAGGTATAACCACGAGGTGTTTTAAGGATCGCCGACTTTAAAGGGATCCCGAACTCCATGGTTCGTGCATAAACACGCCCGTTGTCGGTGCCATTGAGAACGATCGAGGTGCAGGCTTGCACAGTGGGGGTAAAACTAAGAAGAATACAAACAAGAGAAGCGATGACACGATATGGGATTCGCATTGTTTCCTCCAAGATGATTGAAATTGAGTGTATCAAATCAGGGTTGATGAACTTAAATTTTTCATCCTCTTCGAGAATCAGGCTCGTTAAAAGAAACGCATTCGGTTCAAATAGAAAGGGACAAAATCAAGGAACAAAACGACCAATTCAATCAGATTTGAAAGAATTGATCCAATAGGATACCCAGCATACAAAGATAGATCGCGTAACGTACACCACGGTTCTTTTATAAATCTTAACCTCTGATTGCATTTGATAAAAATCAATATTTTTAAGTAGGCTTTCAATAGGATCAGTAAATGATTTTATTGAATGAATATGATTTTTATATACATGAATATTCAATTCTTTGTCCTATCGACCATCACTGTATTGACCGGTAAGCAAAATTGGTGTCCGCTAATAACCAAGGCTTGAATTATCTTCAGGTTCAAGAGCTTCGCGCTCAATACGGATTTAATGAGATACCACTTACAGACCGTAAAAACTTTCTGAAGATATTGGCAAGCGTTATTACGCAACCCATGTTTTCTCTTTTGCTGTTAGCAGCAGTCACTTATTTACTAATTGGGAGTTTTGAGGATGCTGGTCTATTAGTTTGTTTTATTTTGCTATCGATTGGACTTACGGCATACCAAGAGTTTAAGAGTGAAAGGGCGATTGAGGCCTTAAAAGATCTATCGAGCCCGCGAGCGTTAGTGGTTCGTGATGGCTGCACTCAACGAATTGCTGGCAAAGAGATCGTTATTGGAGATTTACTGATCCTATCCGAAGGAGATCGGATTGCCGCTGATGCCATATTGATCAAATCGAATGATTTATTAATCGACGAAGCCCTGCTAACCGGAGAATCGGAGTCGGTGGAAAAACGAAGTGGGCAAAGCATCTACTCTGGATGTATGGTGGTGCGTGGTAGTGGCACTGCAATTGTTACAGCAATTGGTTTGCAAACTGAGGTGGGAAAAATTGGTAAAAGCCTACAAAAGATTGAGGAACCCGATAGCCCCTTACAAGCGGATATTCGCTCACTCATTAAGCGCTTTGCCATCTTAAGTATCGGACTAGCAATTCTGGTTTGTTTCATTGATGGTTTGCTTTACAGGCAATGGTTTGAGGGCTTATTAACGGGTATCAGTCTAGTAATGGCGCTTTTACCTGAGGAGTTCACAGTCATTCTGACTGTCTTTATGGCTTTGGGTGTTTGGCGAATTTCCCGACAGCATGTCTTGACACGCCGCGCCTCAGTCATTGAAACCTTGGGCAGCATTACAACCCTCTGCGTTGATAAAACCGGCACACTCACGCTTAATAGTATGTCTCTTCAAGCGCTTGCGCCCCTCAATTACAAACAAGATCAGCCAATTGAAGAATTTAGTTCAGAGCAATCAGAATTACTCAATTATGCAGTCCTAGCCAGTGAAATCGAGCCGTTTGATCCAATGGAGAAAGCTCTGCATGAGAGCCTTAGAAAGAAAAACACTGCATTCTTAAGAAATCTCAACAAACTGCAACTGGTCCATGAGTATGGCTTAAGTTCCCAACTAACGGTGATGACCCATATTTGGGAAGACCCCAGCAAACCTGAACACTATTTAGTAGCAACCAAGGGTTCGCCGGAGACGGTCATGAGTCTTTGCCCTTTATCCCTCAAAGAGCGTTTATCCATTGAGCATCAAGTTCATGAGATGGCAACCAAAGGTTTGCGAGTCTTAGGGGTTGCGAAGGCGAGTTACCAAAAGAAAGATGGTCTATGGCCAGAAAATATTCATACATTTTCATTTGAATGGCTTGGTCTAGTGGGGCTTCACGATCCATTAAGACCAGAGGTTCCTGCTGCTATTAAACAATGTCAGGATGCCGGTATTCGGGTTGTGATGATTACGGGTGATCATGCAGTCACAGCAAAAACAATTGCTACCCAAGCTGGTATTCATACAAAACATACTCTTTCAGGGGCTGCAATTAACAAACTAAGCGATTATGAATTGCAAAATGAGATCAGAAATACTTGCGTGTTTGTCCGAATAAAGCCTGAGCAAAAATTGCGTATTGTTAAAGCCTTACAGGCTAATCATGAGATCGTTGCGATGACGGGTGACGGTATCAACGATGCCCCAGCATTAAAAGTAGCACATGTAGGAATTAGCATGGGTCAGCGAGGTACGGATGTAGCCCGAGAAGCCTCCTCTTTAGTCCTCCTAAATGACGATTTCGGCTCGATTGTGAATACCATCAAACAAGGTCGCCAAATTTTTGATAACTTGCAAAAGGCAGTCATCTATGTGATTGCAGTTCATGTACCGATTGCTGGGGCGGTGTTTATCCCTGTTCTGTTTGGGGCACCCCCTCTTCTAACCCCCATTCATATTCTTTTTTTAGAAATGATTATTGATCCATCCTGTGCCATTGTCTTTGAAACTGAATCCCCTGAACCCAACATTATGTTGCGACCGCCACGGAAACTTCATCAACGCATATTCAGCTTTGAGAATCTCTCCATTGCCCTCTTGCAAGGATTTGGTTTGATGCTAATTGTCTTAGGGCTCTATTTAGGTTTACCAGAACTTCAATTTTCTAAAGAACTCAGTAATACGGTTGCTTTTAGTAGTCTGGTCCTGGGGAATCTTTTACTAGTAATTGTGAGCCGATCCAAGCATATTAACTTCGTCTCAATTTTGAAGAACTACAATGCCGCACAGTATTGGATTATTGGGCTTGCGGTTTCATTATTAGCTCTATTTATATCAATGCCTTTTTTGAGAGAGCGATTTCAATTTACGATCCTTAGTACTGAAGCTATCTTGATTCTTATAACCTCTGCAGCGATAGCATTGATCTGGTTTGAAGTGATTAAATCACTGCACCAATTGAATACCACTCATTTTTCTCAAGACTTATTAAGAATCAAGTGAGCTATTCAATACTTAGAAATCAAGTAAACATGTCGGGTTGCTTCTCTTTGAGATAGCCCCAAATGGGTTGGAAATGTAGCCAACCAATATATTCGCTACCCACGTGCTCTCGGCTGTAGCGTGCTACCTCAGGGGATAAAAGATTAGGTTGAATTCCTGAAGCTTCCACCATCAATTGCTGCTTGCAGCAACGCTCAAGTGCAATAAACCAGAAGGCCGCTGCCTCAATACTGTGGCGACTCACTGTCATCAACCCATGATTACGATGAATAATGCCCTTAACCTTATTTAAAGCTCCGGCAAAGTTATATCCAGCTTTTTCTTCGACGGCAACTTGTCCTGCCTGCTCGCACATCACTTGATGATCTTCAAAGAAAGCAGCGGCATCTTGCGAAATGGGTTCTAGTTTTTTCCCAAGAGAAGCAAATGCAGTTCCATAAACAGTATGTGCATGACACATTGCCACAATATCGGGATGTTTTTCATGAACAGCAGCATGCAATACAAATCCAGCACGATTTAATGCATGCTTTCCTTCTAAAACATTCCCTTCATGATCGGCTAGAAGTAGGTTCGAGACTTTGACCTGATCAAAATGAACCGCCATAGGATTGGTCCAGTAGAGATTTGGAAACTCTGGGTCACGGATGGTTAGATGTCCTGCAAAGCCATAATCAAATTTCTCGATTGCAAAGGCGCGGCATGCTGCTACTAAACGCTCTTTGCGATGTTGGCGCTCTTCTGAAACATTCTTAAACTCCGGTATTTCTGGGAAGATCAAATCCTTGTTTTCGGGCTGGTAAATCGACTCCCGTTTACCTAAATCAAGTAACGGTCTATCCGTTTGAGCAATAAAAGCGTTCATGGCTTTCCTTTCAATATGAATCTTTGAAACATATGAGTAATGGCTAAATTCTGAGTCGGACCCACTTATTTGACAAACGATCAGTGTTCATGAAAGAATGAATGAAATTCATGTATTTA
>JACCDK011938546.1_pt1 | contig 14506 bp, 10 predicted proteins | sample 7445871 | NCBI WGS metagenome assembly JACCDK01 (sample SAMN15323436, study PRJNA562643) | freshwater metagenome | isolation source: river surface water | place: USA:Blue River Watershed | collected 2017-08-15 | reverse complement strand
TTTTAAAAAACATGCGTTATGGAAATAACATCATCGATTTTGAAGCTCTTAGTGATGGAAAATACGGTATATGTACAGCCGAAGTTTACTTGGTAAACATGGATGATGGAGCTACGAAAATGTATAAATTTTATAATGTAAAGGGCTATAAAAAACGCATATTTATTGAGCAGCACTAATGGCGATTAGAACAAAAACAGTCTGGGTTAAGGGTGAGTTTAAGGCGTTTTCGACTTTTAATGAAACCTATTTGTCTACAGGCTCGCGCCAAGTAAATGATATTAGCTTAAATCATATTGAAATTTCGAATGCTGTTATTTTAGATGATTACGATCCTAAGCTGGAACGCAAACACCCTTACATAGAATACGATTCAAAAATCCCTGATGTAAAAATCAGATTTAAAGGAGCGAGTCATGATGAAGTAGCTTTCAAAGAGGATCTCGATGGAATGTTGATTAATCAGGTCATTTTCGATCAAAAGATTCATTTGGATAATGAAGATAATTACCTGCTTAAGGGGACCGTCTTTTTTCATCGAACCCTAACCTATACGATTCCTGATCCTGTAAATGTGGTTCAACCGATTACTGCAACCACCGTAATTGAATCCAAAGGAGTCACGACAGGTATAGAAGATACTAGCATAATCGTTGATACACTCAATTCACGATCGATTAATAATCGTTTGAAATCGTTTTTCGCTACAGAAAAGAAGAATTTCTTAGTCTCCTTGTTAATCATCGCGTTTTTATTATTCTTGTTTTACAACACAGCATGGTTCCCACTGGTATTTATCGCCGGCATCATATACCTAGTTTGGTCATTCAAAAAATTATCCCTTGGTTACTCAAACTTAAGTCCAGAGCCATCTGATAATGCAGGAACTCCAGTGGATATCTATCGCCCTAAAAGTTCGATAAAGGATCAATCGTGGAGTCCATTTAGTAAGTTCGTCTTGGTGCTTCTCGGATTACTTTTATTGTATTCCCTCGTCACCAAAAACTACGGGCTACTTAAGTTTTTGGCAATTGTCGCTTTCATCTGGGTTCTTCTCAATTATTTCACAGCGGGCTTTGGACTTTTAAAAAGGGTATTCAATTTAATTGGGGGCTTAATTTTGGGCCTATTAGCCCTTATGGCCTTGTGGTTTGTATTTGGTGGCAATAATACATCCGTTAATGATGATGAATCGAAGGAAGAATTCATCAAAAATAATAAGATCATTCGGACAGGCGATTCCTTGTTACATGTAAGGCAATGGAAGGATTACCAAATCAAGCAATTCTCGGGAAAATATTATACCTATTATCCTGAATTTGACAATTCTGTTCAGTTTAGAAATAAATTTGAATCAAATGATTTCTCTGAAATTTATCAAACTTTGATTAACAAGGACAAAAAAACGATTGAAGTATATGCCAAACTATTTGATAGCTTAAACACTGCGAATAAATGGAATAGACAGCAATTAGCGGAAGCGATTGTAACGTCCATTCAAAGCATTCCATATGTATTGGTTCATGATCAATCGTGCCAACAAGCAATTCAGGAAAGTGGAAGTTCATTTTTAATCCAATACCACAAGGATGGTAAAGAATGTCTACCCAATATCAAATTTGGGGTTCAAGGCGGTTATGAGTTTATGCATAATTTGAAGGGGGACTGTGATACACGCTCCTTATTATGTTTTGAACTCTTGAGTCGATTTAAATTTCCAGTTGCTATGTTAATTAGCGAGGAGTATGGGCATTGCATTTTAGGTATCGACTTGCCAATGAAGGGTAAATCGGTTGGCAATTACAGACATAATTATTTAGTATGGGAGACGACGGCCCCAGGATTTAAACCGGGTGAATTATCGCCAGAAATATCGGATATGGACAAATGGCATATTGCTATCACAAATTAAACAAGTAAACTATGAACAACATTGCGCTTTATTTAGGAGTATTGGAGGTCGTATTAGGCCTTATTTATGGCATTTTATTAAGTTTTTTCGTGTTCTGGTTGATGAAAAAACTTTTCTTGGACAAAATGGATGTCCGATACGATAATTTGGCCTTTGGGGTACTTATGTCTTTTGTTTTGTTTTCCGTAGGTAAAATGGTTAGTTCTGCCCTCCAGCCTGCGGTTGATTTCACGAATCGTTTGATGAATATGGGACTTCAGATGGAAGAGGTTCTTGGCCGTGCGAGTTATACCATTACCGGCTTCTTTTTTGTTAGCACGCTGGTTTCAGGCTTAATTGTGGGTATTTCATTTGTATTATTCAATTGGTTAACGCAAGGGTTAAATGAGTTTGAGGAAATCAAAAACAAAAATGTTGCGGTTGCCTTGATTTCAGGAACCATCATATTGGTTATAACCCAGTTTGTTGCCGGTGGCATGGAGATGATATTTGAGGCGTTTATCCCCTACCCGCAAACCCCTCGATTGTTTTAAATAAAACCGTACAAACTTTCGGAAATTTCATGAAAAAAACCGCATTTATCTTTTTGGCTTTATTAATTCATAGCACATTAAATGGGCAGGTATTAGTTATTGACCGTGAACCAATTTCAGACACTCTCAAAAAGAATTATTTGCTTTCTAGCACTGTAAGTTTTAACTCCGACAAGCAAAAAAATAATGTAACTGATTTTAATTCCCATTTTGAATATGATCGGCTGTTTAAAAATAGGTATGTCCTCATCCATTCAATCAACAGCAGCATAACGAGTAATGGGGGAAAACTTATCCAAAATGAAGGCGTAATTCAAGTTCGTTATCGAGATAATGATTCTAGAAAATTTAGTCCTGAGCTTTTCTTGCAATATCAATGGAATGGCGCTTGGGGAATGGAAAAGAGACTTCTACAAGGTATTAATCTTCGCGAACGTTGGGTAGAAAAAAATGGATTTGATTTTATAACAGCAACGGGGATTTTTAGAGAAGAAGAAAGCTGGAATTGGGTAGGTGTAAAAGAAAGTTTAATTCCCTCAAACGCAGCAGTGATCAACAAAAGTTTGTATAGGTTTAATACCTACATTAAATCAGCTTTTCAAATTTCTAAGAATATCGACTTTTCGGCCATTTCATTTGTCCAGTTTCCATTAACAAATGATTTTATAAAACCCCGTTGGTTTTGGGATTGTAATCTGCATTTCAATATGTCAAAACATGTAAATTTTCAAATTCACTATGACCATATGTATGACGCTAACAGGGTTGTACCCATTTCTGATTATTATTATAGTGTTTCAACGGGAATTCAGATCGTGTTATAGTGGTGTACAAAAACAAAAAAAGGAATGAATTTAAATGTAAATGATGATCAAACGAATGGTTTACATGAACTACCCGTTCATATTTCGTATCCTTTATATGCGCTTTATCAATCCAGTAATTATTTTAAAAAACTGCATTTAATCTCAGATATACTCTTGGGATTTTTTCGATTATATGGACATGCACTTATCCATATAGCTGAACGCGAGAACCTTATTAGCGATTCATTAGAGCCGTCTATTGAAGCTCTTATGACTAAGGATAGTCATGGATTGTGGAGCTCAACGATGGCAAAGCTGATTCAAGAATTTGACGCAAAAGAATCAAACAGTTTATCCCCCGAATTAGCCAGTCTGTTAGGAGTCACGGTAAAAAGCAAAAAACAAATTCCGATCAAAAGAATGACTATTCGAAACACAGTCATTGACGGAAAAGGCCAAAAGCAATTAATTGAAGTCACCAATACGCCCGTTGAACTATTAATCAATTTCCGAAATAGGTATGTGGGTCATGGTACCGTTTACTCCGAAAGTGAGAGCAAACAAATTTATGAAACCTATGAACCCATCGTTCATGCTTTTATCACAGCCCTAAAAATCTGCGATCAATTTCAATTTACGGATGCAAAAAGTGGATCAAGCTTACATAGGTTTAACATATCATGTAGCGGCGCCATTTCCTTGGAATACCAATCAGCGAATTATTTATTCACCTCAACTGACCAACTAACACAAGAGACTTTCAAAGAAAACGAAACTAATGTTCGCCAAATAAAGGCCATCATTCCTGATGATAGCGATCTTAAAATCATTGAAACTTACCCCTATTTCATCGCTCATCCATATAAACGAGCTTTAGAAGAAGAAGATAATTTTAAACGACTTCACTTGATTAAAGAGGTTTTTTTGAATTATTTAAAATACTTGGGTTTATTAACTGCCTCCGAGTATTTCAATAGCCACTTGAAGATCGGGGATATCAATCGAGCGTTTAAAAACTTCCTTTATCGCCCACAATTCGGACATTGGAATGCCTTTATGCGGAGTGCCATTCAAGCATTAAGTGAACATAATCACGCATGGTTTATTAAAGAATTGCCAGCGTATTATGCAGAGGTAGAAACGAAGCCCTATGAAGCGAATGGAACCTCCTCCATCGGTAAGCTAATTCATTTTCGAAATCATTATTTAGGGCACGGGACAGTGCCATCAGAACAAAAGTGCGCATCACTTTGGGAGGAGAATTTCAAGCTTTTAAAAGAGCTTTTGGTTAAGCTCGAATTCTGTAAAAACTATACCATTGTCAGCAGCGATAAGACCATTTCATGGCGTTTAATGGGGGATGAAATTACACAGGTTAATTTGAGACAAAAATTAAAGTCCAATGTAGCATTGCTTAATGCGGAAAACCAGGAAATGAGTATTGTCCCTTTCTTTATTTTACCTGGAGAATATTTCATTAAAGAAGTAGCTGACCGAGCAAAGTTGATGGTGTATGAACAAAATACAGGTAGCCGGATCGTGTTTTTTAGCCCAGAAAGCGTTCATGGGGAAACCAACAATGAGAAGGTATTGGAGCAATTGAATCTGATGATTCGAGAAAAGGAGAAGCAGGAGCCGATATCTATAAAAGATTTGGATGAGGAGCGTTGGAAAGCACTTTTGAAAGAGAATAATGAGGCTACAAATCAATCGCTCCTAAGCGAAAAGAAAGTCATTAAGGGTATCTACCAAGAACGACAAGATGCGGAATTAGCTTTACGCTCCTGGATAGGAGCCCGCGCGGGCTTATTCTTTTTGGCCGCGGAAGCAGGCAGTGGAAAAACAAATTTATTGGTGGAGATGAACCGACAATACATCGAACGTGGCCTTGATACGATTTTACTACGGGGGAATCGTTTTCGGACGCCGGATATCTGGGAGGAATTGTGTTACCGACTGAATTTATCTCCCGCAAGTTCCTTTGAAGAGGCTGGATTTGTGAAATATGAACAGGAAAATCCACTAATGATCTTAATTGATGGCGCGAATGAAAATTCAAATGCGAAGGCGCTATTTGACTCCATTCTTCAATTTTTAGCAAAGCATCCAGGTGGTCATATTAAAATTGTATTGAGTTGGCGCGTTAACACGAAAAGTGAATTACCTGATTCGGAAGAGAAGTTTGAATCAATTATCTATAGCGATGCTACCGAAGGTAACCGCGATGAGAATATCATTGCCAAATCTTGTCATTGGCTGAAGCCCTTGAACAAGGTAGAGGTAGAAGGGGCTTGGAACAAATATGTGAACGACAAACAGGATAAGGTCCGTCGAAAGCCGAATTTCAACTATGAGGAACTTACTTACCATGATCGATCTTTAAGTGATCAGTTGGACAATCCGTTATTACTTCGTTTATTCTTAGAGCTGAACAATGGCAAGGGTTTGCCAAAAAGCCGTGGAGGATTTACAAGCATTTGGACTTTGTATCATGAAAAACTAATCTCTCAATAAGCGATGACGGATAATCATTTGCTTCTTTATCGGCTTGCTGAGCTTATGTTAAAACACGAGCAGCAGGAACTATCCGTTGATTTGCTTTTTGATGACAGTCAGATAGGGGATTTTGTCATGAGTATTCAAATTGATTCGCCTTACCAACAAATGTTATTGGAAGGGGTCTTAACCGAGTCAGTCAATGAAGAAAAGTTGTATGTAAGTTTCACGATTGAAGGCTATTTTCATTTTGTCCTTGGAGAGGTTATTTACATTCAAACAGAAGGTAAAGGCGCGGAGGTCTTGAAGCAACTTGTTGAGGAAAATAAACTGAACGGAGTAGAAGAGGGAGTAGAGCAATGTTTGATAAGAGATGTAAACCGGGATGATTTATCGAGGTTGATGTGGCTTATTGATTCAGGAGGTGAATTATTAGGTTTATGCAGTAAACCTCTAGCCCACTCTTTCTTAAATATTAAGGGTCAAATCAATTCAGAGGACACACTTACCCAAGCATATGTTAATCAAATAAAAAAAGTAACGTCTGAACTTTTTGCTGATCCAACAGATAACGACATTGAGGTACTTAGCAATGGGATTAAGTATTTAGAGGAAAAACTTAAGAACAACTTAGTTGCTTTAATTTACCTTCAAATAAATGAGTGGATTGTACCGGATAATTTGTCAAAATCTATGCTAATTATCAAGGCCATCGAACACATACCAAATCAAGACAGACAAAATAAACTCCAAGCAATTGCTCGTTTTCAGATTAATGAAGAAAATGAGATTACTTCTATATTTTATAATTCTCTAGGTGAGCAATATTCCTACGTAGCAAATTATAGCAAGTCCATTGAATACTTTGAAAAGTCTTTATCGATTAGAAAAAAAATATTTGGCGACTTACATTCTTTAACAGGAGAATCTAACAACAACCTTGGATTTGTATTGAGTATTATCGGAGAATATGATAGGGCGATTATGCATTATGAAAAAGCTCTTGAAATTCGATTATCGCTTTATGGAGAGCTACATTATTCTACGACTGAAACCTATAACAATCTTGGAACAGTTTGGAAACATAAAGGTGAAAATGATAAGGCAATCGAGTATTTTGAAAAATCAATTGCAACTAAATTACAAATTCTTGGTAACCAGCATCCTTCTATTGGAATCTCTTACAATAATTTAGGAATAATTTGGCGCGATAAGGGGGATTATGACAAGTCTATTAAATTATATGAAAAAGCACTCGCAATTAGACTAAAAGTTCAAGGGGACCAAAATGCGTCAGCTGCATTAACCTACAATAACTTAGGAACTGTATGGAGTAAAAAAGGTGAATACGGCAAAGCCATTGAATTTCATGAAAAAGCTTTGGCAATCGATCTAAAAGTACTTGGCAATGAACATCCAGCCACAAAGTCATCCTATAATAATTTGGGCGCAATTTGGAGCAAAAAAGGAGATTATGAAAAAGCCATTATGCATTATGAAAAAGCGCTATTGATTGATCTTAAAGTACACGGAGAACTTCATGCTTCTACTAGTCGCACATACAATAATTTGGGCTCAGCATGGAGTAAAAAAAAGGATTACGAAAAGTCCATTTTGAATTATGAAAAAGCACTAGAGATTCGACTAAAAATTTTTGGAGACCAACATCCAACAACAGAGAGCTCCTTCTCCAATTTAGCAACAATTTTGAAAAATAAAGGAGAATTCGACAAGGCAATTACCTTATTTGAAAAATCTTTAACAATTAGATTATTAGCCCATGGAAATCAGCATACTAAAACGAGTGATACACTCAAAAACCTAGGATTATGCTGGAAAAATATCGGCGATTTTGAAAGGGCTATTAAGTTTTATGAACAAGCAATTGAGATCGATATAAAGATCCATGGGGAAAATCATACCACAACAGCAATCACCTTCACCAATTTTGGAAATGTTTTCAAAGAAAAAAGAGATTTAATACGTGCAAAGAAATATTATAACAAGGCATATAGCATATTTTTTGATTCGCTCGGGGAAGATCACCCACATACCAAACTCCTAGTTCAAAAATTAAATGACCTCTAACAACCTACTCCTACTTCGGCTGGCAGAACTCATGCTGCAGAATGAGCGCACAAACTTGTTGGTTGATGCCTTGTTCGACGATGAGCAGATTGGAGATGAGGTAAAGAGTATTCAGATTGATTCCCCCTACCAACAAATGTTGCTTGAGGGGGTTCTTACGGAAACGGTCCAAGCTGAAAAATTATACGTCAGCTTTACTGTTGAGCGATATTTTCACTTCGTATTGGGAAATCTCCTCTTCCAACAAGCAAAAACCGAATCAGGTATTTTTAATCTGATTGATTCACTGATTACCAATAAATTGAATGGTTTAAATGAGGGCATTGGACATTGTTTGAGTTTATTCATCGACGCTAAACAAAATTCATTTTTACCCGAATTCATCGATAGATATCCTCAATTTGCCGTTTCAAGCGTTCAGGCACTCGCCAAAGACATTCAAATGAACGGGGATGATTTATTGGTAAGCATTTTAGCTGAAAAATCGGATGCAGACCTCATAGTCATCAAAAAAGTCGTTGAATTTTTTGCCTACTCAGGCAAACCACAAGTCAACAAATCCATTGCCAATATCATTTGGAAAGAAATTAATCCGACAACCCTTTTGGAGTTTAGTCTATTTGCCGAATTAAGTAAACACGTTGAAAAAGACCAAATAGTCCAACTCTATGGGAAAATCATGAATTACTTTGAAGCCTTTGATTTTAAAACAAATAGTGATATCCGACTGGCGATCGGAATAGTGGTCGAAATGGGCAGAGAGATTTTGCGATATTCTGAAAAAAAACTGGCGCTTGCTATTTATGAATTTGGATATAAACTAACACGACAAAAGGAGGAATTCACTAAAGAACACTTAATGATTTATGGGCATGTAGCTCATCAATTAAAAAGCACGGGGAAAACGAAGGAGGCCACCGAAAAATACATTGAAATCATTCAACGGTTAAAAGATAATAATCATGATGTATTAGCGGCTCAAAACATGTTACGACTGAGTGAAGCCTACAAACAAGCAAACCGTTTATCGGAAGCACTTGATTTGGCATTGGAAGCACATGACATTATGCTGGCTCAAAATGGGAAAATTCATTTAACATCGGCAAGTTCGTCCGGATATGTAGGATCTATTTATATTTATCAGGAGGATTGGATCAACGCAGAACCCATGATTCATCATTCGATGGTCGTGAGATCAAAATTATTGGGCGAGTTCAACACCAAAGTTTGCATACCCTATATCAATTTAGCCATAATCTACATGCAAACTAATCGACTTGAATCAGCTGAAGAACTTCTATTGAAAGCGTTGAATATACGAGAAAAACGATTTGGTCGAATACACCAAGATGTGGCAATTACCTTATACGAATTAGCCAATTTAAGAGACATTCAAAAGAATATCACAGAGGCATTAACCTTGCATTTGGAAGCTTATGAAATCAGAAAAATAAAATTAGGTATGGTACATTATTTTACGAATAAGTCTCGATTAGCCTTGGCAAAATTGTACCGGCAGTTGGGTAAAACAGACGAATTTACCTTTATTTCGAATGAATTGATTGAAAACTGTAAAGGGGATAATATTGAAAATGCTGCATTGATAAACTCTTTGAATGAATTAACTTGGTTCTAAAATTCTTACCAATGAAAAATATACTTCTTCTGCTTTTCGTGGCTACCTCAGCTTACAGTCAATGTTATGTAAAGGAATATTCTACTAATCGTCGCATTTTAAAAGTCGATGGAGATTATGTAATTGATTATTCTTCAAATAGAAGACTGTATAAATTTGAAAATGATTATTTAGTAAGCTATTCGGGCTATAAGCGTTTGTTGAAAATAGAGGGGGATTACATCATCCGCTATTCTGATTACAGAAGAATTGCTAAATGGGAAGGTGATTATTTAATTCAATATTCTAATTATCGAAGAATTGCCCGCTTAGAATGTCCGGGTAGAAGGAGTGCTTTGGCAGCTGCCGCATATTTATTAAATTAAGGTGATGAAAAACTACGTTGATTATACCATTAAAAATCATCTGCTTAAAATTGTAGGTGTATTTCCCATTCAGGATAATTTTGAAAAGGATGCGATTGCATCTGGTTATCAAATTCACCATTTTAGTCCGGCTTCGCTAGCATTTTATAAGGACTATTTCTACAAAGGCTTTCGTGATTTATACACGCTGGATGGGGAAAGCAATAAAGTTCATCGACTTACCCAAGCACCTCAAAGAGAGCTGTGCATTGTATCGGGTGACAAAGAGTTGACTATTCGTATTAACCAGGTAGATTTGTTTCTTTTCCCCGATTCATTCGGTATGTTTTCATTGGATTTGAGTGTTGATTTATCTGATAAAAAACCTCATTTATCCCAACTTTCAGATGCCTGTTTTGTCGTTCGAGAGTTTGAGCGTGGCCTTGTTAAGGGGCTTGATATCAGTTGGAATACCTTCATCGTCAACGAATTCCTGATGGGCTATAAAACGCGTGGGGAGGGAATTGAATTGGATGAATACTCAGGAACCAAATTTAAGTTGTTTATCGCCTGCGACTTCGAAGAAATACTTGACTTAGAAACCCAAAATGCCTTGTTATATGATCTCGCATGTGTTGCCCCACCGGGAACAGCAATTTCGCCCGATATAAATGCTCCGAGTGAAGAGTACAAGCAATACTTAATGGACAACTTTCAATTTTCAGCATTTAAAAATTGGCGGGGTATGTCACTACTGGATACCTTCGTTATAGTGGGAAATAACATTTTAACTTACGATTTTCAAATCACTACATTTCGTGAAAATTACTTTTTGATTTACGTACATAACTTATTTATAAAATATGACTTGTTTAAGTTCAATACGAGTATTTCCGACTTCAAAGTAGATTTACGTCCTGAGTTACGTGATTTCCTAAATATTTACAATCTGACGTTTATTTCTTACAATTTTCTTCCCACGATGATCAATTTAAAGCTTCGAGCATCACTCGACATAGAACATGAGGTGGAGGCATTAACAAAACGTATTCAAGAAATTGGAGCTGTCGTTGAAGAAAAATCACAGGAGAAAACGAATTTATTATTGGGCTTAGTTTCATTTGTGGCATCCTTGTCGGCCATCGAACCGTTTTGGGAATATTCAGTCAAAATTCAACAATTTTTCCAATTCCCTGATTATGCAGCATATTTAATCATTATCGGATCAGCTGTTTCAATTCTAGGCTTTGTATTTTACATGCCAGAAAAAATCAAAAACTTTATCAGTCAATGGATTTAATTCATTCAGACTTTACATTTAACCTAGATAGACAATTTCATTGCCTTCGGCATTTTTCATTTGATGGTAATGATCAATTAAGACGCTTAGAAGCAAAATTCCCGTCCTATTCTACGACGCAGATTCAACAAGAATTGGAATTAATTGGCTCAAAGTTTCATGCTGATTTTGCCCAAGAACCCTTCGAGATATTAGACCAATTCAAGAAAGCATCTCGAATGCAAATCCCTATTGAAAATAATAAAACTTTGATTCAATTCGCCTTTTCCAAAGACGATTTCCCAAACGGAATAGGCAATTCAGCTTTACTCCCATTGAGCGAACTTGATGAAGCGCAGCAGGCCAGAAAATACAAAGTTAAACGAGGGGATTTTGAGGTTTGGACCTGTGAGGTGGCGAAGTTACCTAAATCCAATAAGCTCTCAATTATCGCATTTGAGAATCAGGGAAATTTCGATATTATCACTCTGTTCCCTGGGGAATATGCGCCAGCATTTCCACGGGGAACGAGTGAATTAGATGAACAAAATCGAATGTTTTGGGAAGGGCATTGTTTGCTTAGCACCAAACAAGAGATCTAATCCTAAACAACTAAATTATTAAGGCAATAAATAATTGATTAGAATTTCAAATTAGAGTCAGAAAGCAATCTCCACAACTCCAAAAATGCAAAATCAATTGATACTGTAACAAAAAAGATGTCACGGAATATTAACTAATTTTTCAAAAAGGTTTTACTAAAAACATCTATCTCTTTTGGGGTAATTAATTTATTAGCAATAAACTCATCCCAATCTTTTTTGATTACTTCTTCTCTTGACAAATTATTGTACACTTCTTTGAAATTTTTATCCATATCAGCTCTTTCGTAAATTTTACTTGCATTAACTAAATCCCCATTTAGTAAATAGGAATGTCCCAAATTTATTAAAGTCAACTTAAACATTTCCCAATCTTTATTAAATGTAAAATCATCCCCTGTTTTGCCAAGTGCAGCCAATTTATAAAAATAATTTGCAACAGATTTAAACATTTGAATGCTACTCTTATATTCTCCTCCTCTTATTTTGTACCAAGCACTTTTATAAATTTGGAATGCATGAGAGTTATTGTTGATTTCAAAGGTGCTTTTTTCACTATTAATTATATCATACATATACTTAGGAATAACTAAATCACTTGCCCCATTATGTAATAAACGTAATTCATCATCTCTTTTTTCTTCATTAGTTTTAGCATACATTCCATAAAAAAGATCTTTAGGGTTGTAGTACAAAAAATATCTTGGGTTTAGTAATGCACGGTCAATTTCAAAATACAATGCTGGCCCTGTATAATTTTTACCTGTAGTAGCAAATACATAATTTGAATTAATGGTGTATTCATCCCCACTTTTCTTTATTAAACCTAATTTTTTGGCGCTTCCAAAAATATTTAAGGTATCAACAATATTTATTTGATCAATTAGCTTAGATATCGAAAGTGGTTTCACTCCAGATTCATATAAAACATTGGTATAAAATGTAATTAAAGAATCAGAATTTAATATTTGAGAAAATTCATAATTATTTGAAATAATATTTATAATCGGTTTATTAATCATAAACTCATTTTTTCTATCAAAATCTTCTGCAGAAGCATATTTAGTTGCATTTTTTAAATAAAAAGACCATGTCGAAGCCCCATTCCCAGGTCCACTTGCCGAAAGAACATCTAAACCATTTAATTTAAAATCTTTATGGTCATTTAAAAATTTATATACTGAATTATACAAGTAATCAGGATTATTTGAAGAAACAATCGACTTTCTATTAGTATAAAATTCATTAAATAGCGCTATCCCTTTCTCGACTTCTCTGGATTTGATATATGATGCTACTTTGTTTTTTATTGCATTTTGTTCAAATGGATTGATCGTTAAAACAGAATCTGCATAGGCAATTGATTTATCAAAATCACCTTTTTTAAAATAGGTATTGGAAAGAAAATTAAAATAAGCATATTTATCGCCATATTTAGCATTTCCCGTTCTTGAAAGTCCAATATGAAAATATTTAATAGCTTGATCATAGTCTTTCTTTTCAATAAAAAGGAATCCTGTTTTGATTGGATCTATAACTGAAGTTTCTACTTCATTTCTTAAATGAGATATTTCCTTTTTGATTTTATCGATTTCTTTGATTAAATCATCAGAATAAGCAAAATCTGGATTAATTTCTTTAACGGTTTCAGCTATTATTGCAGCTTTTTCCAAATTACCTTTGTCTGTCTCTTCAATCGCAGAAGCATATTTTGTAATAATTCCTATATTAACATCTTTGTCAGGCATGGATGGCTCCATAAATGGAAGTTTAAGATTATTACTTAAATCTTTTGCAATCTTAGTTTTTACAGCTAGCCATTGTATTAGTTTACCTTCTTGTTTATTAGAGAATTTTATTTCTCCATTTTCGACACTTGTTAAACGAGCATTAATTATAATATCGTCTTTCAAAACATAGATATCTCCAACTAATATAAAATTTATACCAAGTAGTTTCCCAACTTTTACTGTTGAATTCTTATCAAATGATTTACCTGATTGTAAATTTTGTTCCTTCAAAATTTTGTTGAGCTGCCCTCTTTCTACTAGCTGCATCTTTTTACCAGACACATTTAATTCGATATCTGAAATTAGCATACTACTTAAAGCCTTACCTAAACCATCGTATTTGGGATTTCCTGATAAATTTTCAAAATCTAAAACTGCAATGCGAATAGTTTGAGCATTTAATTGAAATGTACACAATAAAAGTATCCAAATAACATGTTTCATATTCGATCTCAGTTATGATATCTTTTGTATATAAATTTGTAGAATTTATGCATTTTAAAATGCCTCAATTTAATCTCTAATCATCAGTCTTCACCAAACTCCCTATCAACAAAACCATCAGCGCTCCCGCACCAGCTACCGCTGCGGTTCGAGAATTATTCTGGGTTCCATCACTGTACCTGCCATCTTTTTTCCCAGAACCCATTGCAAGCAGAAGTAAGGCTGTTAATGCAGGTATTAGTAATAAGAGCGCTAATTTGGTTAAAACAGAGACAATGACGTGCAGGATACTCTTGTTACCAGAAGCCGATAAAAATATACTAATCAAAAAGAGGATAATCGCGGCAATTAACAAGTAGCCCCCCGTTTCATCGAAATATCCTTGTGAGTAAACTTGATAGGTAACGTAAGCAATCAATAAAGAGGAACTTAACAGTAACGCAAAATCCCACCAGCCACATATAATTCGACAAACTGTATTGGATGAATACACTCGACCAAAAACATAACTGATCAAGAGAAATATCCCGAATTCCATTTTGAAATATAAAATGGCATAAACAAGTTCCGTGAAAT
>JACCDK011185998.1_pt1 | contig 14506 bp, 12 predicted proteins | sample 7445871 | NCBI WGS metagenome assembly JACCDK01 (sample SAMN15323436, study PRJNA562643) | freshwater metagenome | isolation source: river surface water | place: USA:Blue River Watershed | collected 2017-08-15 | reverse complement strand
GCCTGGCGCGCACTCGCCGGACCGGGGACAATCGACCTCGGCGGTCTGGAGGCCTGGGTTCGCGGAAACAGTGCCCGGATGCGCGATCCGCTGGCGGTGCTCGCCGCGATCGATGGCCTTCGCAGCGCACCGGCTGCCCGCACGGCACGTGACAGGCTGCGCAGTGCCTTGTGGACCGTCCTCACGCGCCCGCCTGCACAGGTGCGGCGGCGCCACGACGGCGGTGCGACCGGGCGCCGCTACACCAAAGGGCTGCGCTGATGGCGCCACCCGGAACCATCGCCACCCTTGTCATCGCCCTCGGCGCGCTCGGCGGCGCGGTCCGGCTGCTATGGTGGCGGCACGACTGGCGCGCGAGCGTGCTCGCCACACTGATGCTGACAAGCGGTATGCTGCTCTACTGCGCGTTCTTTCCCCCGCGCCTGCCGGTGGGCGGCGAAACCCTGCTGGTCGCCACAGCCGAGACCCCTGCGGATACCCGCGTCGGGGCGGGCGAGCGACTGATCGCTCTGCCCGAAGCGCCGCGCCTCGCCGATGCCGAGCGCGTGCCCGATCTCGCAACCGCACTGCGGCGCCATCCGCAAGCCCGGCGCATCCGCATCTTCGGGCGCGGGCTGCCCCAGCGCGACCGCGACACCGATGTCGGGCTCCCGGTCGCATTCGTCCCTTTGCCCAACCCGCGCGGCCTCGTCCGGCTCGATCCACCCCCCGACACGCCAGCGGGCGCAGGCTTCGCGCTGGCGGGCGAGACAGCGGGGCTCGCGGGCGGCACGGCCGAATTGCTCGACCCGGCAGGACGCCAGGTCGATAGCCGCACGATCGGCACAGATCAGCGCTTCACCCTCGGCGGCGCCGCGCGCGCGGCAGGCCTTGCCGCCTTCACCCTGCGCCTGCGTGACCGCAGCGGAAGGCCGGTGTCCGACACCCCGGTGCCGCTGCGCGCCTACGCCGATGCGCCGATCCGCGTGCTGCTGGTCGGCGCGCCCTCGCCCGAGGTCAAATTCCTGCGCCGCTGGGCCGAGGATGCGGGGATCGACCTTGCCAGCCGGCTCGACGCGGGCGGCGGCGCCGATCTCGGCAGCGACACGCGCGTCACCCTTGATCCGGCCAGCCTGCGCAAGGCCGATGTGGTGATCATCGATGACCGTTCGCTCGCCGGGCTCGGCAGCGCAGGACGCGCGGCGCTTGCGAAGGCGGTGGCAGGCGGCCTCGGGCTGGTCGTGCGCATGACCGCTCCGGCCGACGCGGGCACGCGTGCGAGCTGGCGCGCTCTCGGCCTTGGCGTCGAGGGCGGGGACGAGGCCCTGCCCGTCGCCCTGCCCCCGCTTGCCGCCGATGCCGAGGCGCTCGCAGCACAGCGGGGGCCAGCATTGGCGGACACCGCGAACGGCCTCAACACCTTCGATGATCCCGCCCCCGAACTCGGTCACTGGGCGGTGAAGACCGGCCCCGACATCGTGACCGCCGTGGCGGATGCCGAAGGCGCCATGCTCGCCGGCTGGCAACAGGTCGGAGAGGGGCGGATCGCCCTGTGGACCCTTGCCAACAGCTTCGCGCTAGTGCTCGGGGGGCAGTCGGACCGCTATTACCAGTGGTGGAGCGACACCGTCAGTGCCGTTGCACGGCCCGGCAGCGCCTTCCTGCCAGCGGTGCCCGCACTGGCGCTTGCCGGAGAGCGCAGCACGATCTGCCGCATCGCGCCAGGCGCGCGGATCATCGACCCCGACGGCAAGACGGTCGCGCTCGCCATTGACCCCGCCGCTGGACCAGCGGGTTGTGCGGCATGGTGGCCGACACAGGCCGGAGTCCACCGGATCATCCAGCCAGGACGCGGCGGAGATCAGGAATTCGCGGTGCTCATCCTTCCCGATCAGGCGCTGGCGGCATTGAAAGCGCGCGAGACCGCCGAGGCAACGAGCCTCTGGGCCGCCGCGCAAAGCGCTCCGGCTGCGCGAGGCTTGCCCGAACAGCAGGGGCCCCGCTGGCCGTGGTTCCTCGGATGGCTTCTGGCAAGCGGCGCCTTGTGGTTCGCCGAGCGCCGCTGGCGCCTCGCGCCGCCCGCATGATGACCCGGCGCATGATTGCGCGGGCCAGACGCGCGGGCTAGGCTGCGCCCTTCTTCACGTGCCAGAAAGCCCGAGCATGAGCCGCTGGCGTCTCGCCGCCCCGATTGACGATATTCGCGAGGCTCTGCTTGCAGCCCCCGCGCTGCCGCAGCGCTTTGCGATTGCCACTCTGGTGGAGGTCGACGGTTCGGCCCCACGCGATGTCGGCGCACAGATGCTCGTGACCGACGACGAATACTGGGGCTTTCTTTCGGGCGGCTGCATCGAGGCCGACGTCGCGGCCCATGCGCGCGCGGCGCTTGTGGAGGGCGAGCCGCGATTGCTGCGCTATGGCGAAGGGAGCCCGTGGATCGATATCAAGCTCGCCTGCGGATCGGGGATCACCGTTCTGGTCGAACCGGTCGGGGCTGATGAACCGGCGGTCGCGGCACTGCTGGAGGGATGGCGCAGGCGGCACCCGGTGGTGTGGTCGAGCGACGGACGCCATCGCGATGCCGTGCCTTCGCCCGAGGCTGGCACGGACAGCTGGGACGGGGCGCGCTATACCCGCCTCTTCGCGCCGCCGCTCCGGCTCATCGTGATCGGCGAAGACGGCGCAGCGCTGACCGCGGTCTCGCTGGCACGCGAACTCGGCTGGGACGTGATGCTGGTCACCCCCGGCGGGCCAGAAGCGGCGCCGTTCCCCGGCATGGCCTATCATCGCGGCGATGCGGACGAAGCGCTCGCCGCCGTACCGCCCGATCCGTGGACCGCCATCGCGGTGCTTTCGCATGACCGCGAGGACGACGAGCGCGGGCTCGCGGCGGCGCTCCGCTCCGAGGCCTTCTATATCGGCGCGATCGGCGCGCGCGCGCGGCTCGAGGGGCGGATTGCGCGACTGCGTGGACACGGCATAAGCGATGCGCAGCTTGACCGCCTCAAGGCACCTATCGGGCTCTACGGCTTCGGCAAGGCCCCGCGTGAGGTCGCCCTGTCGCTGGTGGCCGAGGTGGCACAGGCCTTCCACGCCCATGCGGCGGCACGGAGATCGTCAGGCGTGTCGATATCCAGCAGCACGCCTCTATCAGCCGTATCGATGTAGGCAAGATCGGCGCGCCCCGCCAGCAAGCCGGTCGCCCCGCGATCACCTTCAAGCGCCAGCAGATCGGCAAAGGCAGCGCGGGCGAAAGCGACCGGATGGCCCGGCTTTCCCTCGCACCGCGGTCTTGCGGCATAGCCGGCACGCTCGGCCGCCTCAGCAAGCGCCGGACAAATGCTCGGTGGCACCAGCGGCATATCGCCAAGGAACACGCAAGCGCCGCTTGCCCCCGGCGCCATCGCCTTGATCCCGGCGCGCAAACTTGCCGCCATTCCCTCGGCCCAATCGCTGGCATGGACGAAGCGGCACGGCTGCCCCGCGAGCGCGGCGCACACCCGGGAATTGTCCGCCCCTGTCACCACCACCACCTCGACGAAGGGGACATGGCAAGCGCCCTCGACAACCCGCTGGATCACGGGCGCGCCATCTAGATCGGCGAGCAGCTTGCCCGCGCGCCCCTCACCGCCGAAACGCCGCCCCGCCCCGCCGGCGAGGACCAGCGCCGACCAGCCGTCCACGCCTAGGCCTTGGCCTGGGTCAGCAGCGGCAGATTGCGGATGCGCTTGCCGGTCGCTGCCGCCAGCGCATTGGCGAGGGCGGGCGAAGCGGGCGGCAGGCCGGGCTCGCCGATCCCGCCGGTCTGAGCGCCGCTCTCGATGAAGTGCACGTCCACCGCTGGCGGCGCATCGGCGAGCCTGAGGATCGGGTAGTCACCGAAATTGCTCTGCACCACCGCGCCCTTTTCCAGCGTGACAGCCTCGCCGATCGCCGAGGAGAGCCCCATGATGAGCCCGCCCATGATCTGTGCATCGGCGTTGAGCGGATTGATGGTCGTACCGCAGTCCACCACCGCATAGGCCTTGAGCACCTTGGGGCTGCCATCGTCCCTGACGCTCGCCTCGATCACCTCGGCAACGATCGTGCCGAAGCTCTCGACGATGGCGATGCCGCGGCCCGCGCCTTCGGGCAGAGGGCTGCCCCAGCCGGCGCGCTTGGCCACCGCATCGAGCACCGCGACATGGCGCGAGCCTTCAGCAAGGTGCTTGCGGCGGAACCGGTAAGGGTCCTCGCCCGCCGCCTGGGCGAGCTCGTCCATGAAGCTTTCGGTATAGAACCCGAGCTGCGTCGCGTTGACCGAGCGCCACGGGCCATCGATCTGGTTCGACTGGTAGGCGAAATGGCGCCGCGAGGTCGCGGGCAGGTTGTAGATGAAGGGCACCTCGCCTTCGGCATTGCCGCTCTGCGCGTAGTCGATGCGCATCGCGGTGATCTGCCCGTCTTTCAGCGAGGCCTTGAGCCTGGCCGAGGACTGCGGACGGTAAGTGCCATGGGTGAGTTCCTCCTCGCGGCTCCAGACCAGCTTGACCGGATAGGGCACCTGCTTCGCCAGCACCGCGACCTGATCGATGATCTCGACGAGGTCGGGGAAGCGCCGCCCGAAGCCGCCGCCCATGATCATCGGGGTAAAGACCACCTTGTCGACCTCCAGCCCCGCTGCCTTGGCCGCCTTGGTCCGGGTGGTGAGCGGGTCCTGCATGCCGCCCCACAGGTGGAGCGTCCCGTCCTTGAAATGGCCGGTAAGCGCGAAGGGCTCCATCATCGCGTGGTGGAGGAAGGGCACACGGTATTCGGCCTCGACCAGCTTCGCGCCGGCCGCTCCGAAAGCGCCGTCCACGTCGCCCGAGCCACCTTCGGCGTCAGCCTTGCCGCCTGCCATCAGCTTGCCCTGCGCCGCGTAAATCGCGGGTGTGGAAACCGCTGCATGGCCGCCGTCGGAGAATTTGGGCGATAGCGCCTCCAGGCCCTTCTTCGCCTGCCAGTAACCCTTGGCAACGACGATCACCGCATCCGGCAGCTTCACCACCTTTTCGACGCCCTTGACCGCGAGCGCCGGTGCCTCGTCAACGGATTCGAGCTTGCCGCCGCGCACCGGGGCGGCGGCGATGGTCGCCACGCGCATGTCGGGGAGCGTGAAATCGATCCCGTAGACCGCGCTGCCATCGACCTTGGAGGGGATGTCGCGGCGCACGACCGGCTGGCCGATCAGCTTCCACTGGTCGCGCGACTTGAGCACCGGATCACGCTCGAGCGATCGCCCGGCAGCGCCTGCCGCTAGCTCGCCATAGCGCAGCGACTTGCCGGTTTTTGTATGGGTGACGAGGCTCTCCGCAGCGGTGAGCTCGCTCACCGGCGCGCCCAGCCGGTCGGCCGCTTCGGCAAGCAGCGCCGCACGCACCGCCGCTCCGGTCCTGCGCATCGCAACCTCGCCGGTGAAGCGCACCGCCGAGGAGCCGCCGGTGATCATCAGTGGCATCGACCGGGCCATCATGCCGATCACCGCATCGGGGATCAGCCCGGCGGCAAAGTCGCCCGTCATCGTGGGCAGGAAGCCCTTGGCGAGAGCGGAGTTGGCGAAAGCGAAGTCGGCCGGAGCCTGCTCGATCCTGACGTTGTCCCAATCGGCATCGAGTTCGTCGGCGAGCATCTGGCCGAGGGCCGTCTGCGAGCCCTGTCCGAAATCGATATGGGGCGAATAGACAGTGACCGTGTCGTCCTCGGCAATGGTCATGACGCTACCGAAGGCCTGCTTGCCCTCGCCGCCGATCAGCGCCTTGCCCCGCGCTTTCGCGCTGCTGTCGCTCCACCACACGCCGAAGATGCCACCGCCGACCACCAGCGCCGAGCCGGCGAGGAAGATGCGGCGCTTGATGCCCTTCTTTTTAGGCTTTGCCTCGGGCGAGGCGGTTTCGGGAAGATCGACGTTCGGATTGGGATTGTCGGCCATCACGCGTCTCCCTGCTGTGCAGCCTGGGCGGTTGCCGCGAGGATCGCCTTGCGGATGCGCGGGTAGGTGCCGCAGCGGCAGATGTTGGTCATCGCCTCGTCGATCTGCGCGTCGGTCGGCGAGCCTACCTTCTCGATCAGCGCGACCGCAGCCATGATCTGGCCCGACTGGCAATAGCCGCATTGCGGCACCTGCGCATCGATCCAGGCCTGCTGCACATTGTGGAGTGTGCCGTCAGCGGCCTTGAGCCCCTCGATCGTGGTCACCGCCTTGCCGGCTATGTCGGAGAGCGGCACGCTGCACGAGCGCGTCACCGCGCCATCGACGTGCACCGAGCAGGCCCCGCAGGCTGCGATGCCGCAGCCGAACTTGGTTCCGGTCATGCCGAGATCGTCGCGCAAGACCCACAGCAGAGGTGTATCGGCCTCGGCCTCCACCTCGACCTGCTTGCCATTGACTGAAAATGCGATCGCCACCTTAGCTACCCCGCTGGATGCCTGTTGGGTCTCCTATAGCAACCGATATCAGGAGGGGCCAACGGAAAGACGCGCGGGTGCGACCAGCCATCCGACGGCGCCATCGTCAAGGGGCTGAATGCCTCATGCCCGGCTCGGTCTGTGCCTTGCGTTGGTCGAGCCGCGAGGCGCTTTCGACGAACGCGCGCAGGCGCGATCTCGACAGCCGCGAGGAATTGACCTCAAGCGCCGCGCAATGCTCCTCCGGCTCTCCGATACCGCCCCGACCCGCGCTTCTTCCGTCGCTCTGGCTATCCTTGTGGCCTGCCTTGCGGTGCCTGCAGCAGGGCAGGACGCCGCGCCTCGGCCACCCCTGCCCGAAGTCAATGTCCAGACCGCCGGGTCCACAACCCGCAGCACCTTCGCGCCGGATTTCTTCGTCCGCTTCGCTCCGCGCAGCGCCCATGACATGGCGCGCAACGTGCCGGGCTTCGCGATCCGGGACGGAGACGAGGCCCGCGGCCTGGGCCAGGCCGATGCCAATGTGCTTATCAATGGCCGCCGCATCTCGGGCAAGGCGAACGGGCCGGTCGAGGCGCTCCGGCGCATCCCGGCCGAGGACGTGGTCCGGCTCGAGCTGGTCGATGGAGCGAGCCTGGGTATCGGCGGCCTCACCGGACAAGTGCTCAATGTCGTCACCCGGGCAAGTGGCCGGGTGAGCGGCCAGTTCCGCTACCAACCGGAATTCCGCACCTTCGGCACACCCGCGCGCCTGCTCGCCGGCAGTCTTGCGCTGGCCGGCAGCGGCACCAAGAGCGAGTGGACGCTGGCGCTGCGCAATGATTCCAACCGCCGCGGCGCGCAGGGGCCCGAGGTGGTGTTCGACCGTTTCGGCACGATCACGGCGCTGCGCGACGAACAGTCCAACTTCAACACCGACCGCATCAGCCTGTCAGGCTCCTACGCCCGCACCGCGGACAACGGCAACATCCTCAACCTCACCGCCCAGACGCAGGGCTTCATCTACCGCGAGCGCGAGATCTCCTTCCAGCGGCCACCGGGCGGAAGCCTCGAGCGCACCCGCCGGCTGCGCCGCACCGAGGACGAATTCAACTACGAGCTGGGCGCCGATTACGAGTTCGGTCTTGGTCCGGGCAGGCTCAAGCTGATCGGCTACCACCGCTACGAAGACAGCCCCTTCACCAATGCCGTGGTCACCGAATTCGCCGACGGCCGCGCCAGACAGGGATCGCTGTTCCTGCGCGACGCGGATGACGGCGAGACAATCCTGCGGTCGGAATACACCGCCAGGGCCGCTGGCGGGAGCATCGTCGCCGCGCTTGAGGGCGCACGCAATTTTCTGAGCATCGTCTCCGCCCTTTCGGAGCGCGATGCCGCCGGCGTGCTCCAGCCGGTCGATCTCGACGGTGCCACGGCGCGCGTCGACGAGGACCGCATCGATGGCGGTCTGACGTGGAGCCGCGCGCTGGCGAGCGATCTGCAACTCCAGCTATCAGCCGGGGGCGAGTATTCGCGGATCAGCCAGTCCGGTCCGCTCGGGCTCACGCGCAGCTTCTGGCGGCCCAAAGGCTTTGCCTCGCTCGACTGGAAGGTCGATCCGAACCTTAACATCGCTGGTCGCGTCGAGCGGGTCGTCGGCCAGCTCGATTTCTTCGATTTCATCGCCTCGGTCGATCTCGACCAGAGCCGCACCGATGACAGCAACGCCAACCTCAAGCCCGAGCAGAGCTGGGTTTTTGACCTCGAGGCAAGCTGGCGGATGGGCACCCTCGGCAATCTCACCGTCAGCGGATACCTCGAGAACCTCGCCGATGTGGTCGACCAGATCCCCCTCCCCGGCGGCGGGCAGGCGCCCGGCAACCTGCCTTCGGCACGCATCTTTGGGATGGAAACCCAGGCGACGCTGCTGTCCGACGGGGTCGGATGGAAGGGGACGCGCATCGACCTTGGGGGAGCCTGGGCCAGCAGCACCGTGCGCGATCCGCTGCTCGGCACGCTGCGCGAGATTTCGGGCAACGAGCTGCTCTCGGTCGACTTCAGGCTTCGTCATGATCTCCAGAACACGCCCTGGGCTTTCGGTGTGCGGGGCGACTGGAAGAAGGTCGCGCGCTCGGTGAGGCTCGACGAGGTGTCGCTCGACCAGCCGAGCTTTGCGCAAGGCTTCGCCTTTCTCGAGCACAAGGACGTCGCCGGCATGACGATGCGCGCACGTGCAGGCAATCTGATGAACCAGAAGGACCGCTTCGAGCGCACCGTGTTCAGCAACCGCGCAGCCGGGATTGCGGCCTTCAGCGAAAAGCGCGAACGGCGCTTCGGGACGATCTTCAGCTTCGATATCGAGGGCTCGTTCTAGGCTTGCGAGGGGCAGGCGCGCTTCGTAAGCGGGTGCCGAGAGGATCATGTCCATGCCCCATAACGTCCCAGCCCTTCCGAAAATGCGCTCCTGGCTGTTCGCTCCGGGTGACAGCGAGAAGAAGATGGGCAAGGCCGAAGCGAGCGCCGCAGACATCGCGCTGCTGGACCTTGAGGATTCGGTTGCGCCGGAAAACAAGCCTGCCGCGCGCCAGATGGTCGCCGAGCATATCGCAGCATCGCAGAACAAGGCGCGGCTGTGGGTGCGGATCAATCCCGTCAGCACGCATGATTGCATCGCCGATCTTGCCGCTATCCTCCCGGCGCGGCCGGGCGGCGTGTTCCTGCCCAAGGCGGAAGGGGCGGCCGATATCACCCAGCTCCACCACTACCTCACCGCGCTCGAGGCCGCGCACGGCATTCCGCAGGGGCGCACCCTGATTGCCGCACTCGTGACCGAGACAGCGGCGGCGATGTTCAGGACCGGCGACTATGCCGGCACCTATCCCGGCCGCGAGCGTCTGGTGGCGATGAGCTGGGGGGCGGAGGATCTGTCCTCTGCCCTCGGCGCGCGCGAGCAACGGCGGCCCGATGGCGAATATGCCCACACCTACGAGATGGCGCGCAGCCTGTGCCTGATCGGAGCCTCGGCAGCGGGCGTCGCCGCGATTGAAACCGTGCAGCCCGAATTCCGCGACCTTCCCGCACTGGAGGCCCGCGCCAGAGCGGTGCGTGCGGCGGGCTTTCGCGGAATGCTGGCCATCCACCCCGCGCAGGTCGATCCGATCAATGCCGCCTTCACGCCCAGCGCGGAGGAACTCGCCCATGCCCGCGCGGTCGTGCAAGCCTTCGCCGACCATCCGGGAGCGGGCGTCGTCGCTTTGGACGGCGCGATGCTGGACCGTCCGCATCTTGTGCTGGCGCAGCGGCTGCTGGCCGAGAGTGGCGCGGAATAGGTTAAGTGCCTTTCCTACACGAACCATATTGGTGAAATTTCAGCGCGACTCGCAACCGCTGGAGCCGCGCCATGCCCCTTCTCGATGCCCTCATCGCCCCGATCTCATCGCTCATCGACAGGGTCATTCCCGACAAGGCTGCCCGCGAGAAAGCCAAGCTCGAACTGCTGGCGCTTCAGGGCACGCAGGAAATGCAGATGATCGAGGCGCAGCTTCAGGCGATCGTCGCCGAGGCGAACTCGAAAGACCCCTGGACCAGCCGCGCGCGCCCGAGCTTTCTCTACGTGATGTACATCCTGCTGCTCGCTTCGCTGCCGATGGGCGTACTGAGCGCCTTCAACCCCGCCGCCGCGCACGATATCGCCGCCGGAATGAACGCCTATCTGGCGGGCCTGCCCGAGCCGCTCTACGCGCTCTTCGGCACCGGCTATCTCGGCTACACGGCGGCGCGCCAGTGGGGGAAGGTCAAGGGCGTGGATCAGTAGGGGGATTTGCAAGGCCGCTCACAGCCCCTAGCCTCCTGTCACCGCGCCGGTGTGCGCGGGGGGAGTCGTGCTCATGCCCGTTATCCGGCTTTTCCGCGTCCGTATCCACACCGCTTTGCGAGAGGAATTCGAGGCGAAGTTCGCTGTAATCTCGGTCAATGCCGTACGTGATGCCGAGGGCGCGTTGGCGGTCGAGATATTCAAGCCGGGCCGCTGGGAGCCCGACGAATATCTGATGATCTCGCGCTGGCAGGACGAGAAAGCGCTCCGGCGTTTTGCAGGTGAAGATTGGAACCGTGCCTTCATCCCAGATGGCATGGAGCGCTTCGTCAAAGACTGTGCAGTCCACCACTTCACAGGCTGGGATGATTGCTGAATGCGCCGGACAGCCTTCCCCACCCCGCGCCTTCCCGCTATCCCCGCCGCCATGACCAACCTCGTCTACGTCCTCAACGGCCCCAACCTCAATCTCCTCGGCACGCGTGAGCCGGAGATTTATGGCACCACCACGCTCGACGACATCGCGGGGATGCTCGAAGACCGCGCCCGCGAACTCGGGCTCGAAATCGAGATGCGCCAGACCAATCACGAAGGGATGCTGGTCGACTGGCTGCATGAGGCGCAGGCGGAGGACGCGCGGGCGGTGCTGCTCAATGCGGCGGCCTATACCCACACTTCCATCGCCTTGCTCGATGCGATCAAGGCGATCCGCACGCCGGTGATCGAGGTCCACCTGTCCGACCCCAAGACCCGCGAGAGCTTCCGCCATCTTTCCTATGTCGGCATGGCTGCGGCGATGACGGTCGAGGGGCACGGCGCGGATTCCTACCGCATTGCGCTCGAAGCCGTAGCGTCGGGCACAGTGTAATTCGTCATCCAAGTTTAACAATTTGCACCCTTGCCACTTGCCAGCCGCAATTCGCGGCAATAGTCCCTCGCGCTTCACGGTCGCACCAATCAACAAGGGGCATACATGGCAAACGACGCTGGCCAAGGCAGCAAGGCGAACGGTCGCAAGTCGGGCATGAACATCGACACCGCACTGGTGCGCGAACTGGCCGAACTGCTTAACGAAACCGGGCTGACCGAGATCGAGGTCGAGGATGACGAGCGCAAGATCCGCGTCTCGCGCGGGAGCGTCGCTTCGTCTGCGCCCGTCTATGCCGCAGCGCCCGCGCCTGTCGCCGCCGCGCCCGCACCGGCTGCGGCCGCCGCTGCCCCTGCCGCAGAGCCCACTGCATCCGCTGGCCCCGACCTGAAGAACGCGGTCAAATCGCCGATGGTCGGCACCTGCTACCTCACCCCGGAACCGGGGGCCGCGCCGTTCATCAGCGTCGGCCAGGCCGTGAAGGAAGGCGACACCCTGCTGATCGTCGAGGCGATGAAGGTCATGAACCCGATCACAGCGCCAAGGAGCGGCACGGTGACCGCGATCCTGATCGAGAGCGCCCAGCCGGTCGAATTCGACCAGCCTCTGGTGGTGATCGCGTAAACCCATGGGGATCAAACGCATCCTGATCGCCAATCGCGGCGAGATCGCCTTGCGCATCCACCGGGCGGCGCATGAAATGGGGATCGAGACGGTCGCGGTGCACTCCACCGCCGATGCCGACGCGATGCACGTCCGCCTTGCCGACCACGCGGTGTGCATCGGCGCGCCGCCTGCGGGCGAGAGCTATCTCAACATTGCCAACATCATCTCGGCCGCCGAGATCGCGCAGTGCGACGCCATTCACCCCGGCTACGGCTTCCTGTCGGAAAACGCCAGGTTCGCCGATATCGTCGAGGCGCATGACATCATTTGGATCGGCCCCAAGCCCGAGCATATCCGCACCATGGGCGACAAGGTCGAGGCCAAGCGCACTGCGGGCGCGCTCGGCCTGCCGCTGGTGCCGGGCTCGGACGGCGCGGTCAGCGATTTCGACGAGGCGCGCCGTATCGCCAAGGACATCGGCTATCCCGTGATCATCAAGGCCGCTTCGGGCGGCGGCGGGCGCGGGATGAAGGTCTGCGAGAGCGAGGACAAGCTTGAAAGCCTGATGCAGCAGGCCGGCTCGGAAGCGAAGGCCGCTTTCGGCGATGCGACCGTCTATATCGAGAAGTATCTCGGCAACCCGCGCCACATCGAATTCCAGGTGTTCGGCGATGGCCAGGGCAATGCTATCCATCTCGGCGAGCGCGACTGCTCGCTCCAGCGCCGCCACCAGAAGGTTCTGGAAGAAGCTCCCTCCCCCGTCATCAGCGCCGCCGAGCGCGACCGCATGGGCGAGATCTGCGCCCAGGCGATGCGCGACATGGGCTATCGCGGCGCGGGCACGATCGAGTTCCTGTGGGAGAACGGCGAGTTCTACTTCATCGAAATGAACACCCGCCTCCAGGTCGAACACCCCGTGACCGAGGCGATCACCGGCGTCGATCTCGTGCGCGAGCAGATCCGCATCGCCGAAGGGCGACCGCTTTCGGTCAAGCAGGAAGAGCTCGAGTTCAAGGGCCATGCGATCGAGTGCCGGATCAACGCCGAGGACCCCTTCACCTTCGCACCCTCGCCGGGCCTTGTGACCTATTACCACGCGGCGGGCGGGATGCATGTGCGCGTGGATTCAGGGCTTTACGCCGGCTACAAGATCCCGCCCTACTACGACTCCATGATCGCCAAGCTGATCGTCTACGGCCGCACGCGCGAGGGCTGCATCATGCGCCTGCGCCGCGCGCTCGAGGAAATGGTGGTCGAGGGGGTGAAGACCAACATCCCGCTTCACCAGGAATTGTTGCGGCAGGACGACGTCCTCAACGGCGACTATTCGATCAAGTGGCTGGAGAACTGGCTGGACAGCCGCGAAAGCTGACCGGCGCTCTGGCAGCGGTGCAGAAATGCTGCACTGCAACACAAAATGAAGTTCGCATCGGGCGGCGGGGTTGGACCCTTCCGCCCGTTTGCTTATGGATCGCCATACCTCCCCAGCCCGTTTGCGCCATCCCTGTGCCACGGACAGGATTTGGCGCGCTTTTGGTTTGCTTCCCGGCTACCATGTGCCCGGGATTGCGCTGCACAGCTTGTGCGAAGGAGTGTTCGATGAGCCGCAAGACCCAGATTGTCGTCGTCGGCGGAGGCGCGGGCGGGCTTGAACTGGTCCGCAGGCTCGGCGCGAAATACGGGCGCAAGCGCCACGACATCATCCTGGTCGACAAGAACCTCAGCCACATCTGGAAGCCGCTCTTGCACGAGGTCGCCGCCGGATCGCTTGACGCCAATCTCGACGAGGTCGGCTATCGCGGACACTGCTCGCGCTGGGGCTACCGCTTCTTTCAAGGCAGCCTGGAAAGTATCGACTGCGGGGCCAAGACGGTCAGCCTCGCCCCCGTCAAGGACGAGGACGGCAGCGAGCTGATCGCGGGCCACACGATCCGCTACGACATCCTTGCGCTGGCGCTGGGATCGGTCTCGAACGATTTCGGCGTGCCCGGCGTGAAGGAGCATTGCCTCTACCTCGACAGCCGCGAACAGGCCGACCGCTTCCGCACGCGGCTGCTGAACCACTGTCTGCGGGTCAGCCGGGCCATGATGAACGATCCGGGTGCCAACGAGCAGGTGCGCGTGGCGATCGTCGGCGGCGGGGCGACAGGCGTGGAGCTGGCGGCGGAGCTCTACAATGCGGCAGGCGCGCTCCGGCACTACGGTCTTGAAGTCTTCGACGAGAGCCGGATGCGCGTGACCCTGCTGGAGGCCGGTCGGCGCATTCTCCCCGCCTTGCCGGACAAGCTTGCGGCGGCAGCCGCTCACGAGCTGGAACAGCTTGGCGTGGCGGTGCGCCCCGGGGTGCAGGTGATCGAAGCCCGACCGCGCCAGCTGGTGACGAAAACCGGCGAGGTGATCGAGGCCGACCTGATCGTCTGGGCCGCCGGAGTAAAGGGCGCCGATTTCCTGTCCGGTCTGGGGCTCGAGACCAACCGGAACAACCAGATCATCGTGACCGACACGCTCCAGACCAAGGAAGACCCCCGCATCTTCGCGCTGGGCGACTGCGCGAGCTACACCCCGCCAGGCGAGGAACGCCCCGTCCCACCGCGCGCGCAGGCCGCGCACCAGATGGCGGGAACGGTTTTCGAGAACATCGTCCGGATGCAGAAGGGCCGCCCGCTCGTCCGGTTCGTCTACCGCGACAAGGGCTCGCTGGTCTCCTTGAGCCGCTTCTCGACTGTCGGCAGCCTGATGGGGAACCTCATCGGCGGGAGCATGGCGATCGAGGGCCGACTGGCGCGCTTCATCTACACCTCGCTCTACCGCCTGCACCTGATCGGCATCCACGG
>JACCDK011410471.1_pt1 | contig 14510 bp, 13 predicted proteins | sample 7445871 | NCBI WGS metagenome assembly JACCDK01 (sample SAMN15323436, study PRJNA562643) | freshwater metagenome | isolation source: river surface water | place: USA:Blue River Watershed | collected 2017-08-15 | reverse complement strand
TGCACCACTACACCTTTCCACAAGAAATCCGCTTTGCCGACCCGGCCCATGCCCATGAAGTGGCGCATTTCTTTTTCGATGAATTGACGCGCCATGGCGTGACCACGGCCCTCACCTTTGCCACGGCACACACCGCCTCGGTGGATGCTTTTTTCCAAGAAGCGCAACAACGGCACATGCGCATGTTGGGTGGACGCGTGCTGCAAGACCGTCACAGCCCCGATGGTTTGCGCGACAGCAGCGCACAGCAAAGCCTGCTGGAAACCGAAAGCCTGATCAACCGTTGGCATGGTGTGGACCGATTGGGCTATGCCATCACGCCGCGTTTTGCACCCACTTCCAGCGAAGCGCAATTGCGCGGTGCAGGTGAATTGGCTTCCCAGCACCCCAGTGTCTGGGTGCAAACCCATGTGGCCGAAAACGCCGATGAAATCCAATGGGTGGCCGAGTTGTTTCCCAAGTCACGCAGTTACTTGGGTGTCTACGAAGACATGGGCTTGTTGCGCGAGCGCTCGGTCTACGCGCACTGTCTGCACCTGGACGCCGATGACCGCGATCTGATGGCCGAGCGTGGTGCTGCTGCCGCGGTTTGCCCCACCAGCAATTTGTTTTTAGACAGCGGTTTTTTTGATTTTGAACAGGCCCAGTCGCACCGGGTCTTGCATGGCTTGGCCAGTGACGTGGGTGGGGGCACCAGCTTCAGTCCGTTTCACACCATGCACGCCGCTTACACGGTGGGTCGTCAAAGTGCGGGCAAGCCAGGTCATTCGCTGAGCGCCGAACACCTGTGGTGGTTGCACACCGCCGGCGCGGCACAAGCACTGGGCTTGCAGGGCGTGGTGGGCAATTTGGCACCAGGCAGTGAGGCTGATTTCGTGGTGCTCAACCCCCAAGCCACGCCATTGCTGGCTCGCCGAACCGCCGCTGCCGATTCACTCGAGGAACAGTTGTTCGCCATGATCGTGTTGGGCGACGACAGGCTGGTTGAGCATGTGGTGGTCAACGGTCAGACAGCCCACTCGGTCAAGCCGCTTTAAAGCACCAGCAATGCCCTGAAGTCGTTCACATTGGTGTGCGTCGGACCCGTCACCACCAAGTCGCCCAAAGCCTCAAAAAACCGATAGCTGTCGTTGCGGTCCAGGTATACCGATGGTTTCAAGCCCTTGGCATCCGCGCGTGCCAAGCTGTCTGGTGTGACCAAGGCGCCTGCGTTGTCCTGCACGCCATCGATGCCATCGGTGTCCGCGGCCAAGCCCCAGACACCGGGTTGTCCTTGCAAGGCCATGGCCAATCCCAAACAAAACTCCCCTGCACGGCCACCCTTGCCACGTGGCGTGTCAGCGGTTTGTGGACGCACAGTCACCGTGGTCTCACCGCCGCTCAAAATCACGCAGGGCTTTTGAAATGGGCCCTCCCCTTTGGCAGCTGCACGGGCCAGGGCGGCATGCACCTTGCCCACTTCACGCGACTCGCCTTCTATTTCATCGGACAACACATAAGCGTTCAAACCCATGCCACGGGCCAACTCGGCCGCCGCCTGCAACGATTGTTGAGGGGTGGCCAACATCCGCAATGCATGGCTTTGAAAGTGCGCATGACCCGGCTTGGGGGTTTCCAAAACCCCCTGGGTCAAAGCGTCCAGCACAGGGGCGGGGATCGCTATGCGGTAGCGGGTCAAGATGGCCAGGGCCTGCGCGCAGGTGCTGTCGTCTGGCACCGTGGGGCCACTGGCAATGACCGCGGGATCGTCGCCGGGCACATCGCTGATGGCCAGTGTCCAGACGGGCGCAGGGTGGCAGGCGGCAGCCAATCGGCCCCCTTTGATGCGCGACAAATGTTTGCGCACCGTGTTCATTTCCAGGATGTTGGCACCACTCTCGAGCAATGCCCGGTTGATGGCTTGTTTGTCTTGCAGGCTCAAGCCTTCTGCGGGCAGGGTGAGCCATGACGAACCGCGACCCGAGATGAGGGCGATGACCAGGTCATCGGCGCCCAGACTTTGTACCAAGTCCAACATGCGCTGGGCCGCTTGCACCCCTGCCTCGTCAGGCACTGGATGGGCTGCTTCCAAGATGTCGATGCGCTGTGTCAAACCAGCTGGCCTGGGGGGGGTGTGGTGGTAGCGGGTGACCACCACGCCAGACATGTCGGCATCTGCAGGCCACAAAGCTTCAAGCGCATGGGCCATGGCACCAGCGGCTTTGCCAGCGCCCACCACCACGGTGCGACCACGCGGCACGGGCGGCAAACAAGCGGGCATGTTCAGGAGCGGCTGAGCACGTGCCACAGCCGTATCGAACAGCGAACGCAAGGTCTCTTGGGGGGCTTGAATGGGGTCGAGAGAGGACGTCATCTTCAGAGAATAGCGCATGGGCTCAAGTTGAATGGACTGGGGTCGATTCCCATCCAGTCAAACCACATCGAGAACCGCCATGAACGCCCAAGAATTCACCAAATTATTGAAAGAAAACGCCTCAGACAGCGACAACATCTGGTTGTTGGTGGCCTGCCTGGCTTTTTTTCCACTGATGCTGGCTTGGATGCTTTGGCGTTTGGTGAACAAAGGCGCAGAAGCCTTTTTGACCCAAGCGGTGAGCAATGCCAAGCAGCAATTCATGTATGACAACCAGGTCAAGGAAATCCAAGACCGGCATCAACAGCAAATGAAGCTGGAATACAAGCAGTACATGGCGGCGCGTGAAAAACGCCTGCAAGCCTACGAGAAACTCAAGGCTTCGCAGCCTGCTGCGCCTGATACCAGCGCCCCAGCGCTTGACGCTCCTGCTCAGTGAGGCCCGTGGCGTTGTTCATCGGCATTTGACGCAACACCACCGCCTGCTGGTAGATGCTTTGCGCTTGGCTTTGAATGGCCTCTGGGCTGTCCAATCGCACATTTTTCATTTGCACTTGCGCACCGTGGCAACCGATGCAGCGTTGATTCACGATGGCTTGCACCTCTTCCAGTCGGACCACCGACGTTGGAGCCTCTGAGGCCACAGGCGCTGGTCGCAAAGCCCACACCAACCCCAAGATGATCGCTGCACCCAAGACTGCATAGGGCCAGGGGTGAGCACTTTTGCCCAAATGCCAGGCGTGCTTTTGCACAAAAAACTGGCGGATAGATGCGCCAGCAAACATCATCAAAAACAACAGCAGCCATCGCTGTGGGTGACTCACCAACAAACTTTCGTGGTTGGCCAACATGGCAAACAACACGGGCAGGGTGAAGTAGGTGTTGTGCACGCTGCGTTGCTTGCCCCGTAAACCATAAAAAGCCAAGGCTTTCTCGTCATGCGGCTGGCCCGACGTGAGGGCTTTGACCACCACCCGTTGCCCAGGGATGATGCAGAAAAACACATTGGCACTCATGGTGGTGGCCAAGGTTGCGCCCATCAACACAAAAGCCGCACGACCCGCGTACAAATGATTGGCCAACCAACACAGCGCGCCCACCACGATCAGTATCAATAAGCCGACCCACCACTGGCCGTGGCGATGGTTGAAAAACACGCGACACAAGCTGTCGTAAACCAACCAAAAGCCGACCAAAAAAGCCATCGCGGTGACACCCGCCGCCATGGGTGACCAGTTGTGAACATGGAGGTCGATCAGAAAGGTCTGCGCTTGCCAAAGATAGAGCACGCAAAACAAACCAAAACCACTCAACCAAGTGGCGTAACTTTCCCAGTAAAACCAATGCAGGGTGCTGTTGATATGGCCGGGTGCGCCGGTGTACTTTTGCGGGTTGTAAAAACCACCTCCATGCACCGCCCACATTTCACCGCCCACACCCTTGGCCTGCAGGGCCGGGTCCTGCGGGGGAACCAAATTGCTGTCGAGGAATACAAAATAAAACGACGAGCCAATCCAAGCAATGGCCACGATGACGTGCAACCAGCGAAGCAGCAGTTGCGCCCATTCAAGCAAGTAAGTTTCCATGGAATGGCACTATAAGACACACATGGCGCAAGTCCGTCTATCCGTTCAACAGCAGCAACTGCGCGGCCACCGCCACGGCAATCTCTGCGGGCGACTTGCCACTGATGCCTGGCAAACCGATGGGGCATGTCACCCGGGAAAAATCAGCCTCGTCAAAACCCTTGGCTTGCAAGCGATGCTTGAAGGTTGCCCATTTGGTGGCGCTGCCGATCAATCCAATGAACGGCAGGTCTTGCTTGTTGCGAGCTCGTTGCAAGCACGCCGCCAACACGTCCAAATCTTCGGCATGACTGAAACTCATGATCAACACCCTGCTGCCCGCTGCCAAGTCTTTCACCGCCCCATGCACCGGGTCGGAATGCTCGCAATGCACAAGGCCAGGCACCAGGGCAGGAAACACCTGGTCTCGGCTGTCAATCCAATGCACACGAAAAGGCAAATCGGCAAGTACCCTGACCAGGGCATGGCCCACATGTCCGCCCCCAAACAAAGCCACGGGCGTCCCATGCATTTGCAAACGTTCACGCAGGGTCGGGATGTCCTGCGCGCCGACCCTCTCAAACGCCAGCACCACCACGCCACCACAACACTGCCCCAGACTCGGACCCAACGCGACTCTTTGCGTTTGCAAGTCATGCGATGGATCACCCAAGCCTTGCCTTGCGCGTGACAACGCTTGAAATTCCAAGTGACCGCCGCCGATGGTGCCCACTTCGCCGTCAGCAAAAACAGCCATCCAGGTGCCGACCTCGCGTGGCACCGATCCTTGGGTGTCGACCACAGTGACCAACACAGCGGCTTCTTGGGCCAATTTCAACAACAAAGAATCGGTCAGATGCAATCAACAACTCCGGGTATGCATGGATGTCCAAACAGGGGCCATGGGCGCAGAGTATGCCTTGCGACTTGGGTCATGGAGGTCAATATGGCACGGCACAAACACATGGGGTTCATCTGGGCAGCACTGATGTTGCTCGTGGCTTCTTGTGCGCAGCGCCAGGTGATCACACAAGCACCACCGCCCCCAGCAGCCCCTGAAGTGCCAGCCCTGCCCTCTGTTGCTGTCCCTGCGGCGCCACCAGTCGTGGTCGCCCCGCCTGTCGAAGTGGCGATAGCGCCCCAACAGGCCGTGCCACCACCCAAACAGGTGTCCAACGCCAAAACACCCAAGGCCTACCGTGCGGATGCGGCCAAACACATCTACCAAACCTATCAAGACCGCATCTACAAAGGCAAAATGCCCCCCATGCTCAAGGCCGTGGGCGTGGTGGAAGTCGCGCTTGACCAGCGCGGCCAAGTGCAAGGCATCGTCTGGTTGCGTGCCCCAAAGCATGCGCCTGAGGTGATGCGAGAAATTGAAACGGCTTTGCGGCAAGCAGCGCCCTACCCAGCACCCGTGCATCTCAAGCAAGTGACCTATACCGAGACGTGGCTATGGCATGCCAGCGGTCGTTTTCAGCTCGACACTTTGACTGAGGGTCAGTACTGAAGGGATCAAGACCCCCGATAAGTGGAAAAACTCCAGGGGCTGACCAACAATGGCACGTGGTAGTGTTGCCCCACATCGGCGACGCCAAAGTCCAGACTGACCTGGTCTAAAAAAGCGGGATCGGGCAATGCCACCCCTTTGCTTTCAAAATAAGCTTTCACCGAGAACACCAAACGGTATTGGCCCACCTTCAAGCTCTCGTTGTCCAACAGCGGACCACCCTCGTTGCGTCCATCGCTGTTCAACACCAAGTCCTTCAACAGTTGCGCTTGACCATTGTGGATGCCAAACAATGACACGGCCATGCCGGCTGCTGGGCAACCGTGCATCGTGTCCAAAACATGTGTGCTCAATCCCATGGGGCGGGTCTCCAAAGGTATAGTTGTTCATCCCAGTGTATCGTCCAGCCACACGAACCATGCCCACTCCTTTGCCTCCTCAGACCTCTTCATCCGCGCTGGCGTGGCTGAACCAAGCGTCCCGCCAGGAGGCCTTGAATTGGTTGACAGGCATCTATGAGCATTCGCCATGGGTGGGCGAATCGGCCCTGGCACTTCGACCCTTTCGCAGCCTCTCCCACCTGAAATGGGCCTTGGCACACAGTGTGATGCAAGCCGATCCCGCGCAACAGCTCGCACTCATCAAAGCCCATCCTTTGTTGGCCGCCAAAGCCAACCCGCATCTGACGCGTGAATCGCAACAAGAACAACAAGTGGCTGGTCTGTGGCAAAGCACACCCGAACAAGCCCAGTTGTTGAATGAACTCAACCACGCTTATTTGGCCAAGTTTGCTTGGCCTTTCATCGTGGCTGTGCGTGGGCCACGCGGCAACGGATTGACACCGCAAGCCATTTTGGACACGCTGAACAGACGCTTGCACCAGTCCCCCGCCACGGAATTTCAAGAGTGTTTGCGCCAAATTCACCGCATCGCCGAGCTGCGCTTGAATGAAAAGTGCCAAGAACACCCTGTGTTGGGCTCAGAAGTCTGGGACTGGCATGAATGGCTCGCTCAGTTCAGCGACCCTGGTTTTGCAGAAAACGGTCAACTCAGTGTCTCTTACCTCACCCCTGCCCACCAAGCCTGTGCCCAAACCATTGCCTTGGGTATGAAAGCCTGTGGGTTTGACGACGTGTACATCGACGCCTTGGGCAATGTGGTGGGCCGTTACCACCCTGCGGTTGCCGGCTCGCCCTATTTGTTGACGGGCAGCCATTACGACACGGTTCGCAATGGTGGCAAATACGATGGGCGCTTGGGTATTTTCGTGCCCATGGCCTGCGTGCGTGAATGGGCCCGCAGCGGACAGCGTTTTTCCAAAGGCTTGGAAGTGGTGGCTTTTGCAGAAGAAGAAGGCCAACGCTACAAAGCGACCTTCTTGGCGTCATCTGCTTTGGTGGGCGACTTCGACCCCCAGTGGTTGGACCACCAAGACACGCAAGGCGTCAGCATGCGCGAAGCGCTGCGTGCCGCTGGTCATCGCCCACAAGACATTGCAAGCATCCAGCGCAATCCCCAACACTATGTGGGTTTTGTTGAGGTGCACATCGAGCAAGGGCCTGTCTTGCATGCAATGAACTTGCCATTGGGCATCGTCACATCCATCAACGGCAGCGTGCGTTACTTGGGACAACTCATGGGCACAGCCAGTCATGCAGGCACCAGTCCCATGGACCAACGACGCGATGCGGTCGCGGCTTTTGCCGAATGGGCGGTGTATGTGGAGCAACGCGCCCGCCTCGATGGGGATTCCGTGGCCACGGTCGGCATGTTGCACGTGCCGCAAGGTTCCATCAATGTGGTGCCAGGTCAAGTGCATTTCAGCCTGGACATGCGGGCCCCCAGCGATGCGCAACGCGATGCCATGGCAGACGACATCCTGCGCAAGTTGAACGATGTTTGCGAGCAGCGCGGCATCCACCACCATTTGGAAGAAACCGTTCGCGCCGCCGCGGCACCCAGCGACCCTGTTTTGCAACAACACTGGGAAACAGCGGTGACTTCCTTGGGATTGCCTTTGCATCACATGCCCAGTGGTGCGGGCCATGACGCCATGAAAATGCATCAACGCATGCCACAGGCCATGTTGTTTGTGCGCGGTGAAAACCAAGGTATCAGCCACAACCCTTTGGAATGCACCACCGCGGATGACATGCAACTGGCCATTCAAGCGTTTGAACAATACATGCGCTTGATTTGAGTCTGATTCACTTTCTGAATAAGTAATTACCCTGAATTCACTGAGACTGACGATATTTTCAGTTTTGTGAGTAATTCATGAAATTCGCTATTTTTGCGAATATCATTTAGTCGCCCCAAATATTCAAGGGGTATGCCCCGCCCCTTTCATTTCTCAACAGGTTTGACGCCCATGAACAGTCCCACGTCCTCTGCACATCCAGGCACAGCACCCACGTTTGCTGACTGGATTTTCATCTCGATCGTGATAGGAGCCTTGTGTTTGGTGGCCTATCTGGGTGAAATCGCTTATGAGCATGCCCAACAAACCGAAAAAAGCAAACGCAATGGTGAAGCCATGGCGGCATGGCTGACCGAAGCCAGCGCCCAGCGCTTTGAAGCCAATTACAAAATTCCCGCATGTGCTGGCGGCGGTGACCCCAAAACCAGTCAGTGGGGCGCTTGCCTCGAGCACATGCTGGCCAATGACTTCAAGGACATGCGCAACCCGTTCAAGGGTGTTGCACCGCAATTCATTGACCAGTGCAACCCCGCAGACAAAAGCCTGACCGGCGAAATCGTCTTGCTGAAAATGACGCCCACGCCACCCGGCTCTGCGGTGGGCAGCGTCAATTCCAAATTGGTTGCTGAAGACAGCATTGACCAAAAACTTCAACTGAGCATTGGCATCTGTGACAAAGGTTCATACCTGATCAAGATCGCTGACTTTGAATTCTGAGGCACACCATGGCAACCACCAACACACCCAACAACGCCGCTCCTCCCAAACTGATTGACATTGACTCCGTTCATGCCAAGGAACTTCTTGGTCTGGAGAATGCTGGTCCCCAAATTTCTCACGACCAGCCCTTGCGCAAATGGCTGTACGACTGGACCCTGAACCCCAACATTCCGGGCAATTTCCAAAAAAGCATCGACAGCTGGATTGGCATTTTGATTGTGGCCAACTTGTTTGCACTCGTCCTGGAGCACGTGCCCGCTTTGTTCGAACCCAATAAACAACTGTTCCATTACTTTGATGTCTTTTCCATCGTCATCTTTGTCATGGAATACGCCCTGCGCTTTTACTTGGCGCCTGAAGACGAAGAATTTCAAAAGAAGCGCAGCCCTCGTACGGCCTACATCTTCAGCCCCTTTGCCATCATTGACTTATTGGCCATTGCGCCGTTCTTCTTGCAAGCTTTTATTCCGATTGACTTGCGAGCCTTGCGATTCCTGCGATTGCTGCGGATCCTGAAATTGTTCCGCATCGTGATCCCTGCGGTCAAAGAGTTTTCGGAGTTGAACAAAGGTCGTACGTTCCGTCAAAAAATCCACGCCCTGGTGTTCGAAAGCGAATACGGTGGCAAATTGCAAGGCATCTTCGATACCTTCATCGGTGTGTGGGTGATCATTTCGGTGCTGGCCGTGGTGCTTGAATCGATTCACAGCGTCAGCTATTTGATCAATGTGGAATTCGTGATCCTCGACACGGTGGCTGTGGCCATCTTCACGGTGGAATACCTCATGCGTTTGTATTCCTGTGTGGAAGAGCCACGTTACCACGGGGCTTTCTTGGGACGCTTCAAACAAGCACGCAACACGGCCACCATCATTGATTTGTTGGCCATCCTGCCCTTCTTCTTGGAAGTGCTGTTGGGTTCCGTGCTCGATTTGCGGTTCTTGCGAACCTTCCGTTTGGCGCGTTTGCTCAAACTCACCCGTTACAACGACTCGACCAAAATTTTGACCACGGTGATCGCCCGCGAGTGGCCCGTGATCAGCGCGTCTGCTTTCATCATGATTCTGATGGTGATCATGACCGCCAGCTTGGGCTATGTGTTTGAACACGAAGCACAGCCTGAAAAGTTCGACAACATTCCCAACTCCGTCTATTGGGCAGTGATCACTTTGGCCTCAGTGGGCTATGGCGACATCTCGCCCATCACCCCGGTAGGCAGGTTCATGACCGTGGTCATGGCGTTGCTGGGCATCGGTATCTTCGCCATTCCTGCGGCTTTGTTGGCTTCTGCTTTCGGAGATCAGTTGCACAAAGAACGCGAGATGTTGAAGAAAAATTTGCGTGACATGATGAAAGACGGACATCTCGATGAAAACGAGATCCAACTGCTGAGAACTGAGGCCAAGCGCTTGCACATCACCATCGAAGAGCTCAATGCTTTGCTCGAACATGTCCACGATGAACGACTGCAAGCACAACAGCGATCTGTTTTGCCTTTGCATGTGATCGCAGAGCGCCCAGCACAAGCGGTCGAGCACTACAAGATGTTGGTGTCTCAAATCAACCAGTTGGCATTGATGACCGATGCAGCCAAGTTTGAAGAGGCCGCCAGATCTTCAGAGAATTTGAGCCCCAAAGAATTGGCACTCTGGCAACAAATCAAATCACAACATTGATCTGATCAGAGCAAGACCCTCCGACCGCTTATGTTTGACGGTTGTGTGCGGGGGTCTTGCTCACCTCTGTTTCCGTTTTTTTTAGTCTTTAGTTGCCGCGCATGATTGTCAGTTCGCAAAAAACCATCATGGAGATCCTCGACGGGTCGCCACTTCAACCGCTGTCACGCTATGCAGAATGGTTGATCTCCAGCGTGGTTTTGATCAACTGCTCGGCTGTGATCTTGGACTCGGTGCCTGAGATTCATGCGAAGTACAAAGACTTTTTCCACGAATTGGAGTTTTGGAGTGTGATGTTTTTCACCTTCGAATACTTGATTCGGGTGTGGGCATTGGGCGCCAAAAACCCCGAAAAACCCTGGCAAGGCCGCCGCGAATACATGTTCAGTGCATTTGGATTGGTGGACTTCTTCGCCACCATGCCTTATTACCTGCATGTGTTTTTCCCATTGCTCGACTTGCGGATCTTGCGTGTGTTGCGTTTGCTGCGGATTTTGAAGCTCTCCAAGTACAACACGGCGCTGCAAGACTTGTTCACTGCGGTTTACTCCGAGCGCCGGGCTTTCGGCTCTGCTGCTTTCTTGCTGCTGATTGCCACCATCGTGTCCGCCTCTCTCATGCATTTCGCTGAAGGCCATGCCCAACCTCAACACTTCGGTTCTATCCCGCACTCGATCTATTGGTCCATCGTCACCATCACCTCGGGCTATGGCAATGTGGAGCCTGTCACCAAGGGCGGTGAAGTGATTGCATTGCTGACCGGTTTCTTGGGGGTTTGCATGGCCGCCATCATGACCGGTATCGTGGCCTCTGCATTTGCCAATCAAATGACGCGTAAAAAAGCGTCCTACATGGCGCAACTGCGCCAAGTCTTGTCGGATGGTGTGGTGTCTGACGCTGAGCGTGAAACCCTCAAGCGCTTGCAGGCGCAATTCAGACTCAGCGATGCCGAGGTGCAAACCATGATGGACCAGGCCGCGAAGGCCAATGGTGACCCATCATGAGTTCAACTGCCCCAACACTTCGTCGTCGGACCTTCGAAATACTCGAGGGTGAAGTAGCTGACAAAGCCAGTCGCTTTTGTGAGATTTTTGTGGCCTCATTGGTGGTGCTCAACGTCTTGGCCATCATCTTGGAATCGGTCCATGAAATCCACGAGGCCTACGGTACTTTCTTCCATTACTTTGACTTGTTCAGCGTGATCGTGTTCAGTGTCGAGTATGTGCTGCGGGTCTGGTCTTACGCTGAAAAATTCCGCGACAGTGGTGGCAGCAGTTGGCAAGGACGCAAGTCCTATTTGTTCAGTTTTTATGGCTTGGTGGATTTCTTCAGCACGGTTCCTTTTTACTTGCAACTCTTGATGCCGGGTACCGACTTGCGTGTGCTGCGCATGTTCAGATTGCTTCGAATCTTCAAACTCTCGCGCTACAACAGTGCCATGGACGACATGTTCGAAGCGATCAAGTCCGAGAAAGATTCGTTTTCATCTGCGCTGTTTTTGTTGCTGATCAGTGGACTGCTGTTTTCATCCTTGATTTACATCATTGAAGGACACGACCAACCCGAGGTGTTCCCATCCATTCCTGCCGCCATGCATTGGTTCATGATGACCATCATTGCCGGTTGGGGCAATGTCGATCCCGTGACCTATTTGGGCGTGGTCTTGGTGGTGATCACCCAAATCTTGGCGATTGCCTTGGCGGCGATTCTGACGGGTGTGGTGTCCACCGCCTACACTGCCCAAGTGGCTCGCCGTGAAGCCCTTTATGAAATGGAAATTCGTGAAGTCTTGGCGGATGGTGTGGTCACGGAAGAAGAGTCTGCCCACCTGAAAAACATGCAAGCCAAATATGGCATGTCCGATGAACAAGTTGAAGCGATAGCCGCACAAGTTCGTGCTGAAAAAGGTCAATGACCTGACAAGGAGACAGTCATGCAAGACATGGGTTCAACGCTGATTCTGTGGGCGGCCATTTTGGGCGCCATTGCAGCAGGCTCCATGGTGTTGGGTGCCTTCGTCGGCATCACCACCCCCATGTCCAATTCCACGGTTGGAGCCATGTGTGGTTTTGGCGCTGGCGCACTCATTTCGGCATTGGCTTTGGAGTTGGTGTCTCCTACAGTCCAGGCTTTGGCACATGCAGATGCGGCAGAACGCGCGATCGAGGTCAGCCACTTTGTGACCTTGCTCGCTGCCATGGTTGCGGGGGGCTTGATCTTTTTGTTCCTGGATCAAATGCTGAGTGCCCACGGCGGTTATTTGCGCAAAGGTGCTTACGTGATTGCGCAGCACACCAAAAACAAGCATAAACGCCAAACCGATTTGATCCAGTCGATTGGCAACTCGTCCTTCTTCAACAGCATGTCCCCCGCCATGATGCAAGACTTGATCAAGCTGTTGCATCCCAAGTTTTTGGTGGAAGGCGAAGCACTTTTCAACATCGGCGACCCGTCCAACGAGTTGTACATCGTGCGCAATGGCAGCATGCGCCTGACCCACAGCGATGGCACTGGACACACTTCTGAGAGAGGTGATTTGATTGGTGAAGTGTCATTCTTGGCACATCAACCACACAGCACCACCGCTGTGGCCGAGCACGGCGCCGCCGAGCTGCTGGTGTTGCACAAGTCGCAGTACGAGAGTTTTTGCCGCGACCATCCAGAATTTGCTGCTGCTGTGCGTGAAATGGCCAGCGAACGTATTTCAGAAAACAAACGTCAAGTGGACGAAGCCACCTTGGCCAAACAAGAATGGGCGGACTTGGCCATCCAGGCCTTGCGCACCAACAGCAATGAAATACCAACGGCCACAGACCTGAGCAACATGAAGGAAGAGCACAACAACGCCGGCATGGCCATTTGGCTGGGCAATTTGTTGGACGTGATCCCCGAGAGTTTCGTCATCGGTACGGTCATGTTGTCCATCGTCGCGGCCAAGGTGTCGGCTGGTGTGCCTGTGACCTTTTTTGAAGTCATGCCTTTCACTCTGGTGGGCGCCTTGTTTTTGGCCAACTTTCCTGAAGCCCTGTCCGCCAGCGTCAACATGAAGCATCAAGGCTTTTCAAACTTCAAAATCATCATGCTCTGGACAGTGCTCACTGTGATTTGCGCGTTGGGTGCAGCATTTGGTGCTTATGTAGGTGAATCAATTCCCCACGGCGCCATGATCGTGGTCGAAGGCATCGCAGCGGGTGCGATGTTGACCATGATCGGCTCGGCCATGCTGCCTGAAGCAGCCCACCTCTCCAGCCCCAACATGGCGGGCTTTTCCACCCTGATTGGCTTTGTGGCTGCGGTAGGATTCAAGCTCTTCGAGTAAGGGCATGTATGGGATGGCAAGCCACGCTGGCGGTTGATTACCAGGTTGAACAGCAGCGCTGCGTGGCGCGTCACCAGCACCAAGGACCGTTGCGCATTCTCAAAAGCTTGTACCCTGAAGGCGATGCGGTGTGCCACAACATCCTGGTGCACCCGCCATCAGGTTTGGTGGGCGGTGACGAACTGAAGATTGATTTGCGTTTGCAAGAGAACGCACATGCCCTGCTCACCACCCCCGGAGCCACGCGCTTTTATGGCTCTGATGGCCTCACCGCCTCCCAACACGTCAACGCCCATCTAGCGAACGGGGCTCGCTTGGAGTGGCTGCCCATGGAAACTTTGGCCTACAACGGCTGCCAAGCGCACAACCAAGCTGTTTTCACGCTCGCACCAAGCAGCCAATTGATGGCCTGGGACATCACGGCATTGGGGTTGCCCCATGCAGGTCAGCCTTTCGTGAAGGGCCAATTTCAGCAGCATTTGGAAATACCTGGCACCTGGTTGGAACGCGGACTGATTCGGGCAGATGATGCGCGCTTGCTGCACAGCCCCTTGGGCTTGAATGGTCACAGCGGTCAAGGCACTTTGTTGTTTGCCCAAGGCTCGGTGATGAAAGACGACATGCGTGACCAAGTTCTTCAAATAGCACGGGATGTTTGTGAGTCACACCCATTGCGTTTGCAGGCCGGTGTGACGTCACCCCATGGACAGCTGGTGGTGGTGCGGGTGTTGTCTGACCAACTGGAACCCGCCATGGACATGTTCAAGCGCATCTGGCTGCAATGGCGCAGCCAGATGTGGGGCATGCCTGCCGTGACGCCGCGCATTTGGGCGATGTGAAGCTGTAGTCGCAAGCTTTCATTCCACTGCAAGCTTTAGTCAAGTTGATTCCTAGAATCAACGCATGGCTTATTCATCAAACACAAGCAACTTTCTGGCCATCGCCGAGGTGCGCTTTCAAGCGATGGACCTGTCGCCGCAGATGATCCAAGCAGTGCAGTTGTCTTTCAGGCAAGTCAACTACCCTCAAGCCACCGTTCTGAAAAATCAAGGCATGCAGATCGAGCAATTTGGTGCACAACAAATGTTGTTGCCGGCGGTTCGTCACAACCATGCATTCTCCATCCAAGACGACACCCGCCAATTCATCCTGAATGAGCAGTGTTTG
>JACCDK012189374.1_pt1 | contig 14516 bp, 14 predicted proteins | sample 7445871 | NCBI WGS metagenome assembly JACCDK01 (sample SAMN15323436, study PRJNA562643) | freshwater metagenome | isolation source: river surface water | place: USA:Blue River Watershed | collected 2017-08-15 | reverse complement strand
GGTTTTGGCTCTACTATTAAAATAAATTTTTGATAAATTAGAAAAAATCCCCAATTCTATTGGGGATTTTTATTTAATGAATTTGAAATATTTTTATAAATAAATAAAAAATATAACACTATTTGTTTTATTTATTTAATTAATTAACAATTAGTTATTATTTTTGGTTAGTTTTATAAAAATTTCAAATCAATGAAGATATTAATTACAGGAGCTACAGGTTTAATTGGTCAGGAATTGACCAATCAACTTTTGCTAGAAAATCATATTGTTCATTATTTGACTACTACACCATTTAAAAGTCATCGTCGTCAAAATTATTTTGGCTTCAATTGGAATCCGAAAACAGGTAAAATTGACGAAAATTGCATCCTAGGTGTAGATGTAATCGTACATTTAGCTGGTGCGTCTATTGCAGAAAAATGGACACCGTATTATAAAAACGAACTACACGAAAGTAGAATTAAATCGGCTGATTTGCTTTTTCAACTATTGAGTAAAACTCCAAATCAAGTGAAGCATTTCATATCTGCTTCAGGAACTGCAATTTATCAAGATAGTGATTCGGCTTTGTATGATGAAGAGGCAATTGCATCAGACGATTCGTTTTTGGGTGATTTAGTTCAGAAATGGGAAGCCAGCGCCGATCAATTTAAATCGCTGCAAATAAAAGTAACTAAAATGAGAACCGGAATTGTGTTTTCAAATAAAAAAGGAGCACTTCGGGAAATGATAAAACCGATTAAAATGTTTGTAGGCACCGGTTTTGGTTCAGGGAAACAATTGCAATCTTGGATACATATTAAAGACATTGCTCGCATGTACAGTTTTGTGATTCAAAATCAAGTTGAAGGAGTTGTAAATGCGGTTGCGCCAATTCCAGTTTCAAATCAGGAGTTAACGAGCATCATTGCTAAAAGGCTTCACCGACCTTTATTCTTGCCTAATTTACCAAAAAGTTTTATGAAAATGGTATTGGGAGAAATGCACATTTTGTTATTTAATAATAAAAATGTGGTTCCCAAAAAGGTCGTTAATTTGGGTTTTAAATTCGATTATCCCACCGCAGAAATTGCTTTATCTCACTTAATAAAATAAAAAAAAGTTCTAGTTTTTGCTAGAACTTTTTTTCTTCAATGAATTAATGCTATTTTTTGCCTTTCGGCCAATTGTAAACCTTTTATAATTCAAATGTAGCGAGAACTTTCATACAATAATCTTAATATTATATTAAAGTTTTTAATTCTGATAATTTTCTACTAAATAAATTTAAGTGACAATTTGACATTTTTTGAGAATTGGCAGTACTTTTGCAATCCGTTATCGGAATAAAATAAACCATGAATCTTAAAGATCTATTTAAAAATAAAAACACCATGAGTACGGAAAAAACGGACAAAGAAATTCTTGAAAATGAAATGAATCTAAATGCAGAAGAAACGGCTTCAGTTTCTGATAATGCTGGGGTTGAAGAGGAGGATTCACTTACTGCCGAACAAAAATTAGAATTGGAATTATCCAAAGAAAAAGATAAGTTTTTGCGTCTTTTTGCAGAATTTGAAAATTATAAAAAAAGAACTTCCAAAGAAAGAATGGATTTATTCAAAACTGCCAATCAAGAAGTTTTACAAGCCATGTTGCCAATTCTTGACGATTTTGACAGAGCTTTGGTTGAAATTGGAAAATCAGAAGACGATGCATTGTTGCAAGGGGTAAGTTTGATTCACGAAAAATTCAAATCAACGCTTTTATCTAAAGGATTAGAAGAAGTTGAAGTTCGTGCTGGCGATGCTTTTAATGCCGATTATGCAGAGGCAATTACACAAATTCCTGCTGCATCGGATGCGTTAAAAGGTAAAATTGTTGATGTGCTTGAAAAAGGATATAAATTAGGAGATAAAATTATTCGCTTTCCAAAAGTTGTTATTGGGAATTAATTTTTGATTAATTAAAATTTAGTTCAAAACTATATTTATGAAAAAAGATTTTTACGAAATACTTGGCATCACTAAAAGTGCTTCGGCTGACGAAATAAAAAAAGCCTATCGAAAAAAGGCATTAGAATTCCACCCGGATAAAAATCCTGGGGACGCAAAAGCAGAAGAAAATTTTAAGGCTTGTGCCGAAGCGTATGAGGTTTTAAGTGATCCAAGTAAAAAAGCGAAATACGATCAATACGGTCATCAAGCATTTGATGGAGGTGGTGGTTTTGGCGGCGGTGGTCATCACATGAATATGGATGATATTTTTAGCCAGTTTGGAGATATTTTTGGTGGCGGATTCGGTGGCGGATTCGGAGGAAACTCAGGAGGTCAACGCCGTGTAAAAGGAAGCAACCTTCGAATTAAAGTAAAACTTACACTTGAGGAGATTGCCAATGGTGTGGAGAAAAAAGTTAAAGTAAAACGAAAAATACAAGCACCTGGAGTAAAATATAAAACCTGCTCTACTTGTAATGGGCAAGGGCAAGTTCTTCGAGTGACCAATACCATTTTAGGAAGAATGCAAACTTCTGCAACTTGTTCTTCTTGTGGTGGAGCTGGGCAAACTATTGAAAGTAAACCAAATAATGCCGATGCATATGGAATGATAATGGAAGACGAAACGGTCTCTATTAAGATTCCTGCTGGTGTTGTAGACGGAATGCAGCTTAAAGTTTCGGGTAAAGGTAATGATGCCCCGGGTAATGGAATTGCTGGGGATTTAATTGTTGCTATTGAAGAATTGGAACACGAATTCTTAAAACGTGAAGGTGAAAATCTACACTATGATTTATACATAAGTTTCCCAGAAGCTGTTTTAGGTGTTTCAAAAGAAATCGAAGCGGTAAACGGAAAAGTTCGTATCAAACTAGAAGAAGGAATCCAATCTGGAAAAATATTACGATTAAAAGGTAAAGGAATTCCGAGTTTAAATAGCTACGGAAACGGAGATTTATTGGTTCATATAAATGTTTGGACTCCAAAAACACTGAATAAAGAACAACGCGTTTTCTTTGAAAATTCATTATCGGATGAGAATTTTGTTCCGCATCCTGAAAAAGGGGATAAATCCTTTTTTGATAAAGTAAAAGATATGTTTTCTTAAATTTTCTGCAATTAAAATAAATTACAATTTAAGTACTAATTTTACTTGCATTTTTTTTCCCATCCTAATGTTTACATAAGGGTGGGTTTTTTGTAACAAAATAGTTGAATTAACTACTAATTCTTTACTTTTACAAAACCAAATTCATAACAAATTTATTATGAGTACTATTCTTGAAGTTCACAATGTGGTTAAGCAATATGGTGATTATACTGCACTAAATGGAGTTTCATTATCTATCCCAAAAGGCAGCATTTACGGGCTTTTAGGTCCTAATGGTGCCGGTAAAACCTCTTTAATTCGAATCATTAACCAAATTACGATGCCCGATAAAGGAGAGGTATTTTTAGATGGTGAATTATTGAAGCCAGAAGATGTACAATACATTGGCTACATGCCCGAAGAACGCGGTTTGTATAAATCGATGAAAGTGGGTGAACAATGCTTGTATTTAGCTCAATTGAAAGGATTGTCTAAAGCGGAAGCAAAAAAACAACTTAAATACTGGTTTGAACGATTGGAAATTCAAGGATGGTGGGATAAGAAAATCCAAGAATTATCTAAGGGGATGGCGCAGAAAATTCAATTTGTGGTTACGGTTTTACACCAACCTAAATTGTTGATATTAGACGAACCTTTTTCTGGATTTGACCCGGTGAATGCCAATTTAATTAAAGATGAAATCATTGAGCTAAATAAAAAAGGAACTTCGGTTATTTTTTCAACTCATAGAATGGAAAGCGTTGAGGAAATGTGTGATTACATTGCGTTAATTCATAAGTCAAACAAATTGATTGAAGGTAAATTAACCGATGTTAAAAAACAATACAGAACCAACAGTTATGAAGTGGGTATTTTGTGTGAAGATAATGAAAAATTACAAAACGAATTACAACAGAAATTTAAAATAGCACCAACCAATTTTAAATCTTTAAATGAAGAAATAAAATTGGAAATTCAGTTGGAAACAGCTTCACAGAATGATTTACTTCAATTGTTAATGCAAAGAGGGCAAGTAACCCATTTTATGGAGAAAATTCCGAGTGTAAACGATATTTTTATTAAAACAGTAACGGATTAGAATGTTAGATTTTAAGACTAATTAGACTTCTTTTTTTTAAAAGTCTAAAAAGTCTAAAAAGTCTAAAAAGATCTAATATTCCAAGTAGTCTAATTTATCTAAGAAATCCAAGTAGTCTAAACATGAATAAACTAGCCTTAATTATAAAAAGAGAATTCATTGCCAAGGTTCGCAATAAATCATTTATTGTAATGACTTTTTTGAGTCCGTTATTGTTTGTGGGAATCGGACTTTTTGTTGGTTATTTAAGCAACATGAAATCCGAAATGAAAACCATTGCTATTCATGATGAAACCGGACGATTTGTAAACGAATTCAAAAGCGACCAAGAATACAAATACCTCAATTTATCTCAAGTTGATTTAAAGATTTTGAAGGACAGTGTGCTCAATGAAAGTTATGAAGGATTGTTATATATTCCTAAAATAACACAAAACGATTCGTTGCAAAATAAGGTTCAGTTTATTTCTAATGATAGTCCGAGTGTGAATTACATCAGTGGCTTAGAGGAAGTAATTGCTAAAAAAATAACAGGTGAGAATTTCCAAAGAGAAGGATTAGATACCTTAAAAATAAATAAGGCAAAGGCAGATGTTTCTATTCAGTTGAATAAAGCATCTGGAGAGACCGCTTTAAAAGGATTAAACGAAATTAAAACAGCAATCGGCGGTGCCTTTGGATATCTAATCATGATGTTCATCATCCTCTATGGTAATATGGTCATGCGAAGCGTGATTGAGGAAAAAACATCACGAATTATTGAAGTGATTATTTCTTCTGTGAAGCCATTCCAATTGATGATGGGTAAAATTATCGGTACCTCATTGGCAGGTATTCTCCAATTTTTAATTTGGGCCATCCTTGGTTTGTCGGCACTTTTTGTAATGTCATCGGTTTTTGGAGCTCAAATTGGTGCTACTAATGGTGCAGAGGCAGAAGCAATTCATACTGCTCAACAGCAAATGGGAGGAGAGTTGCAACTGTATATAAATGAAATTTTAAACTTACCAATAGGTACTATTTTAGGCTGTTTTATTATTTATTTCATAGGTGGTTACTTTTTATACAGTTCGTTTTATGCTGCTATTGGAGCTGCTGTAGATAATGAAACCGACTCACAACAATTCTTAATGCCAATAATAATGCCTTTAATTCTTGGTGTTTATATTGGGTTCTTTACCGTGGTAAATGATCCTCACGGTACCGTGGCTACTGTATTTTCTATGGTGCCATTAACCTCTCCAATCGTAATGATGATGCGCATTCCATTTGGAGTTCCCGTATGGCAAATTGTACTTTCTATTACCATTTTGTTTGGTACTTTTATAGGAGTGGTTTGGTTTGCATCAAAGATTTACCGCGTTGGAATATTAATGTACGGCAAAAAACCTTCTTGGAAAGAGTTATATAAATGGCTTAAATATTAATAAAATTAAATTTTCATGTCTAAAATATTAATCATAGAAGACGAAGCTTCTATTAGAAGGGTTTTAACCAAAATACTTTCTGAGGAAAGCGATTCCTATTTGGTGGACGAAGCCGAAGATGGCGTTCAAGGTTTAGAAAAAATAAAGAACACCGACTATGATTTGGTTTTGTGTGATATCAAAATGCCAAAAATGGACGGGGTTGAATTGCTTGAAGCAGTGAAAAAAATCAAACCCGAAATTCCTATGGTGATGATTTCTGGGCATGGTGATATGGAAACAGCTATTCAAACGATGCGTTTGGGAGCCTTCGATTACATTTCTAAACCACCCGATTTAAATCGTTTATTGAATACGGTTCGTAATGCTTTAGATAAAAAACAACTCGTTGTTGAGAATAAAATCCTGAAGAAAAAAGTCAGTAAGAATTACGAGATTATTGGTAATTCAGAGCCAATTATTGCAATCAAACAAATGATTGAGAAAGTGGCTCAAACCGATGCGCGGGTATTAATTACGGGTCCAAACGGAACGGGAAAAGAATTGGTAGCACACCAACTACATGAAAAGAGTGATCGGGCCGATTTCCCTTTAATTGAAGTGAATTGTGCTGCAATTCCTTCAGAATTGATAGAAAGTGAATTATTCGGGCATGTAAAAGGAGCCTTTACTTCGGCTGTAAAAGATAGAGCTGGAAAATTTGAGGCTGCCGATGGCGGAACAATTTTCTTAGATGAAATTGGCGATATGAGTTTGGCTGCACAAGCGAAAGTATTGAGAGCTTTGCAAGAAAATTTGGTTCAGCGTGTAGGAGCAGACAAAGATATTAAGGTTAATGTGCGTGTTATAGCGGCTACTAATAAAGATTTACAAAAAGAAATAGAAGTAGGTCGTTTTAGAGAAGATTTATACCACCGATTGGCAGTAATATTAATTAAAGTTCCTTCGTTAAATGATCGCCGAGATGACATACCTTTGCTTTTAGAACATTTTGCTACTAAAATTGCCGAAGAGCATGGAAATGCTATCAAGTCGTTTTCTAAAGAAGCCGTAAAATTATTACAAGTTTATGATTGGACGGGTAATATTCGTGAACTTCGAAATGTTGTTGAACGTCTAATTATTCTTGGCGGAAATGAAATTTCTGAGCAAGATGTAAAATTGTTCGCTAGTAAATAAAGAACCCAACCAAAATGCAATTAAAAAAAATAAATCCCCAACTGCAACAGGCATTAATAGAGCATGAGTTAACCGAAGCCAATGAAATGCAACAAGAAACTTTTTCAACGATAAAGAGTGGGGCAGACGCGGTTATTCAATCGCCTAAAGGATCAGGAAAAACGACTACAATTGTTTTAAATGTTATTCAGCGTTTAGAAAAATCGATAGGTGAATGCACGCGTGCTTTAATTATTGTAGAGAATAAAGAAAAAGTGCTGGAGATGGAAGAACTCTTCTTAAAGATTGGTACTTACACAGATTTAAGCATTTTAGGAGTTCATGATAAAGGAGATATTGATTATGATAAAAACATTATATCTCTTGGTTTAGATATCTTAATTGGAACGCCAAATCGAATTAACGCTTTATTTTCTTCGGCAGGTTTTAATATTAATACCATTCGAATGTTTGTTGTTGATGATTCCGATGTATTGTTTAGAAACCGAATGGATGCAGTAATTTTGCGATTGTCGGCTAGTATTGATAAAACACAACGTATATTCTTTTGTTCTGAAATTACCGAAAGAGTAGAAGTATTAGCGGATAAAATTATGATAGAACCTCTTTTCTTCGAAATGGAAGAGGAAGAGTAAAACAATATTAAATAATAAAATATGGGTTTAATTAAAATATTTTCAGGTGAAGAAATTCTTGCAGTTACTCTAAAAGAGAAATTAGAAGAAGCAGAACTAGCCGTAGTAATTCGAAATAACAATCAGGCAAATGTTTTGCCAAGTATCTCATCACCTAAAGCAGTTGAGTTATTTATTCAAGAAGTTGATTTTGGTAAAGCGCACCCAATAATTGAAGAATTTAGATTGAGTATTTAGTTTAGTTTTTTAATAGTTTGAATTTAAATTAATTATATCTAAATTTTGTATTTTTGCAAAAAAGAAACAGTCATGAAGTATTTAGTGATATTAGCAGTTTTATTTTTTCACGTTTCTTGCGATTCAACGCCTGATAATTATGTTATTAATCAAACTCAAAATAAAGTAACGCTTTTGAAAGTTGATTACGAAACTAATACTTTTGAAGGTGGAAAAGAATTTACATTTTCAAATTCAACACCTACATTTACGGTAACGAATCAATTCATTCCTCCCGGAGATTTTGGGAATATAAAATTGTATTATAGTGAATTAAATAGTAAAATATTTGACGGCGATATCATTTGGATGGGAACGGGTCAAATTCATTATCCAACTTCTTTTTTATCAGCCAATCAATACAATTATATAAATACTTTAGTTCCAATAGCAGACCCAGTTTTTGAAAATGTATTCAATCCAGAAAATGCGAACTACAATTATTCTGAAATTTTTGATTCAATTCGGTATTTAGAAATTGTAAATCAATACAGAGCAAGTAATCCCAATGCAACTGTAAAATTATTCTTATACACTCCAGGTGTAGGTATAGGTGATCCAAGTCTATGGAAATGGATTTTTATTATTAAAAATTAGAAATGGTATATTATAAATGTACTTTACATTCTAAACATTTAATCTATCTTTGCACCTTTAAAAATCGGATAATTTAATTATCTAAAAATCTTTCAATCTAAAATGATTACAGTAAATGATATTTCCGTTCAATTTGGCGGAACTACCTTATTTAGCGATGTTACTTTTGCTATCAATGAAAACGACAAAATTGCCTTAATGGGTAAAAATGGCGCTGGTAAATCCACTCTATTAAAAATTATTGCCGGTGTTTCGAAACCTTCAACAGGTTCAGTTTCTGTTCCTAAAGAGGCAGTTGTGGCTTATCTTCCGCAGCACTTATTGACTTCAGATGGAGCTACTGTAATGGAAGAGGCATCCAAAGCATTTGGAGAAATCTTCAAAATGAAAGCAGAAATTGATGAAATCAATGATCAATTAACCATTCGAACAGATTACGAGAGCGATGCGTATATGAAATTGATTGAAAGAGTTTCCGATTTGAGTGAAAAATATTATGCTATTGAAGAAATAAACTATGAAGCTGAGGTAGAGAAAATATTAGTTGGACTCGGATTTGAAAGAGAAGATTTTACGCGTCAAACTTCTGAGTTTTCTGGAGGTTGGAGAATGCGAATTGAATTGGCTAAAATACTTTTACAAAAACCCGATTTAATTTTGCTGGATGAGCCAACCAATCACATGGATATTGAAAGTATTCAATGGCTGGAAGATTTCTTGATTAACTCAGCAAAAGCAGTAGTTGTAATTTCTCACGACAGGGCTTTTGTGGATAATATTACTAACAGAACGATTGAAGTGACAATGGGGCGCATTTATGATTATAAAGCCAAATATTCCCATTATTTAGAGTTGCGTAAGGATAGAAGATTACACCAACAAAAAGCATACGACGAGCAACAAAAAATGATTGCCGATAATCAAGCCTTTATTGATCGCTTTAAAGGAACGTTTTCTAAAACAGACGCGGTTCAATCTCGTGTTAAAATGTTGGAAAAACTAGAAATTGTTCAAGTGGATGAGGTAGATACCTCGGCCTTAAAATTAAAATTTCCGCCTGCGGTACGATCTGGAAACTATCCTGTTATTGTAAAGGATTTATGTAAGTCATACGGAGATAAAGAAATTTTTAGAGATGCCAATATTGTTATTGAGCGCGGTCAAAAAGTAGCTTTCGTAGGGAAAAACGGTGAAGGAAAATCAACCATGATTAAAGCAATCATGAAAGAGATTGAAATCAATAGTGGTTCGGTTGAAATTGGGCACAATGCCCAAATTGGATATTTTGCTCAAAATCAAGCGTCCTTATTGGATGAAAATGCGACCATTTTTTCAACGATTGATGATATTGCGGTTGGCGATGTTCGAACCAAAATCAAAGATATTTTAGGAGCTTTTATGTTTCATGGTGATGATGTTACCAAGAAAGTTAAAGTGCTTTCCGGTGGAGAAAAAACCCGTTTGGCCATGATAAAATTACTATTAGAACCAGTTAATCTTTTAATTCTAGATGAGCCATCCAATCACTTGGATATGAAGACCAAAGATATTATCAAAGATGCATTACGCGACTTTGACGGAACATTAATTTTAGTTTCACACGATAGAGATTTTCTTGATGGATTAGCCACCAAAGTATTTGAATTTGGAAATAAAAGAGTGAAAGAGCATTTTGAAGATATTAAAGGATTCTTAGCACACAAAAAAATGGATTCACTAAAAGAAATCGAGAAATAATTGTGAATATATCCCAATATACCAAAGAGTTTAAATACAATCTACAGCTAGCTTATCCAGTGGTTTTGGGTATGCTTGGACACACCCTAATTATGATTGTAGACAACATCATGGTTGGTAAACTTGGGTCAACAGAGTTGGCTGCCGTTTCTTTAGCTAATAGTATGATTTTTGTAGCCTTATCTCTTGGAATAGGCTTTTCAACTGCTATTACACCCATCGTAGGCGAAGCTGATTCCGAAAAAGACACTTTAAAAATTCGTTCTGCATTTCACAATGGATTGTTTTTATGTGTCCTACTTGGATTTCTATTGTTCGGTTTGATTGTTTTGGGTAAACCAATAATGGAATTGCTACACCAGCCAAAGGAGGTTATTGTGTTGGCAAAACCATTTTTAGATTGGGTTGGATTTTCGTTAGTTCCGTTAATTATTTATCAAGGATACAAGCAATTTGCGGATGGTCTTTCCCTGACCAAGTATTCCATGTATGCCATTGTTATGGCAAATGTTCTACACGTGATTATTAATTATTGCTTGATCTATGGAGTTTGGATTTTTCCAAAAATGGGAATTATTGGAGCCGCTTTAGGAACCGTAATTTCCAGGATCGCAATGGTGGTATTTATGCATATCATTTTATTCAGACAGGAGCAGTTAAAAACCTATTTTCATAATTTTAGTTTTTCCGAAATTAAAAAAGATACCATTAAGAAGATTGTTAATCTTGGTGTACCATCGGCCATGCAAATGCTATTTGAAGTGGTGCTTTTCACAGCTGCAATATGGCTTTGTGGAAACATTGGAAAAACCAGCCAAGCCGCGAATCAAATTGCGTTGAGTTTGGCATCAATGACCTTCATGTTTGCCATGGGGTTAAGTGTGGTTTCTATGATTCGAGTGAGTAATCAAAAAGGATTGAATGACTATAAAAACCTAGTGGTTGTAGCGCGTTCTATATTTTTGCTAGTAATTCTAATTGAAATTTTCTTTGCCTTTTTATTTATTATGCTGCATAATATCGTTCCTTCCTTGTTTTTAGATATGGAAAATTCAAAACAGTTGCTGGATAACAAAGAAGTAGTTTTAATCGCTTCCAAATTACTTTTGGTTGCTGCCGTTTTTCAAATTTCAGATGGTATTCAAGTTGTTGTATTAGGTGCTTTACGCGGATTGCAGGATGTTAAAATTCCGATGTATATTACTTTTGTGGCTTATTGGGTAATTGGCTTTCCAATTTCTTATTATTTAGGAGAATACACCGAATTGAAAGCAATTGGGGTGTGGATTGGTTTGCTGGCTGGTTTATCTGCGGCAGCTTTATTTCTTTATATTCGATTTCATTTTATTACAAAGAAGTTGATAAATGAAAATTCATAACTTCTAGTTTGTAACAATTATACAAAACCTTCGTATAACTATAAATTAAAAACATTTAAAATGATACTATTAATTATTATTGGGTTTATTTTGGTTATTGCGGGTTATACTCTAAAAGACAATGCTAATCCGTTATCTAAGTTCTCTGGTACTATCCGAATCATTGGTTTTTTAGTGATTGGATTAGGAATTCTTTCTTCTATGTTCAAGCAAATTGATGCAGGTAAAGTAGGGGTTAAGTCACTTTATGGAAACGTACAATCTGATATTTTAGAAAGTGGCTTGCATGTGATTAATCCGTTGTTAGATATTACGGTATTTGATGTGCAAACACAAAACTATACCATGTCTGCCATTCATAATGAAGGGGCTCAAGAAGGTGATGATGCCATTCGTGTATTGTCTAATGATGGTTTGGAAGTAGTAATTGACTTAACTGTTTTATACCGTGTTATACCTAATGAAGCACCGAAAATTCTTATAGGAATTGGTGAAAATTATACCGATAAAATTGTTCGTCCAATAACTAGAACACGTATTCGTGACAATGCTGTTTATTATGATGCTGTTGCGTTGTATTCTACAAAAAGAAACGAATTTCAGCAACGAATATTTAAAACTATTGAAGATGATTTCAAGAAAAGAGGTTTGGTTTTAGAACAATTGTTGATTAGAAATATTAATTTGCCAACTTCTGTTAAAACTACAATTGAAAGTAAGATTAATGCCGAGCAAGATGCTCAAAAAATGCAATTCGTTCTTCAAAAAGAAAAACAAGAAGCCGAACGTAAACGAGTAGAAGCGCAAGGTATTGCAGATTATCAGAAAATTATTTCAACTAATTTAACTGACAAACAATTACAATACGAACAAATTAAAGCTCAAAAAGAGTTGGCTGCTTCCCCGAATACGAAAATAATTTTTATGGGGAAAAACAATGGTTCTGTAATTTTATCAGATAAATAATACTTTAAATTCCAAACAATATAAATATGCAACTTCCAAAATTTGTAATAGCAGATAATTCTGATTTTCCTGAAGATATTTTCATCATTCATTTAGATTTCCCTCGTTTCATCATTAACTTAAAAGACGATGAGGTTGAATTTCTAGAAGATCTTGAAGGCGAAGACGAAACCGAATTAGAGTCCGAAATGGAGCATTTAATTACGCTAGCAGGTGAGTTTTATGATAAAGAAATGAAACTATACGAAGAATAGTTTTATTGTTTAGAATAAACTTTTAATAAATTCATAGCAGCTGCAAATGGTGATATTTCATCATTTTGCACTGCTTTTTTGTTTTCTTCCAATAGTTTGCTAATTTCATGATGGTTGTAGAAATTAGACTGCAATTGTTCGTTTATCGTTTCCAACATCCAATACTGATTTTGATCGTGTCTTTTTTGTTCGAAATAATTGTTTTTTTGTACCAATGATTGGTATTCTGATAGGGTTTTCCATACTTCAGGAATTCCTTCTTTGGTATACGAACTGCAAGTAGTTGCTGAAGGTATCCACCCCGATTTCTTGGCGGGAAATAAGTGTAAAGCACGATTAAATTCCGTTTTTGCTAACTTGGCTTTATTGATGTTGTCTCCATCGGCTTTATTGATAACAATAGCATCAGCCATTTCCATTATTCCGCGTTTAATTCCTTGTAATTCATCTCCAGCACCCGAAATTTTTAGCAGTAAAAAGAAATCCACCATGCTATGAACAGCAGTTTCACTTTGACCCACACCCACCGTTTCGATGATAATGGTGTCAAAGCCAGCAGCTTCGCAAAGGATAATTGTTTCGCGTGTTTTCCGAGCTACTCCGCCAAGTGTTTCCCCAGAAGCGCTAGGTCGTATATATGCATTTTCATCTTTAACCAATTCTTCCATTCGGGTTTTATCGCCCAAAATACTTCCGTGTGAAATCGTACTGCTTGGATCTACTGCTAAAACAGCTACTTTCTTTCCAATTGAAGTTAGGTGTTTTCCAAAAGCTTCAATGAAGGTGCTTTTTCCAACTCCCGGAACCCCTGTAATTCCAATTCGAAAGGATTTATTAGCATGAGGTAAACAAGCTTGAATAATAGCAGTTGCCTTTTCTAAATGAGCTGAGTTTGTGCTCTCAACCAATGTAATAGCTCTACTTAATGCGGTTTTGTCACCTGCTAAGATGCCTTCAATTAATTCTTGTGCAGAAGGTTGTTTACGACGTAACTGCTGAATAACCTCTAAAGATGAAGTACTCACGCTAGGGGGTTGATTTACTCCCTCTTTTTCTGTTAACGCCGATTTTTTTGAAGTTGGTTTCAAATTATTAAATTTCTAAAGACAAATTTACATAAAAAATAGAGCCATTATCATTTATTTATTATTTTTACTACTCAATTTAGTACGATTCAAATGCAACCAGAAATACTTCAAAAACTAACCGACATAGTTGGTGCTGCTTATATTTTTACCGATCAAGAAACGCGAAATCATTACGGTCACGATGAAACCGAAAATTATGTTTTTCCACCAAGTGTTGTAGTTAAACCAGCTAATGCAAAAGAAATTTCGGAAGTATTAAAAGTAGCAAACGATTATAAAATTCCAACTACACCTATTGGCGCGCGAACCGGTTTGAGTGGTGGCGCTTTAAGTATTTATCAAGGCATCGGACTTTCGATGGAGCGATTGAATAAAATTATAGAAATAGACGAGCAAAATTTACAAGTAATTGTCGAACCTGCAGTAATTACTCAGGTTTTACGTGAAGCTGTTGCAGAAAAAGGATTGTTTTACCCTGTTGATCCTAGTAGTCAAGGCAGTTGTTGGATAGGAGGGAATGTTGCTGAAAATTCTGGAGGTGCTCGTGCAGTAAAATACGGTGTTACCAAAGATTATGTACTGAACCTAGAAGTGGTGTTACCTAATGGAGAAATCATTTGGACCGGCGCGAATACTTTAAAAAATTCTACAGGTTATAATTTAACGCAATTGATGGTAGGTAGCGAAGGAACGCTAGGAGTAATTACCAAAATTGTATTGAAGTTACTTCCGCAAAATACCCATAACATTCTGATGCTTGTGCCTTTCTATCATGCAAGTCAGGCTTGTGAAGCTGTTTCGGCAATCTTT
>JACCDK011427151.1_pt1 | contig 14535 bp, 22 predicted proteins | sample 7445871 | NCBI WGS metagenome assembly JACCDK01 (sample SAMN15323436, study PRJNA562643) | freshwater metagenome | isolation source: river surface water | place: USA:Blue River Watershed | collected 2017-08-15 | reverse complement strand
TGGCCACGCCACTCTTTGTGGTCATCATGTTGATTGGTATTGTGGACATTGTCTTTGCGGTTGATTCTATCCCAGCGATTTTTGCAATCACCACCGATCCATTCATCGTCTTGACCTCGAACGTCTTTGCGATCTTGGGCTTACGTGCCATGTACTTCCTCTTGGCAGGTATGCATGAAAGATTCCACTTGTTGTCTTATGGCTTGGCGATTGTCTTGGTCTTCATTGGTGTCAAGATGTTGTTGATCGACTTGTACAAGATCCCCATCACTTGGTCCTTGGGCTTCACAGTCTTGACCTTGGCTGTCACGATGATTCTTTCATTGAAGATCCCAGCTAAATCTGGAGAGTCAGGCACTTCATTCCCATTCAGTCCAAAAGAAAAGGGTGGTGCTAAAGGCGATCACTAATCGCTGAAGGCTTACAGCTCAATGCTTAATGCCCAATGCTTAAAGCTGAACACTGAACACTGATTCGGTTTCATTCAGTAGCCCAGTACCCAGTCACTACAAGGTGACTGGGTTTTTCTTTTCCTTCCTTCCTTCCTTCCTTCCTTACTTCCTTCCTTCTTACTTTTCTCTCTCTTTAATTCCTCTTGCTTTCCCTCTTTTTTACCTTCTTTTCCACTCATTTTCTTTCTCTTCCTGAGTCTCATTTCCCCATTTTTCTGGTGAGGCAATTGCCTTGTGTTATTCTAAATAAGAATCATTCTCATAAGGTGTGATTCAGATTATTCGATAACAAAGAAGGAAAAATATGAAATTAATAAAGGTTCTACCTGCCGTCATCTTGGCATGCTTAGTTCAAACTCCAGCGCAGGCTGGTTCATTCGGGTACATCAGTGGGGCAGAGACACTGCCTGAGGGTGCGATGGAAGCCAAATGGACGACCACTCTCAAAGAGGGTAAACGTTATGGCAGCTATAAGCGAGAGGAATACAAAGCCGAATTCGAATACGGTGTTGCCAATGACTTATCAGCCGCTTTTAAGCTAAACGGCATCAAACACAACTATGACTGTGGTGATGGGTGTGCGGGTGGGGTCGATACTGCAGACAGAGAAATTCCGGGAAGCTTGAAGCAAACTCGCTTCACTGGGGCCACCGTAGAAATTAAAAAGAACTTGCTCTCACCTTATAAAGACCCAATTGGTCTGGCTCTATTGGGTGAAGTCACGTATGCCACGCGTGACAACATCACCGGTGAAAAAGGGGTGGGTTGGGGATATGAAACAAAACTCATCTTTCAAAAGCCCTACTTAGATGGCCAATTGCAATGGATGACCAACCTTGAGCTAGAGGTTGAATCTTGGAAAGCCGATGGAGGGAGTAGTACGGAATGGGCAGTGGCGCCTCGTTTGCGCAGCGGTGTGTCTTATCGTTTTGCTCCTCGTTGGTCGTTCGGACTAGAAGGCTGGATTGATAAAGAGATTCTCAATAGCCCTGGTGTTACGAATGACAACAAAGGTGGTTGGGAAATGGATCACTGGGACCTCTTTGCAGGACCCAATCTTCACTATGCCGATAAAGATTGGTGGTTCACGATCACCGCCGTGAAACAAGTTGCTGGTTCAGATGAGTCCAATAACAACCACAAAGGTCGTCACTTGGCTGATCATGAAAAGAAAGAATTGCGCATCAAGGTAGGTTACAACTTCTAATCATGAGTTCCCCGCGTTCAGAATGGATGAGCTGGATGTTGGCTGGAGTCATTGCTCCAGCCATGCCCATGGCTTATGCCAGTGATTACTTAAGCATCACTCAGGCACAACAATTGATGTTTCCTCGGGCCACTCAGTTCATTTCAACGCCAATCTTGTTGAATCAAGCTGATAAAACCAAGATTCAGGAACAAACAGGTCTTAAGCAACGCTGGAATCAGCAGCAGGCCTTCAAGGTCATGAAAAACCAAGAGCATCTCGGTTGGTTAATGATTGACGATGTGATTGGTAAACATGAATTCATCACATACGCCCTGGCGATTTCACCGCAGGGTTCTATTTTAGGGATTGAAATTTTGACGTATCGAGAAACACATGGTGGGCAAATTCGTCATGAAAAGTGGCGCAAGCACTTTATTGGCAAGACAAACAAAGATCCGTTTCAGCTAGACCAAGATGTCCCTAACATCACAGGGGCCACTCTTTCTTGCAGAAATGTTCTATCAGGCACTAAACGCCTATTGGTTATTTATGAAATTTTCTTGAGAGGACGTGCATGACCGGTGTAATTAAACGCATGAAACCTTTATTGGGTACTTATGTTGAAGTGGCGGTGGCTGGTTCAAGACTCAGTGCCATTGATACGCATCACTTAATCAATCAGGCTTTTTATGAAATAGAGTTGATTCAAAGACTCATGTCTTTTCATGACAAAAGAAGTGATTTATCTCGCATCAATCGCGCTCGAGGGGAGTGGGTCAAAGTTCACCAACACGTCATTCAAGTATTAAAAATGGCCATCAAAATCATGCATGAAAGTCAGCATGGCTTTAACTGCACGGTCGGTGGCCAATTGGTTTTGGCAGGAGCTTTGCCAAAACCACCCGGAATCACCAGAGACTTTTATCCCGTCGGGGATGCCTCAGATATCGAGATCAATTACTTGCACGTTCGTTTAAGAAGAAAAGTCTTGATCACTTTGGATGGCATTGCCAAAGGTTATGCCGTCGATTTGGCCGCCAATTGCTTGGAGTGTCAGGACATTGAAGGTTATTGGATCAATGCTGGTGGAGATATTCGAACGGGTGGTGATGTGGAACTCATGATTTCTCATCAAGATGAAAATGATCACTTAAAGCATCTGGGAGTTCTCAAAAATTGCTGTGTGGCCAGCTCTCATGTCAAACCTTATTTGGATGTGGACTATCCTGCTTACTTGGTCGGGTCCAAGCAGTTCGCCAAAGAGGGTGTGTACACCGTCAAAGCGAAAAAGACTTGGTTGGCGGATGCGCTCACCAAAGTGGCTGCTTTCTCATCAAGTAGTGTGGTTGAAGCCATGCTCAAAGAAAAACAAGCTCAAATATTGCTTTCTCCTCAATGAAAGGTTTTCCAAAGGGGTTTTATGGCCTCCTCATCAGTGCATTGTTGATACTCAGTCTTTCAGGTATTGCCTTGATTCCTCATACTCTGGAAGAGCGCTTGATGCTCAACCTAGATGAACTCAATCTCTTTGGCTGGATAAGACCCATGGTCATCATGCATGGTGTATTGGCATTTTTGATGACTTTATTTTTTGGGGCAGTTTGGGTCATCCACATGCGCATGTGGTGGAACAAACGCAAACACCTTTGGTCTGGAAGTTTGGTGGCTTGCTTGATGGCCATTCTTATTCTGACCGGAATGGGGGTTCACTATTTGGGGGATGAGGCATGGATCATCAGAACGGCCTTGACCCATACTGGATTAGGGTTGCTGATGTGCTTTGCCATCTTGGCTCATATCCTGGTGGCAAGTCAGCTTCAGGCAAGCGCAGATTAAAGCAAGAGCTAAAAAATTCATAAAAATCAAATAATTCAAAAAAATGAAATTTATTTGAATTAATTAATGATAATCATTATCAATTGTGTTATAGTTATTTCCGTAGGCAGTTCACTCCTGTTTACGTTATCTTCTATCTCTTAATAGCCCCGTCTCGTGCGGGGCTTTTTTTATCCAATCAATCTTCATTCAAACGCCAAGAGCTCTCAATCCTTGCCTAAGAGCAGGGGATTTCCAGTCCCAATGGCCATCAAGAAATATTTCTCTTAACGTAGTAAGCTAAACGGATGAACCTAAGTTCTCAATCTTCTGTTAAATCCGTTTTTAGAAGACTCATGGCATCAAGTGCCCTGAGTCTGACGATGCTCTGTGGCTTGATTTCACCAACTTCTGCACTGGCACCATCTTCTTTAGACAAACTGATTGAGCAGCATCTGCCTCGCGCACAAATGATTGGTCAGGGAAGAATGACTTATTGGGGCTTCAAGCTCTACGATGCCAAGCTCTATGCCAGTCAAGAGCCCCAAGGAGGCCTGGCCTTGCACTTGCAATACTTGCGCACGTTTGAAGCCTCAGCGCTGTATCAACAAACCATGGAAGAGCTCAAAAAGATGGGTATTCCTGAACCCAAGCTGCAAGAGTGGTCTCACCAACTCTCTAAAGCTTTTAAAACCGTCAAAGAGGGTGACACGATCACAGCCATCACGCAACCTCAATCAGTTACGCGCTTATTTCATAACGGGCAACCCATGAGTGAAATTAGTGGAGAAGAACTTTCTCAAGCATTTTTAGGGATCTGGTTGCATCCTCGTACCAGCGCACCTCAATTGAGATCCAGTTTGTTAGGTCAGGTGTGTCCAACAATTCAATTAAAGGCTTATTGTCATGAGTAAATGGTTAAAAAGAGTGGGGGTTTGTGTCATGGGGATTGCATTGTTATCGGGTTGCTCCAGTGTGAAGGTTTCTGAATACGCCAACGAAAACCCCAAACTAGACTTGGCTGATTACTTCAATGGCACGATTGATGCCCATGGCATCTTCACCGATCGAAGTGGCAAAGTCGTCAAAAGATTCAAAGTGGTCATTGATGCCCAATGGACGGTGCAAGACGGTAAAAAAGTAGGGGTCTTGGATGAGGCCTTTACTTACTCAGATGGCAGTACGCAACGTCGTGTTTGGACTCTCACTGAGATTGCCCCCAAACGTTACAAAGGCACCGCTTCGGATGTGGTCGGTGAAGCCTTGGGTGATGTGGCGGGTAATGCCTTGAATTGGTCTTACACTTTGGCCTTGCCAGTGGATGGCAAAGTCTACAACGTGCAGTTCAATGACTGGATGTATCAGATGGATGACAAAGTCATGTTGAACAAAGCCACCATGAGCAAATTTGGCATTTATTTGGGTGAGGTCACCTTGGCGTTTTATAAACGCTAAATACTTTCAAGATAAAGCTTCTTCAAACCCTAAGCCTCTTCAACACCTGAGCCTGCATGAAAAAACTTCTCAACTTCATTCAGTTCCAAGCGGTGTGGTTTATCTGCATTTTGGGCGCAGCCCATCAATCAGAATTGCCCGCGCTCTTATTGGCTTTGGTCATTGTGATTTGGATGCTCTTGGTTTCAGAAAATCGATCTCATGATCTTTGGATGATTTTGATTGGGGCAGGAGTCGGATTTATGATTGACACGGCGCTGATTCAGATGGGTTTGATGTCTTTCACCACAAATTATTGGCAAGGCGTTTCACCCTTATGGATGACATTGATGTGGTGTGCTTTGGTTCTCACTTTGCAATCATCCATGAGTTGGTTGTCAGGGCGATATGCATTGGCAGCCATTCTTGGGGGGATCAGTGGCCCCTTTGCCTATTGGGCAGGTGTCAGGATGGGGGCTGGCTCATTCAATGACATGTATCAATCACTGCTAGCACTTTCAGTCATTTGGTTCATCGTCACACCATTCTTATTTTATTGTTCGACCAAATTGAAAGCGATTCATCATGACTCATCCAAGCTCTGAAAAACCTTTAAAGATTCTTTCTGCATCAGAAATTCCACTTCATGAGTTAGAAGCTTGGTCTATTTCAGGTGATCAAAAATCACTGAATAGACAATTCAAATTCAAAAATTTTCAACAAGCCTTTGCCTTCATGACAGCTTGTTATGAACCCATTGAAGCCATGAATCACCATCCAGATTGGTCCAATGTCTATGGCACAGTGAACGTGACTCTCAACACCCATGACGTGGGTGGCATCACCTACAAAGACATTGCTTTGGCTAAAGTGATGAATGAGGTGATGAATGAACTATTGAACAAAAGCTAAACAACCTTGCTTTAGATGAAAAAGGAATTGACCAAGGAAATTACCAAGGAATTTCTTCGCCTTGGTAGCTCAAAAAGCGACCCGTGTCTGCAGCGCTGACATTCAGTAATACTTTTAACATATCCATGGTCGCGTCTTCAGGGGTGCGACCAATCTGATCGCCTTTGAAGGGTCTGGATAAATCAGAAGCAACCGTGCCTGGATGAAGAGCCAATAAACAATGATTGGGATGCGTGCGTTTCATTTCAATCGCCGCTGTTTTGATCAGCATATTCAAAGCAGCTTTAGAAGCACGATAGCTATACCAACCACCCAAGCGGTTGTCTTCGATGCTACCTACTTTCGCAGAAATGCAAGTCATGACACTGCCAGCAGGATCCAGCAATGAGCCAAAGGCTTGTATGCACAAGGCAGGTCCTAGGGCATTGATTTGCATAGAATCTAAAAATTGAGAAGCTGACACATCGGCCAGTTTCTTCTCAGGCATCCAGGCATCGGTGTGCAATACGCCTGTGCTCACAATGATCAGCTGAAACGGTCCTTCATCTTTTAAAGCTTGAACAGCGGCATCGATTGAGCTTGGGTTTTTAAAATCAATCGATGGATCAGAGTGTCGGTGAAGCCCAATCACTTTTGAACAATTGGGCAGTTCAGACAAGTGCTGGACAAAAGCCGATCCAATCGAGCCGCTAGAGCCGATGATCAATGCCTGAAAAGAATCTTGATTGTTCAGCATGCCGCCACATCCATTCATGAATGGAACCAGTGTAATCGCAGATCAATTTTTATGTTTTTATTGACCTCAATTGAGGGGTCTTTTGTTCAATGTGAGTAATATGTATGTATTGCCCATTCTTTCTAAAGCCATGTTACTTATTTTTGCCTTCGTTTTTAATACTCTTTTGGCTTTTGCCACGATTTTGATTCATTACGAAGTGCTGTTTCAATTGGATAAGCGCTTACCCCAGATGTCTCATTTTCCAGCGCGCTTCAAAGTGTTGGTGGGTGCAGCGGTGGTCTTTATGACCCACGTGGTCGAGATTTGGATTTTTGCTTTGGGCTATTACTTGACCTTGCAATTGGATGGCATGGGAAGTTTGATTCAACAAACTACCAGTGATGGTCAGTTCTTAGACTATGTGTATTTATCCTTCATCACTTACACCACCGTCGGTTATGGTGATGTGGTGGCCCAAGGTTATGTCAGATATCTCACAGGTGTGGAGGCTTTATTGGGCTTATTGTTGATTACTTGGTCAGCTTCATTCTTATTTTTAGAAATGCAAAAGTACTGGTCACAATCTAAGAGATAAGAACTAAACCTAGAAACCAATCAAGAAACTAATCAAGAAACAAACTAAAAAACAAACCAAAACAGAAACGAAGAAACTCAGGGCTATATATTTACTTGATGGCCGGATTATTTCTCAGCCATCGCTTTATAGATGCTTGGAAAGCATGAGATAAAAATATAGCTGGCATATTGTTCGGCTTGCATTTGGTCTAAAGCCGAGTACATCTCTTCACGAATCAAGCCAATCTGGTGGGAGTCGGTTTTTTCTAAAGCCACAATCAAGCGTTGTGCAATCGAATCTTTCTCGATGTCGATGCCATGCTTGACTTTGATTTCCCCTAAAAAAGTTCCATAAGTGCTGGCGAATTGCATATCAGCGACAAAGCCTTTATGAATACTTGGGTGCTGTTGCACCAAAATCACCGCTAATTTTTGGCAGTCCTGAAAGACTGCGCGCATTTTGAGAAGGATATCGTCGTTCATGGCCTTATTTTATCTCTGGAAAGACACCGTCTAGATAAAACCATTGATTTTGTTCAAACACAAAAGAACTGATTTCATGAAGGCGATGAGCTTTGCCATTGACTTTATAAATGGCGATGAACTCCACCGTGGCTTTTAATGAATCGCTGGCAGGGGAGAAGTTCTTCACCCGCAACTCTAACCATTGAGTCGCTTCATTACTCAAGATAGCGTCACTCGGGCAAGTGCTGGGGTGCCAGGTTTTTCTCAGATAGTCTTCGAGTCCAAGCACAAAAGCGCTGTAACGCGAGCGCATCAAGGCTTTGGCATTAGAAGCTGGCTTTAAGCCAGCATGCAAAGGCTCGCAACAGTCTTTGTAAGTCGAACCCCCGCAGGGACACCCTGATGAAGCCATCTTATATTTTTGGAACTTTGATTGAGGCGGCCAATTCTTTTAAGCGTTCAATGCCCGGTTCTTTTCTGGGCCACACCAAGTCCACGCCGTCATTGGCATAGCGCGGTAACACGTGTACATGCACATGAGGAACTGTTTGCCACCCAGCCGCTTTATTGGTTTGCAATAAAGTGATGCCTTCAGCTTGAAAAACTTCTTGAACCACATGCGCAATTTTCTTGGCGACCAAAAATAAGCGCTGTGTGGTCACATCATCCATGTCTAGGATGGTTTCATAGGGTTTCTTGGAGGCGACAATCACGTGACCATCATTGACTTGACCTGCATCCATAAATGCAAAGACCCATTCGTCTTCATAGACTTTGGCGCAAGGCAATTCGCCCGAAAGAAGTTTTTCAAAAATGGTGCTCATGTTTTTCCTGTTATGGCGTCAATCTAAGATTTAATCAAAGAATCAATATTCGTCTATATTAGACCGATTCATGATTACTAAAGATATTTTTGGCATGCATTTAATTGTTTACCTTCATGGCTTTAAATCTTCCCCGAATTCTTATAAAGCACGCTTGACGCATCAAGCCGTGCAAGCATTCCAAGAATTAGGAAATGAAGCAGGCAAAGAAATCACTTGGTACTGCCCACAATTGCCCCCATCGCCTGGCGAGGCGATGCAGATGGTGTGTGAGTACATCGATCAGCAGAGGTTTGACCAGGTTTCTTTCATTGGCTCTTCTTTAGGAGGTTATTACGCCACCTATTTGGCAGAGCAATATCCAAGCCGAGTGACTTTACTGAACCCAGCCATTTTCCCGGCACGTGATCTTGAAAAATACATTGGTGAACAAAAGTCTTGGCATAACGAAGATACTTTTTATTTTAAGCCTGAGTACATTCAAGAGTTACAAGAACTCTTTGTGCCGTCCTTGACTCACCCTGAGCGATATTTTTTGATCGCAGCCAAGGGCGATGAAGTTCTGGATTGGCAAGAAATGTGTCAAAAATATCCAGGGGCACAGCAGTTAATTCTGGAGGGCAGTGATCATGCCATTTCAGAATATGCCCATTACTTAGAGCAAATCATGCAATTTCATTTTGGCAAATCTTTGACACACCGAAAGCCCACATAAGCCACCATGGTGTTACGTGGTTTAGTGGCCACATTGGATTCGAGTTGATTTTCTGGACCATACCACCATGAAGCACCTCGAGTGATGCGTTCATTGCCAGGACCATCATCGACCCATTCCCAAACATTGCCACCCATGTCGTATAAACCATTGACCCCGGCTTGAGTGGTCATGACTTCGACATGGCCGGTGCCGCGCCAAAGAGAATTAGCAGGGGCTAGGCCTTTTAGACCTGCACAGCCATTCAAGCAATGCGAGTTTCGTGGGGTATCACCATTGGCATAGGTGTAACGTTTACCTTTGACGAATGGCTGTGTAGGAGAGGTGCGTTGCTCTAAAAAAGCCGCCGCTGTCCATTCAGAATCCTTGGGCAATCGTTTACCAAAGAATTGGCAGATTGCTTGCGCCTCATCAAAGTTCAAATGTACAGCAGGTTCGTTGTCTTTTGCTGGCACGCCAAAAGGTTGTAACCAAGTCCAGCCTTTCTTTTGGGTCCAGCCGGCTTCATAGATGTTGCTGCCACCGGCTTTTTCTCCGGCACTCACAAAACCTGTCTGCTTGGCGTAGATTTTGACGGTGCCGATGGTGACCTCATGCAAGTCCCATTCGAGTGAAGCAATGCGCGTGGTTTTTTCAAGTGCTTGGGGTTTACTGGGCTTTTGGGTTTGAGCCTGAGCTTCTTTGATGCCTAAGTTTGGGTTCGTAGCATTCATCACCATGAATGCAATTAAGCTCAACTGAATCTTTGTCATGTTGGTTTTCATCGTTTCACTCTCAACATCAGTAATATGAAAATAATGCCAGCGTAAATGCTGACAGTTTCGTAATCATTCTTGCCAGATTTATGCCAAAAGTAATGCAGGATGACCAAGATGGCAATCACATAAATCAAGCGGTGCAATTGGCTCCAGCGACGCTTCAGTTGTCGGACAGCCCATTGATTCGAGGTCAGTGCCAATGGGGTTAACAACAGCAATGAGATAAATCCCATGGTGATAAAGGGTCTCTTCACCACATCAGCCCACATTTCGGTCAGTGACCAGTTGTGGTCTAACCAAAACCAAATCATGAAGTGCAAGACAGCGTAAAAATAAACCAGTAAACCGAGCGTTCTGCGGTATTGAATCAATTGATTCCACCCGCTGAATCGTCGAATGGGAGTGATTGATAAGGTCAAGCACAAAAACACCAAAGCCCATGTGCCCGTTGAGCGAGTAATGAACTCAATTGGATTCGCACTTAAATCATCTTGATAGCCCAAGACCACCAAACGCAAGAGTGGAATCAGTCCCAGGCCAATCAGTAAATACTTCATCGATCAATAATATTTACGCAAATCCATGCCTTTGTATAAATGAGCTACTTGATCGGCGTAGCCATTGAAAGGCAAAGTCTTGATCTTCGGTGCAAAGATACCGCCTTCGGCACCAATGCGTCTTTCGGTGGCCTGGCTCCAGCGAGGGTGATTCACTTCAGGGTTCACATTGGAATAAAAGCCATACTCGTAAGGTGCGGAAACTTTCCAACTGGTGGCCGGCTCTTTATCTGTGATCCGAATTTTCACAATCGATTTGGCACTCTTAAAACCATACTTCCAAGGCACTGTGATGCGCACAGGAGCACCATTTTGATTCGGTAACACTTCACCATACAAACCAAAGGTCAACAGCGTCAGAGGATTCATCGCCTCATCCAAGCGCAAACCTTCGGTATAAGGCCAGTTCAATACGCGACTGTTCACGCCAGGCATTTGCTTGGGGTCAGCCAAAGAAATGAACTCAATGTATTTGGCCGATCCTTGAGGTTCGCTGGCTTTGATTAAGTGCGATAAAGAATAGCCGATCCATGGAATCACCATGGACCAACCCTCCACGCAACGAAAGCGATACACACGTTCTTCCATGCCTGAGAGCTTCATCAAACTATCGATGTCCCACACTTTGGGTTTGTTGATTAAACCTTCTACGCTGACGGTCCAAGGACGAGTCTTTAAAGTGTGTGCATTGCGAGCGGGGTCTGATTTATCAGTGCCAAATTCGTAAAAATTGTTGTAAGTAGTGACATCGTTGTAGCTGGTCAGCTTATCGGGCACAAAATACTGAGGATTCGCTTTGGCGGGCAATTTGGTTCCCGATTGAGCCCACGCTTGGCGATTAAACCAGGTGGCTGTGGAAGCGCCAAAGGCACCCATGGTTGCCAACTTGATCCACTGGCGACGGTTTTCAAACACCTCTTGGGGTGTAATTTGACTGCTGAGAATGTCTGGATGTTTTTTCATGGAACTAGCTTAATCCAGAATCCATACTTTTGCTTTGGAGGGCTTTATTTCCTTATAGACCGTGGCGCCGATGCTCTATCAGTAAGCACAAATCCATCACGGCCTCTAATCCATGACTTTTTGCGTAAGTCAAAGCCTCAGGATTAATCACACCCAACTGCATCCAAAAAGATTTGGCACCAATCTTCACAGCCTCATGAGCAATCTCCAAACAATCCTCAGATTTTCTGAAAACATTCACCATGTCCACCGGAAATGGAATGCTGCTCAGGTTAGGGTAACAAGTTTCACCCAATATTTCTTGGCACATGGGATTCACAGGAATGATGCGATAGCCTTGAGCTTGCATGTATTTTGAAACACCATAAGAGGGACGGTCTGGTTTATCGGATAAACCAACCACAGCAATTGTTTTGGTTTCTTGTAATAATTCTTTAATCGTCATGCCAACTCCAATAACGGTGCTCCAACAAGTGTCATCGTGACACGTTTCTATTTCCTTGATTGTCTACTGAGATTTCATGAAAGCCAACCCCATTCATCCAAAAAAATTACTCAAGAGTAAATGGACGGCCGTCAAGCCAGAAAATAAAGAAAAGCATTTCATGGTGGTGCGAGTGATTGAGCCAGACGTCGAAGGAGATCCGATTGAACAAGTCGTGATTGAAGCCGTCATGACGCGTCGCCAAAAAACCATCCATTGGCGCTCATTGGCCAATGGATTGGAGTGGAAACAAGGTTGGTTGAATGAGTAAGAGGTTTAACGATGCAAGAAAAGCATGATGCTGACAATCATGCTTGTCAGCATAATCAATACATACGATTTTTGAATCCATTCACTTAAAGCCAGTTGTTGCCCATCATTTAATTTTTGCAAAATTTCATTTCTATACTGGCGATTCTCATCACGATGCTCAATCATGTTGTTTCGGAGCATGCTCATCTCTCTTTCAAAGCGATCACCTTGATCCTTGATTGATTGGCGAAGATCAGTTCCTTGTTTATCGATCAATTCTCGAAGATCGGTGCCTTGTTTGTCGATTGATTGGCGAAGATCAGTTCCTTGTTTATCAATCAATTCTCGAAGATCGGTGCCTTGTTTGTCGATGGATTGGCAAAGATCAGTGCCTTGTTTATCAATCAATTCTCGAAGATCGGTGCCTTGTTTGTCGATTGATTGGGGAAGATCAGTGCCTTGTTTATCAATTAATTGTCGAAGTTCAGTCCCTTGATGCTTTATTTCGTCACGTAATTCAATGCGTAAATGATTGATGTTGTTGTGAATGTTTTCTTGCATGTCTTTGCATTCATGATGAAGATCATTTCGCAAATCTTTTAATTCCTGCTTGATCAGATTCACATCAGATTTGACCTCTTGCACTTCCTCTTTCACGCTGGCAATGTCATCTTTGGTGGCGAGGGTTTGAAGTTCTTCTTTCACGTGTTCGATTCCTTCTGAGATTGCCATTGACTGCGCTTGAGTCAATCCTGTGGCCTCTAATTTCTTCATGTACTCAATGCTACTAAACATCATGTTGGTCATTTTTTCTCCTGTGATGTATGGTCAAACAGTTTATAGTTTTTATAAGGAAATGCAAGTGTTCATCATCACCCTTTAATGACTAAGGTTTAGTTCAATTGAGTGATGCTGAAACAGAGTTGACGCAACTAAGTCGATAAACTCAGCTAAACAATAAAACTGATTAAGTAGGCTAATTAAGCAAACTAATTAAGCAGACTAATCAATCAGACTGAGCGTGTTTCGACGAAGCGATAAAAAGGAATCGCCACCAAGATGCTGGTCATCACTGAGACACCCATCCCTGCGACATTCATCCAAGGATCAGTGGGGTACAAGTTAGTCCACGCACTACTGATCAGCAAAGACACCGGAAAGTGAACCAAAAACACAGAGTAAGACATTCGACCTAGAGTGGCCAGTGGATTATTCCAAAGCTTGGCGTGAGACCAATTGAATGAATGAGAAATAGCCAACAGCATAGCAGTCAATAAAGCCAGCAATAGACGTTCTCTGAACTCTTGGTAGTAAAGAGAAAAAATCACTACAGCGACCACAGAAAAGATCCACACTTGATTGGATGGATGTCTTACGAAATAAGCGCTTAACAAGCCCAAGCCATAGGCGGCAAAAAAATAAACAAACCAAACATCCCAGGCATCGTCAAGATTGAAGAAGCACGTTGATGAAATAATCAATAAACCAAAAATGATCAAACTAAGCCAACGTGTTCTGCTCAAGGACCATCCTGCCGGACTAAATTTCTCAACTAAAAAAACAATCAAGGCACACACAACAAATAACTGAAAATCAATCGCCACATACCAAAGGCCGGCGGAGAGAGATTCATAGCCCAGGATGTTTTGCAAAAAGAATACATGACTGATCAGTTGTCCCAGTTCTGGGGTATTTGAAATGGAATCGTGTGACATCCATTGCTTGGCAATGAAAGAGCAAACAATCGCCAAAACAATTGCTGCCAAATAGGGCAGTGCCAAACGAATGTATTTGTGACCGATCACAGTAAACACATTCTTTTTTGCAAAGTAATTGGGCTCGCTGATTTTTAGGCCCGTTAAAAAGCCCCCGAGACACAAAAAGACTGCGACCGCCCAGCGGCCGTAGTCAAAAAAGAAATCAATCAGTTCAGGAATGGCGCTGTGGGCAACATCGGACATCGGCCCATAAAAAGCCAAGTGATGAAACACAATCAACAGGCATGCCAAGCCCTTGAGATTGTCGATGAAGGCAGAGCGCATCAAGGCTCTTAACTGCTATTGAATTAACGCGGCCAAACAACCGATTGTTTTAAAAACTTACCTTCTTCCACCACCACTGGTCGCTTGAGAACTTTCCCTTCATAGGCAAATTCACCTTCGTATTTGCCAGGTGCCAATTTGACTAACAAAATCGGACCATCACTCATCGCTTCAAACACCACTTTCTTCTTGGCGTCGGTGATCTTGACACTCACATCGGCCACCCACAGTGGGCGCTGTGGATGATCTTGCGAAAACTCCAGCGTCAATGGCCAGGTTTTACCCAAAGCCAAAAGACCTTCAGATTCTTCACTGCCAATGCCACCGGTGATGTACTGAATGCCCTGATAAGTTTGCGTATCGGGCAGATTCACTGCTG
>JACCDK011799761.1_pt1 | contig 14545 bp, 9 predicted proteins | sample 7445871 | NCBI WGS metagenome assembly JACCDK01 (sample SAMN15323436, study PRJNA562643) | freshwater metagenome | isolation source: river surface water | place: USA:Blue River Watershed | collected 2017-08-15 | reverse complement strand
GTTGACATTTAATTTACCAGGACCATACCCACAAAACAGGATACCAGTTCCGCCCACATAATCAATCAGACAATTCTTTACAAGATTGCTTTGTGCATGCAAATCAAAGCGAACAGCAGCGGATCCGCTGTTGGTGAAACGGCATTGGTTTACCTCACAATATTCCACACCCCTGAAGCGCAGCATGGCATTCGCCTTGTCCCATACATCCCATTCATGCTGAATTCCCTTGTCGCCAGGCTGAATAGCGTCTCTATCAGCCCTGGTGAAAGTAAGGCCCTTGAAGGCGATGTTCCTTGCAATGTTTCCATCGTCATGTCCATCGACCAGAAAATACTCGGTGAGAGCAGGAATTGTCACCTTTCCTGGAAGATTGTTTTTCTTTGGCCAATAATAGATCAGTCCTTCTTTCGTATTGACGACCCATTCTCCGGGTTCATCAAGGTAATCAATGACATTCTCTACCCTGAAACTTCCTCCATCCATTGCAAAAAGATGCTTGTCAATTTTACCCATGGGATAGGTAGCAGGAAATTTTGTATGGGCAATGCCGGAATCTACATCGACAGAAGCCAGGGTCAGGTAATTGGTAACGTAGCCAACATTCGGTTGAATAAATATTTCAACATCCTCCAGATTGGGCCAATTTTTCAATGCACCAGCAGGGAAATGCAGAAGCGTCCGATCCGCCTCAACCAGACCCTTCCAATCAACTCCTCCGCCATCACCCCCTTTCATTTTTTTCGTTGGCTCAAACCCAGCTGAATGAGCCCTTTGGAGCATTGAATCATCATCGTACAGTGTAAAAAACTGTGTTTTGCCAGCTGGTAACTTTGGAATACTGGCTACAAAAACCTTTCCTTGTGCATTGGCAGGAAGATTTTTCATTTGTTTTGCCAGCTTCCAACCTTTCACTTCCACATCAGCATGAAATACAGGGGTTTCATTCCCATAAGCCATGTAATTGATTTTATAAGCATCGTAATGGCTGTCTGCAGCAGTAAACAATTCAGTTTGAGATAACTGGTATTGACCTCCACGGATCAATACAAATATATCCCGGTACAAACCTTTTTTTAATACCCGCACCGCTTCTTTTGCCTTCCTGATGCTGGCAAATGGGCCATCAGTACCGTCTGCATTGGGTTCTGAAAGCTTACCAGACCATGCATCATTTCCTTTTGTAGAAACAAAAAAATCAGCAAATGGCTTCTTATCCTCCTGTGAATAAGAAGTCAAACTTAATGACAATGAGAAGAAAAGGAAACCAATGAATATTGAACGCAGACTGAAAAAGATGCTCATTTTGGAGATGTTAAATACTGTTTTCATTGAATGATTGATTCTTTCGAGGTTGGAAGCAGAAGAATATCCTTTGAAAAATAAAACAAATAGGGGTTGGACAAAGTACCAACCCCTATGATGATTCAAGACAATAGAAATATCAATTTTACCAACCTGGATTCTGTTTCAAAGCTGGATTCAAGTTCAATTCTGTTTCTGGTATTGGCCACAGGTAATCGCGGGCTTTGTTGAAGTTGGTCAAAATCAATACCCTGTAATCTGTTGAAGGATGTGGCGCATAGGCAGCAACATTGTAGATTGGCTCACCATCTGCATCAAAACTTACCGCAGGATACTTGTTGAAGTCACCCAATACTGGACGTCCCATGATTGGCCTGGTGAGGATTACTTCTGCCTTCTTCCAGCGACGCAGGTCATCCCAGCGAAGGTTTTCATTCCACAATTCAACTTTCCTTTCATATCGCACCAGCTTTCTCAACTCTGACTGGCCCAAAGCTGCAGTTGCCGGAGGCATATTCACATCACTGCGGCCACGCACCAGGTTGATGGCATTGATGCAATCAGCATCTATTTGGTTCAACTCAATTTTAGCTTCTGCATATGTCAACAATACTTCAGCATAACGGCAGAGCATAAAAGGGGTTTCGCATTGTGTAAGCAAACTTGCATACTTAAAATCATAATATTTCCTTACCAGATAACCTGTAAAAGATGTAAATACAGTTGATGTATAACTATCAAGATTTTTTACAACCTGACCCGCGGAATTCAGGGTAGTAGGCTTGTCGGATCTGGTATCATACACAAAACCATTCCACATGTCTCCAGGAAGTACCATAGAAAAGCGCATCCTTGGATCCCTTTTGTCATAAGGGCTCAACTTGTTGTACAGTGGTGATTTGCTGATATCTTTTCCATCAGTACACTGATAAGAATCGATCATGTTTTGCGTAGGCACAACTGTTGTATAACCTCCAGCTACAGATCTGGCAGAAGTTACCTGAGGAAAAGCAGTGGCATTTCCAGCAGAATACAGGTGCATGTTGGTAAAAATTTGCTCCGTATTGGCGGTGCTGTTCAATACCGCTTCTGTAAATAGTGTTGAGTATTTGGGCATCAGGCTGTATTGCTTGGAATCAATAACAGCTTTGGCAGCAGCTGCTGCAGTTGCCCAATCATTGTTTTGAAGCGCTGCACGAGCTTTTAGAGACATGGCAGCACCAGCTGTTACCCTACCCATGGTCTTTACAGCTGACCCTGTGAGCAACTGGGCAGACATGTCAAAATCAGCATAAATTTTCTTCAACACATCTGCTCTTGGAGTCCTGGTAACTGCTTTACCATCACTTACGCTTGATACAGGCTTATCTGTATACACCACATCTCCGAAAATATTGGTCAATTTCAAATAATAAAAGGCCCGAAGGAAGTAAACTTCACCTTGATACTGCTTGATGCTGGCTGCAGACAATTTGGCTTTGTTTTCCTCTATTTTTTGCAGCATCAAATTGCACCTGGCGATACCCTGATAGTTTGCAGTCCACATGGTCCTGAAATAACCTTCTTTAAAATCAAGTGTAGACATCAATATATTTTGTGCGAATCCGCCACCACGGATAAACACGGTTTCAGCCAACGCATCCCAGCTGAATTCTGGAGACAGGTAACCATTGTTTCCTGCAACAACATTGCTGTAGCAGGCATTGACACCTCCTTGAATTTCTGTGTCATTGGTAAAAAAAGTGTTGGCTGATGGAACATCCAACGGATACAGTTCCAGTTCCTTGCTACAACCCAACAAAGAGAACAGTGCTATTAGTGATAAGTTGAATAATTTTCTTTTCATGACAGTAAGTTTTTTCCTTGTGACTCGATTCATTAAAATTTGACTTCTACGCCAAAAGTAAAGGTCTTGATAAGGGGAATGCTGTTGTTGTTGCTTTCTGGAGCCTCAGGATCCATTCCCAATGGCATGTCGGTTTTTGTGAACACGTTGTTGCCATTGGCATAAAAACGCAAACCGGTAATCCCAGACTTTTTGATTGCATCAACCGGAACAGTATAACCCAATTGAATGTTCTTCAACCTCAGGTATGCCCCATTCAACATCCAGAAAGTGGACGGCTGAAGGTTATTTGACTGTTGGTTGATGGACAGACGAGGATAGGTTGCATTCTGGTTCGGCTTTCCTTCATACCAACGATCCAGGTGTTGCACAAATGCAGTAGATGCATTTTGGAAGGGATAAGCCAACCAACCTGAAATATAATCATCCCTTTTCCCTACCCCTTGTAAAAAGGCAGAGAAATCAAGTCCTTTCCATGAAGCATACAAATCGAGTGAATATGTATACCGTGGAATCGGGTTACCGAGCACTACCCTATCACTTCCTGTTATCTTGTTGTCCTTGTCCAGATCCTTGTAGCGGACATCTCCTCCCTGCAATTTTCCAAATTGTGCAACAGGGTAGGCTCTGGCTTCAGTAAATGAACTGAACAAGCCATCTGCCAAATAACCATAAAATGCATCAATTGGAGAACCAACTTGCTTAACATGTGTTCCGCTTACTTGTGGACCGAGTCCGCCAAGATCCGTGATTTTGTTTTTAACATCAGACACAACACCGGTTACACGGTAGTTAAACGCTCCGGCATTGTTATTGTACGAAACAGTAAGGTCCCAACCCTTGTTTTCCACAGCACCGGCATTTTGTTTGGGTGAGTTGGAATATCCCATTACGCCTGGGATGGCCATGTTCAACAGGATGTTATTGGTTTGTTTGTCGTACCAGTCAAAACTAACATTCAGTCTGTTGCGGAGAAATGCCAGATCAATACCAAAGTCAGTCATGGTAGTTGACTCCCAGGTGATGTTGTTCAATGCAAAGTTTTGTGCTGCATAACCGGGGTTCAGTATGCCGCCAAAAACAGTGTAGAGGCTGGTATTGACTGATAATGCAAAAGGATAGTTGGAGCCCAGACCAGACTGGTTACCCAATTGTCCCCATGATGCCCTTAATTTACCATTGCTCAACCAGTTAACATTCTCCATGAATTTCTCGTTAGTGAAACGCCAGGCTGCAGAGGCAGAAGGGAAAAGCCCCCACTTGTATCCATTGGCAAAACGGGATGAACCATCACGGCGAACATTCCCCTCCAAAAAGTACTTGCCATCATAAGAATAATTGAGCCTTCCGAAATAAGACATCAGTGCCCATTCGTTTGTATACCCATTTGTTATTTGGCCAGTGGGATTAAAGGAATTGATCTCCTCAAACTGCTGGAAACTGTTACCCTGCCTGGTACCATATAAATTATTGAATTCATTGGTCAGGAATTGAAATCCTCCAATGGCTGTAACTTGATGCTTCTTTATGGATTTATTGTAGGTAGCCAAAGCATTCATGTCGTTTTCAGTAGTGATTTCTCTTGTCTCATACATAGAAGGCATGCCTGTTGATTTATAAATCACATCGCCAGTCTTGTAATCATAGAGATTGGTCGTTTTTGAAACGCCTTTAAAGTTGGATGTTGCAATTCTTGGTGTATAGGTAAAATCAAGCGTCATTCCTTCTATAGGCCTAATTCTTGCATACAACTTGGCAATTGTTTCCTGGTATTGCTCATACCGCATGGACAACTTGTCAAAAATGAACTGCATGGTATGAGGAGTACCTGCATAATTGTTTCCCCAAACACCATTTGAATACCGAGTGGGATAAATGGCTGGTTGCCTCATCATGCCCTCAATCTCTGTCCCGGGAGCTGCATCAGTGATGTTTGTATTTCTGCTGGAAAGATCCAAACCAAAATCAAGGTATTTGTTGATGGTATAGGTATTGTTTGAGCGCAGACCATATCTCTTTAGGAATGTATTGGGAATTACCGCATCCTGGTGTTGATATGTAAGCGATGTATTTGACTTCAGGTGATCATTCCCATGAGAAAAACCAATATAATGTTGGGTTTGAGTTGACTGCTTCTTGTAGGTTTCCCTGATCATATCAGAGTTAGGAAAAGCATTCCTATCAGAGGAGTTTTTCCATGCATCAATTTTAGCAGAGCCATATACTGCTCCACCGGGGATTCCTGCATCTGTTCTCAGGTCATTCCCATTGGCCTCATCATACAGTGCCATATAATCCCATGCGGTGGCATTCTGAGGAAGTTCAACGGGTGATGAAAAACCAACTGAACCATTGTAGCTGACCCTGACCTTATCTGATTTACCTCTTTTGGTGGTAATGAGGATAACCCCATTTGCTGCTCGAGAACCATAAATGGCAGCAGATGCAGCATCCTTCAAAATAGACATGGTTTCAATATCGTTAGGATTCACACCATCAATTGAGGTAGCAACCCCATCAACCAAAACAAGTGGATTGTTATCATTGATGGTACCTATTCCGCGAATGCGAATAGCAGTACCCTCTTTTCCTGGCTTACCATTATTGGATGTAACTGTTACACCAGCAGCAACACCTTGCAAAGCCAATGATGTTTGCATGGTATTTCGCTTTACCAGGGTTTCACCTTTGACAGATTCAATGGCGCCTGAAACATTAACCTTTTTCTGTGAGCCATAACCAACAGTTACAATTTCATCCAATCCCACTGCAGCAGGGACCATTTTTATATTGACAATTCCTGAGCTGGTAATTTTAATCTCTTGAGATTCATAACCAACATAAGAAAATTGCAATGTGGTGTTGCTGTTCGATACATTTAATTTAAATGCACCGGTTGCATCTGTCATGGCGCCTGTTTTAGATCCTTTGACCTGTACGTTTACACCTGACAGAGGCTCAGATTTTTCATTTTCAACTTTGCCCGTCACCATCTTCTCCTGTGCATTCAGCACTGAAAAAGAAAGCAAGACAATGAAAAGCAAGAATCGTTTTTTCATAATCGTGTTGTTTTGGTTTTAGTTTTTACTCGATGTATACTTAAATGTGTAAGCCGGTATCAATTTTTCCTAAGGATTTGGATTAAAATGTTGATTTGTAAAAAAATCATCACATAATTTTAATAATTACTTAAACAGAAGTCTTTTATTTGGCATTCGAATATTTCGGAAACGTTTCCGAAAACGTTTTCATATTTCGGAAACGTTTCCGAAAACTTGCCTATATTCATTCAAATTTTACTCGAAACATCAACCTCATTCCATGAAACATGTTACCATTAAGGATGTGGCAAAACGCGTGAATTGCTCTGTGTCCACGGTCTCGCGCGCATTCAATGATAAATATGATATCAGAAAAGAAAAGCGTGATTTAATATTGGCGACAGCAAAGGAAATGGGATATTCCCCTAACCCCATTGCCAAGAGTTTGCTCAAACAGTGTACAAATCAAATTGGTGTCATCGTCCCAGAATTCATCAATTCATTTTTCCCTGAAGTAATCATGGGCATTCAGGATGTATTCTTAAAAAAAGGCTACCAGATCCTTATCATGCAATCCGGTGAGTCCTACCAGGCTGAAATTGAGAACATCAAAACCATGGAAAACAACATGGTTGACGGGATGATCATTTCACTCACACTGGAATCAAAAAATGTTGACTACCTCAAAAGTTTGATTGACAAAGGTTTTCCCCTTGTTATTTTCAACAGGGTCTCCAATGATTTGGAAACTTCAAAAGTGATTATTGATGATTACAAATGGGCTTTTTTTGCTACAGAGCATTTAATCTATCAGGGCTACAAAAAAATCTTTCATTTTACCGGACCTGCAGGGATGATGTTTACACAAAACAGGAAAAATGGCTTCATCGATGCGCACAAGAAACACAAAATAAAAGTGAATGAGAAAAACATCATACCTACAGGTCTGATGATATCAGATGGCGAAAAAGTGATGGATGAGCTCATTTCCGAAAACAATCTACCAGACGCCATCTTTGCAGTCAACGACCAAACAGCAATCGGGGCCATGAAATCACTCAAAAAGCATGGATTAAAAATTCCTGGAGATGTTGCGCTGGTTGGATTTACTGAATCTAAAATTGCCGAATTGATTGATCCGCCCCTTACCAGCGTAGCACAGCCCACCTTTGAAATTGGCCAAACAGCAGCAAGGTTGCTGCTGGAACAAATTGAATCAAAAGGAATTTTCGTACCGCAAACAGTTGTACTAAATGGAAGATTGAATCCAAGAGAGTCTTCAATGAAATTGTTTTAACGGAAGATCTTCAAATGCGGCAACTCTTTTTAGGGATTCTCAAGCAGTATATCCAAGACAAAATGTTTTTTGAATAAACTTAGCTAATGCATAAGAAAGCAAATCATTTTCAGGTGATGAACTTTGACTTGCAAAACAGGGTCAAAAAAAATCGGTCAACCTGATAAGATTGACCGAAATTCGCGTTTAGTAGCCCCAAAGGGGTTGATTTCGAATAATTTAGTACAAGATTTAGCCTTAATAGTTGACTTTAATTCAACCTCCTGTATTCATTAGGAGAAACACCCACCTTTTGCTTGAATATCCTGGAGAAATGATTGGGATATTTAAAGCCGAGTTCGTAGGCTATTTCATTGATCGATTTGTCATGATCAAACATTTTTTCTTTGGCCAAATCAATAACCCTCATCTGAATATATTCCTGAGCGGTTTTGCTTGTTTCCTTCTTGATCAAATCACCGAAATAGTTTGCTGAGAGGTTTAATTCATTTGCGCAGTAGGCAACCGTTGGCATTCCCATTGACGGTAGTTTATCGGAACCAAAGTAGTTATCCAATAACTGTTCAAATCTTTCCAAGATGCTCTTGTTGGGAAGGTCCCTGGTGATGAATTGACGGTCGTAAAACCTGAGACAATAATCCAGGAAAAGCTCTATGTTGGATATGATCAAGCGCTTGCTGTGTTTATCGATGGCGTGCTCCAATTCAAATTGAATTTTAGCCAAGGCATCAAGAATGATTTTTCTCTCCCTTTCCGATAAATGGAGCGCTTCATTGGACTGATATCCAAAAAAAGAGAATTCGAGCATTCTTTTTGCCAATGATGTGCCATGTATAAAGTCTGCATGGAAAACCAATGCATATCCCTTGGGCTGATATACTTCCGGATTATTGATACCCGCAATTTGTCCGGGTGCCATAAAAACCAAAGTTCCCTCCTGATAGTCATATGTATGCCTTCCATAAACCAAATCGCCGCATTTTACATCTTTTAAAAAGATGGTATAAAATCCAAAATACATCCGTGAACCAGATCTGGGGGCAGCCTTTGACAAATCCACTACACTGATCTGAGGGTGCAGGGTCTCATTGTTGTTAAACTGGTTGTATTGGTTGATGGTCTCGAATTTTCGAAGCGCGTCCATATTCAAATTATATTATTCAAAATTAGCGCTATTCAACATAGGTATGATAAGGGACAATGCGAATCTGTAATAATGGTACAAGATTCAGTAATCGGTATCCTTCTCCGCAGGATGCTTTGCTGAATTTTGCTTTCTAAATTGATATTGTATGAAAGTTGCCATTTGCTGGGCCCTTCTCATGGTTTTGTTTCAAGTTGATGCTTTTTCTCAACAATCAAAATCCGCTGAAAAAAAAGCTACTGCTAAAAGTCCCCTCATGATCCAAGAACAAGGAAGCTTTGCCGTGGGTGGGACTGTAATTGCCAATCCGGGAGTGTTTGATCCATACAAACAAACACCGGCAGGACAAACCTTTCACGGTGATCATGCCTATGTTTTTTATCAGGTTCCTGTTACCCCCCGCAAGTATCCATTGGTCATGTGGCATGGCATCGGACAGTTTTCCAAAACATGGGAAACAACACCAGATGGAAGAGAAGGATATCAAAATATTTTTCTCAGAAAGAAATTTCCGGTGTACCTCATCGATCAGCCCAGGAGAGGAAATGCCGGAAGGAGCATGGTGGAAGGAACCATCAAACCTGTGCCTGATGAACAGGGTTGGTTTGGCACATTCAGGGTGGGCATCTGGCCCAATTATTTCGAAGGAGTTCAATTTGCAAAAGACAGTGCTACCCTCAATCAGTATTTCCGTGCAATGACCCCAACCGTGGGGCCTATTGATATTCCTGTAAATGTCAATGCTGTTTCATCACTGTTTGATCAAATCAGGCAAGCGATTTTGGTGACCCACTCACATTCCGGAGGAATGGGTTGGCAAACGGCTATTAAAAACAATAAGGTCAAGGCCATCGTTTCCTATGAACCCGGAAGTGGATTTGTTTTTCCGCAGGGAGAGGTTCCCGCTCCAATTCCTAGTTCCGGAGGCACTTTGGAAGCCTTGGGTATTCCCAAGGATGAATTCTTAAAACTCACCAAAATCCCCATCATCATTTATTACGGTGATTTCATACCCAAAGAACCCAATCCCAATCCGGGTCAGGATGGATGGCGAGCAAGACTGGAGATGGCAAGATTGTGGAGGGACTGTGTCAACAAGTATGGTGGTGATGTAACGGTGGTTCATCTTCCAGAGATAGGCATCAATGGGAATACACACTTTCCGTTTTCTGACTTGAACAACCTGGAAATTGCAGAACTTATGCATGCCTGGTTGAAAAAGAAAGGACTGGACTGATCACATTTAATCTTCATCAAAAAGACAATTGAATCTTATTATGAAAAAAATTAGTAGAAACATTTTAACTCTTTTTTTAGCCATGATAACCAGTGAAACACTCTTAGCACAAAACAAAAAAGTAAATCCATTTGGACTGGTTTACCAGCATGCCATCACGGAAAACACACCGGGTAAAGTAAACATCCACCCCATTACCTATAAATTAAATGGCATTGATATTGCTGCCAACATATATACACCTGCCAATTTTGATCCGGCTAAAAAATATCCTGCTTTGGTGGTTGCACATCCCAATGGAGGTGTCAAAGAACAGGTTGCAGGTCTCTATGCACAACGCATGGCTGAATCAGGCTATATCACGATTACAGCCGATGCCTCTTACCAGGGCGCAAGCGGAGGAACTCCCCGCAATGTAGACAAACCCGAAAACAGGATTGAAGACATCCGCGGAATGGCTGATTACATAACACAGTATACAGGAGTAGATGCAAACCAACTTGGATTGCTTGGAATTTGCGGAGGCGGAGGCTATGCACTCAAAGCGGCTCAAACCGATAAGAGATTCAATGTAGTAGCAACCTTGAGCATGTTCAATTCGGGTGTTGTCAGAAAAAACGGTTACATGAACTCCGCTGTATCTACCATTCAAAAAAGACTGAAGGAAGCTTCGGAGGCTCGTGCTTTGGAGGTAAAGGAAGGAAAGGTGCTTTATATTGGCGATATTCCTATCACGGATGAAATGGCCGGCAAGATGCCCTTCGACCTGTACCGTGAGGGCCACTATTACTATAACAGAACCCATGCCCATCCGAATTCCACATTCAAATACACCAAAAGCAGTTTGCTCGAATTGATGCAATTTGACGCAACTTTCAACATAGACTTGATCAATCAACCTCTGCTGATGATTGCAGGCAGCAAAGCCGATTCTTATTATATGACGGATGCTGCTTTTAATCTCGCAACAGGCACAAAAAACAAAGAACTATTCTTGATCCCTGGTGCTACGCATATCCAAACCTATTATGTTCCGGAATATGTGGACCAGGCATTGAATAAATTGAATGAATTTTTCAACAAGCATCTGAAAAAATAAATTCCATAAAGCGTCCACAAAAAATAAAAAAAAGAAAGGGAAACAAAAACATTCAAACCATTTGCAATGGCGATAAAATTGAAACAGTGCATTTTATTAGCAATAACATTGATTGCTTTTAATGCAGTATCTGCTCACGTAACCATGGATAATCTTTTATCAAACAAAGAAAAAAGTATCATTTCGATTGCTGCTTTAACAGCAAAAGGTGATCTGAATCGACTTCAAAAGGAAATAGCAGTAGGATTAGAATCCGGCTTAACCATCAACCAAATCAAAGAGATCCAGGTACATTCATATGCCTATTGTGGTTTTCCCAGAAGCATCCGGGGTTTGCAAACATTGATGCAGGTAGTTGATGAAAGAAAATCCAAAGGCATCCTTGATCCAATGGGCAATGAGGCAACGCCAATCAAGGACACCCTTTCTAAATATGATAGAGGAAGAATAACCCTGGGGACACTTACGAAGAGCAACCAGACAAAGCCTTCAACAGGATACGGGGCATTTGCTCCGGTCATCGATGTTTTCCTGAAAGAGCATCTCTTTGCGGATATTTTTGACAGGGACGTATTGACATATGCAGAACGGGAATGGGTGACTATATCCGTCATCAGCAGTATAGGAAATGCTGAGCCCATGTTAAAGAGTCATTATGGCATTTGCCTGAACCTGGGGATCAGCTCCGAAAAGTTATATGTCTTTACGGAGATCATTAAAATACTGCTTGGTGATGAAGCCTATGTAAGTAGCAGAAAGACTTTGGATGAACTATTGAACAGGCAAACGATTGCATCTTTGGCCACATCCACAAATACTGTATTCCCAAAAGGTGAAATTGTAAAGTCCAACAATTTCACAGGTACTGCATGGTTGTATCCGTTGTTCAGCAACGATACCACTTACAATATCTATGCAGGAAGCGTTCGGTTTGAACCCAATGCCAGAACCCATTGGCATTATCATCCAGGGGGACAGATCCTGCTTGTTCTTTCCGGCACTGGGTTGTACCAGGAAAAAGGAAAGCCCATGAAGAAAATTCAAAAGGGCGATGTGATCCAATGTCCGCCCAATGTTGAACATTGGCATGGGGCCTCACCCGAAAGTGAATTGACACATGTCGCCATCGGCACCAATCCCGGGAAAGGACCCGTGGTTTGGTTGACTCCTGTTACCGATAAAGAATATGACGGAAAATAAACAGCTATTTGTTATTGGCGTCGAGCTTGAGTGGCCTTGAGAGATGGGAGAAAGTCAGTTGCCCCAATTTCCAGCGACCATTCTCTTTGATAAAGACTTCAGTAACCATAAATGGATTGATGGCGTCTCTAGAACCTACTACAGCAACCAGGTCAATATCACTTAAGATAACAGCGGTATTCCCAAAGAATTTAACTGCAGTGCTGTAAACGACGGCTTTTTTGTACCAAATGAAACCATTTTTGATGATGTCAACTTCTCTCTCTTTCCCCCATGTTCCACCCATGTGAACAAAATCACATTTGGCATCAAATAAAACCGAGAGAGAATCAGCATTCTTTTCCGACATCCAGTCCCACTTTTTCTTTGACAACTCTACTATCTCTTGCTCTCCTGGATTACTCGTTTTGTTTTGTTGGGCAATAACGACTTGAGCACCCAAAACCAGAGAAAGAAAACCGATGATTAATTTTTTCATGTATTTACTTTTTTCGAATACCTCTTAAAGGTCGGTTTGTTTAATGAAAAGCTATTATATAAATTACTGATATTTCTACCAGTTTTACTGATTTGTTGCCAAAACAAACAGACTTGATGCTTTCATGGTCCTTAGATGGTCAATTTCTATGAAATGTACAGGGATCTAAAACAAAAAAGGCTCTGATAACCAGAACCTTTTTTTGTAGCCCGTAGGGGAATCGAACCCCTCATTCCTCCGTGAAAGGGAGGCGTCTTAACCGATTGACCAACGGGCCGTTTTCGTTTTAGGAGTGCAAAGATAAGTTCTTATGCAATTATGACAAAAAAAAATGAATAGTTCTTACATTTGCAACTCAAATAAGTCAAAAAGCAACCAACATGAGCACAGTAAAAGTAGCAATCAATGGATTTGGAAGAATAGGACGCCTTGTTTACCGCCAGATATTCAACATGGAAGGCATTGATATCGTTGCCATCAACGATCTTACCAGCCCCAAAGTTTTGGCCCATCTCCTCAAATATGATACTGCCCAAGGACGTTTTGAGCAGGATGTTCAATCAACAGACAACTCAATCATTGTAAATGGCCATGAGGTAAAAATATATGCACAAAGGGACCCCGCCCAAATTCCATGGGCATCCCATGAAGTGGATGTAGTTTTGGAATGTACCGGTTTCTTCACCGACAAGGACAAGGCTGCTGCCCACATCACTGCCGGCGCGAAAAAAGTTGTTATATCTGCTCCTGCCACCGGAGATTTGAAGACCATCGTCTTCAACACCAACCATGAAATACTGGACGGTTCTGAAACCATCATCAGCTGTGCATCTTGCACCACCAACTGCCTGGCGCCAATGGCAAAGGTGTTGGAAGAGCAATTTGGCATCCTGACTGGTCTCATGACTACTGTTCATGCCTATACCAATGATCAGAACACACAAGATGCTCCTCATCCAAAGAATGATCTCCGCAGGGCCCGTGCTGCAGCGCAGAACATTGTTCCCAACAGCACCGGTGCGGCAAAAGCCATCGGACTTGTACTTCCTTCACTGAAAGGAAAGCTTGACGGTACTGCCCAGCGTGTCCCTACCCTCACCGGTTCATTGACTGAGTTGACTGTGATGTTGGCCAAAAAGACCACTGCAGAAGAAATCAACGCTGCCATGAAAGCTGCTGCAAACGAAAGCTATGGCTATACAGAAGATGAAATTGTTTCTGGTGATGTAGTTGGCATTCGCTTCGGCTCTTTGTTTGATGCCACACAAACCAAGGTACAAACTGTCGGAGACAACCAAATGGTGAGAACCGTGAGTTGGTATGACAACGAGATGAGCTACGTGAGCCAGCTTGTTCGCACCGTTCATTATTTTGCACAATTGATATCCAAGTAATTCAATTCGATTATACAACCCGGCAGAACATCCTGCCGGGTTTCTTTTTTAAAATAGATACCACATGAGCAAATTCAGCCAATTCAATTTTGGAGGGAAGAAAGCCCTCATCCGTGTTGACTTCAATGTTCCCCTCAATGAGAACTTCCAGATCACGGATGATACCCGCATGCGCGCTGCCATCCCTACCATTCAGAAAGTGCTACAAGATGGTGGATCTGTGATTTTGATGAGTCATTTTGGAAGGCCAAAAGATGGTCCAGAGAAAAAATATTCGCTGATCCATCTTGTACAGCATTTACAAAAACTTCTTGGTGAAGCGCCTGAAGTGTTTTTTGCATCAGACTGTATTGGAGAAGCTGCAACCAATGCAGCTGCAAAGCTCCAGAATGGTGATGTATTGCTGCTGGAAAACCTTCGCTTCCACAAGGAAGAGGAAAAAGGCGACATGGGATTTGCTGAGCAATTGAGCAAATTGGGAGATGTATACATCAATGATGCCTT
>JACCDK010806384.1_pt1 | contig 14546 bp, 12 predicted proteins | sample 7445871 | NCBI WGS metagenome assembly JACCDK01 (sample SAMN15323436, study PRJNA562643) | freshwater metagenome | isolation source: river surface water | place: USA:Blue River Watershed | collected 2017-08-15 | reverse complement strand
GTAGTCAACGAAATTACCCTCTGTCATTTTTAAAGTTTGGAGTTAGAAGTTTCTAACTATAAATTAATTATATTATTCTTTGTATTGTTTGATCAGAACTTTATCGATTTTGGCCCCGTCCATTGTTAAGGCTTCAAGTTCTAATTTATTCCAAATAATTTTCTCACCTTGAGAAGGAATATTACCCAATTCTGTAATAAAAAAGCCGCTAACGGTTGTTACTTCATAGTCGTTGATCAGTTCGTCTAAATCGAAAAAAGTTAAAAAATCGTGTAGTGAATATTGACCATCAACCAACCAAGTACCATCTTCATTTGACACTAATTTGTATTCGTCTTCATCAAAATCAGATGCGTCGCCAACCAAAGCTTCCAAAATATCATTTAAAGTAATTACCCCTTGAAAAATAGCATGCTCATCTACAACAAAAGCATAATGTAACTTAGAGGTTTTGAAATTTTCTAACGCTTTGTAAGCCGATGTTTGTTCGATAAGATAAACAGGTTCTCTGGTAATGCTTCTCAAATCAAATTCACCCGATTCAAAACTCACAAACAGGTCTTTTAATAATACCAATCCGATGACATTGTCTAAATTATCTTCACATACCGGGTAAACCGAATGCAGCTCATCAATAACTTTTGCTTTGATTTCTTCTTTAGTATCTTCTAGAGATAAATATACGATATCGCTTCGGTGGGTCATTAACGAATTTACTTTACGATCCCCAATATGAAACACGCGCTCCACAATATCTTGTTCAATTTCTTGTACTTCTCCTACTTCAGTTCCTTCTTTAATAATGGCTTTGATTTCTTCTTCCGTTACTTTACCATCCGCTGTGGGTTTTATTTGTAACATTTTCAATAAAAAATCAGTAGATGTGGTCAGTAACCAAATAAAAGGCATCGTAACTGTTGAAACAACTTTCATAGGTAAAGCGACTGTTTTAGCGATACCCTCTGGATAATTAAGACCTATGCGTTTAGGTAATAATTCTCCCAATACTAATGAAAAAAAGGTTAGGGTTACTACTACTATCCCTACTGCAATCGAATTGGAATACGGATGTAACGCTTCAAATGTTGCGACAAAATTTTGAACATCGCTAGTAATTTTATCTCCCGAATAAATACCCGTTAAAATTCCGATTAAGGTGATCCCGATTTGAACCGTGGATAAAAATTCATTAGGAGAATTAGCTAAATCTAAGGCCGCTTTTGCATTTTTATTGCCTTTTTTTGCTGCCGTTTCTAAACGATTTTTTCGGGCAGAAATCAGAGCGATTTCAGACATTGAGAAAACACCGTTTAACAGAATTAAAAAAAGTATTATTAAAAGTTCCATACTGTAAAATTACAAAAAAAGAGCATACGTCCCGAGTTTCGGAAATAGCTCCTTTTCTGTTTGCAAATATCTAAAAAAAAATCGAATGCCCGAAATTTATATTTAGGCTTGATTATTTGACTTATAATTGATCTAAAACTGCACTCAAACGCTCCGTTACCTCTGCAATAGAACCAATTCCATCTACGGCATAAAATTTGTTTTGAGCAGCATAAAAATGCATCAAAGGTGCTGTTTTTTGATTGTACTCATCGTAACGGTTACGAATTTTTTCTTCGTCTTGATCGTCAGGCCTTCCAGATGTTTTACCGCGCTCTAACAATCGGGCTACTAAAATATTATCGTCGGCTTCTAAAGCCACAGTTGCTGTAATTTCTTCTTGTTTTGTGGCTAAAAAAGCATCTAAAGCTTCGGCCTGAGCAAGAGTTCTAGGAAAACCATCAAATAAAAAACCGGCAGCTTGAGGGTTTTTATCCACTTCGCTTTGTAGCATTTGAATGGTTACTGCATCGGGCACTAAATCTCCTTTATCCATATAGGTTTGTGCCAATCTCCCTAGCTCTGTATCATTTTTTATGTTGAATCTAAAAATGTCTCCAGTAGATAAATGCACTAAATTGTATTTTCCTTTTAAAAATTCGGCTTGTGTTCCTTTTCCTGCTCCTGGTTTCCCAAATAATACGATGTTAATCATTGTTTAGTGTTTGTAGTTTTTGTGTAAAATTTTTATTCTGATAATTGATATACGTCTTTTAAATTACGACCTAATCCATCATAATCTAGTCCATAACCCACGATAAATTTATCTGGAATGCGAATGCCTACGTAATCCAATTTAATGTCTTTTGTGTAGGCGTCGGGTTTTAAAAATAGTGTGGCAATTTTAAAATGTTTTACATTTTGCTGTTTCAACAAAACTTTTATTTCTTCTATGGTATTTCCAGTATCTACAATATCTTCCACGACAATTACTGAACGGCCTTCTAAATTTTGATTCAGTCCGATGAGTTGTTTGACCTCGTTAGTCGTTTGCATTCCTGCATAAGAAGCCATTTTTATAAATGAAACTTCACATGGGGCATTGTATTTTTTCAACAAATCGGACACGACCATAAACGATCCATTTAAAACACCAATAAAAACAGGCACATCTTCGAAAAAATCAGCTTCTATTTGTTGTGCCATGGTTTCAATAGCGAAGTTAATTTCTTCCTCTGCGATGAAAATCTCAAATTTTTTATCGTGTAGTTGTATCACTTTTGATTCCTTTGAATGAAAGAACAAAATTAATGAAGTGCGAAGGATTTTAAACCAACTATTTTGACTTTTTTGCAAATTTGGTATATTTACAAAATGAAAACCGAGTTAGCATCAAAAATTGATCAAAGCACCGCGCACCGAAAAAGTCGCGAGCAAGTTCGCAATTATGTGCTTCGTCATTTAGATGTGCTGCCAGATTTTCTTAAAATTGCATTCGATCCCACACATAAAAATCATGTAAAAGCATTTTGGAGTTTAGAATTGGTTTGCGAAAAAAAGTTAAAGCTATTTGTCCCCTACGTCGATTTGTTTTGCGAAGTGTTGCCAAAATTGAAAGATGATTCCGCAATACGACCTGCAACAAAAATTTGTTGGTTTTTAACCAAAAGTAATCATCGAAAAAATGGCATTTCATTAACTCACGAACAAGAACATCGATTCATTGAAACCTTATTAGATCGCTTGATTCAAAATGAAAAAGTTGCCGCAAAAGTGTATGCCATGCGAGCGCTATATATGTTAGGAAAAAAATACAATTGGGTACATGATGAATTAAAAAACATCATCGAACAAGATTATGCAAAACATTCGGCAGCCTATCAAGCTGCTACACGAAATTTATTAAAAAAACTCAACAGCTAATATTTTCTGAATGCTAAATTCTGAATTCTAAATTCTTACCCTTATATTTGCGTCACTAATAACAACACCATGAACTATTTTTCTTCTGATTTTAAATTAGGGATTTTAGGTGGAGGGCAATTGGGCAAAATGCTATTGACTGAAACCCGAAAATTTGACATTCAAACCTTCGTATTGGAACCCAGTAAGGAAGCACCTGCGCGTTTGAGTTGTAACGAATTTTTTATAGGTAGTTTGATGGATTTTGAAACGGTATACCAATTTGGTAAAAAGGTCGATTTGCTTACCATCGAAATTGAAAATGTAAATTTAGACGCCCTTGATCAATTAGAAGCAGAAGGACTTCCTATTTATCCTTCACCAAAAACCTTACGTTTGATTCAAAACAAAGGAAAACAAAAAGATTATTACGTAGCAAACAATATTCCTACTGCGCCACACCAACGATTTGTTGATTTAAACGATTTAAAAAATGCTTTAGCAAAAGCCGAATTAGCATTCCCTTTTGTATGGAAATGTGCGCAATTTGGTTATGACGGAAATGGTGTAAAAATTTGTCGTACGTCCATAGACTTGGCAAATTTACCCGATGTAGAATGTATTGCTGAGAAAATGGTTCCGTTTAAAAATGAATTGGCTGTAATTGTGGCACGTTCGGTTACTGGAGAAGTAAAAACGTATCCAGTCGTAGAAATGGAATTTCATCCCGAAGCGAATCAAGTGGAATACGTAATTTGTCCGGCTCGTATTGATGCAACCGTAGCGCACAAAGCGACAGAAATTGCCTTAAAAGTTTCAGAAGCATTTCATCATGTGGGTTTATTAGCTGTAGAAATGTTCCAAACCGAAGACGATGAAATTTTGGTTAACGAAGTGGCACCAAGACCTCATAATTCAGGACATTATTCCATTGAAGCAAGTTACACTTCACAATTTGAAAACCATTTGCGTGCAATTTTAAACTTACCTTTAGGAAACACCGATAGTAAAGTTGCTGGAATTATGGTAAATTTGGTAGGTTCAGAAGGCTATTCTGGACAAGTCGTTTACGAAAACATAGAGAAAATCATGGCAATCGATGGTGTAACTCCTCATATTTACGGAAAAAGAGAAACACGACCGTTCCGAAAAATGGGACACGTTACCATCGTTAATGAAGATATGCCCACAGCGAGAAAAATTGCGGAAGAAGTGAAGAACTCAATTAGAGTGATTAGTATTTAGTCGCAATGGACCGTTTATAAATATAAACTTGAAACCTTAAACTTGAAACATACAAATGAGTAAAGTAGCCATCATCATGGGAAGCATCTCCGATATGCCGGTAATGCAAGAAGCCATTGACATCTTAAAAGGATTTGATATCGAAACCGAAGTAGATATTGTTTCGGCACATAGAACTCCTGAAAAGTTATTCGATTTTAGTAAAAATGCCCACGAAAGAGGCATTTCAGTAATAATTGCTGGTGCTGGTGGTGCGGCACATTTACCTGGAATGGTTGCTTCTATGTCGCCATTACCTGTAATTGGTGTTCCGGTGAAATCAAGCAATTCAATTGATGGCTGGGATTCGGTTTTATCGATTTTACAAATGCCAGGTGGGGTTCCTGTAGCGACTGTTGCATTAAACGGTGCAAAAAATGCCGGCATCTTAGCGGCACAAATTATCGGAAGTTCAGATACATGCGTTTTAGATAAAATTATTGCTTACAAAGAAGAATTAAAGCAAGCCGTTTTAAAAGCCTCTGAAGGATTAAAATAAAAAATCCCAAACGTTAATTTGGGATTATTATTTACAACTCAAACATCTCTATCAATTTCAATTTCTCTTAATTTGGGGAAAAAAGGGAATTTATCAACATTTCATCGACAAATTTAAACACTTTATCGATAAAAACAAATTTTATGACACTTTTTTTAGCAGCCTTCACATCAAAATATACGACAGCACCTTTTAGTAAAATTGCATTATCCGATTATCAACCAGCATTTGAGAAAACTATTGAAATTGCACGAAAAGAAATTAATGCCATTGCTCAAAACCCTGATGTTCCTACTTTTTCAAACACAATTGAAGCCTTAGATTTTGCTGGAGCAGCTTTGGATCGTTTATCATCCATTTTTTTCAATTTGAATTCGGCGGAAACCTGTGACGAAATGCAAAAAATTGCACAAGAAATTTCTCCGTTATTAACCGAATTTAGTAATGATATTGCACTAAATGAAGATTTATTCAAACGTATCAAGGCGGTTTATGATCAAAAAAACTCGTTGAATCTAACAATTGAACAAACTACTTTGTTAGATAAAAAATATAAAGGTTTTTCTAGAAATGGTGCCTTGTTGAATGAAGAAAATAAATTAAAACTTCGCGAAATTGATACCGAATTGGCCAAACGAAAACTCACTTTTGGTGAAAACGTTTTGGCCGAAACCAACAATTATCAATTACACATTACCAATGAAGTCGATTTAAAAGGTTTGCCTGCCGGAGCTAAAGAAATGGCTTCAAGTTTAGCCAAATCAAAAGGACTGGAAGGCTGGGTTTTTACCTTAGACTTTCCGAGTTATTTACCTTTTGTAACCTATGTGGACAATCGTGAATTACGAAAAGAAATCGCCATTGTTGCTGGTAAAAAATCGTTTCAAGACAATGAATTTGACAATAAAGAAAATGTAAAACGAATTGTAGAATTGCGTCACAACCGCGCAAATTTATTGGGTTATGCATCGCATTCGCATTTTGTTTTGGAAGAGCGCATGGCACAAAATCCAGAAAATGTAAGTGCCTTTTTGCATGATTTATTGGAAAAAGCAAAACCTGCCGCTGAAAAAGAATTTACAGCATTAACGGCTTTCGCAAAAGAACTGGACGGAATTGATCAACTTGAAAAATGGGATGGCGCTTACTATTCGGAAAAATTGAAACAAAAATTATTTCGTTTGGATGATGAAATATTAAAGCCGTATTTTCAACTGGAAAATGTATTAAACGGTGCTTTTACTATCGCAGAAAAATTATTTGGAATTACGTTCAAAGAAGTTTTTGACATTGACAAATATCACGAAGACGTGCAAACTTTTGAAGTTTTAGATTTTGAAAGAAATTTAGTCGCTGTTTTCTATTCGGATTTCTTTCCAAGAAAAGGAAAACGCAACGGTGCTTGGATGACATCGTTTAAACCGCAATATATAAAAGATGGTATCAACGAAAGGCCACATGTTTCTATCGTTTGTAATTTCACGCCTCCAACCGAAACAAAACCATCTTTACTGACTTTTAATGAAGTAACCACATTGTTTCACGAATTTGGCCATGCACTCCATGGCATGTTGGCAAACACAACCTATCCAAGCTTATCGGGAACTTCGGTGTATTGGGATTTTGTGGAATTGCCAAGTCAGGTAATGGAAAACTGGTGTTACGAACCCGAAGCCTTAGCTTTATTTGCCAAACATTATGAAACGGGCGAAATTATCCCACAAGAATATGTAGAAAAAATCAAAGAAAGTGCGAGTTTTCTGGAAGGAATGGCAACGCTACGTCAATTGAGTTTCGGAATTTTAGACATGGCCTATCATGCAAAACCGCAAACCATTGACGATGTGAAAGCGTTTGAAAAAGAAACAATGGCCTCAACTAGTTTGTATCCAGATGTAAACGAAAATTGCATGAGCACCTCGTTTTCACATATTTTTCAAGGCGGTTATTCTTCGGGATATTACAGCTACAAATGGGCCGAGGTTTTGGATGCCGATGCGTTCGCCTATTTCCAAGAAAAAGGCATTTTCAATCAAGAAGTCGCCACCAAATTCAAAGAGAATGTGCTTTCAAAAGGCGGCACCGAATTACCTATGGAATTGTATAAAAAATTCAGAGGTCAGGAACCGAAAGTGGAAGCGTTGTTAAAAAGAGCTGGGTTGGTTTAATAGTAGAAACTACTATGCAATATGTGTTATAATAGTTTGTGTCGCCCCTTTATTCATTTGGACAAAGGTGCTGCAAATATGTCCTTTTTCGAGTCGTTCGTCTTCGTTTTGAAGTAACAAATCAAACGCCTCATTCAATTGGGTTTGATTTTGAATGGAAATACAACCTCCCAAATTTACTAATGCCGTAGCTTCTGAAAAATGATCATAATTTGACCCAATGACTACAGGAATTCCAAAAGTAGCGGGTTCTAAGATATTGTGCACGCCAGGATTTCCATAACCTCCGCCAACGTAGGCAATGTCGGCATAGGAATATATCTTAGTTAAGATTCCGACAGTATCAATTATGAAAACATCAAAATTGGATACATCAACAGGCTCTTTTTCTGAAAACAAAATCGTTTTTTTTCGAATACCACTTTTCAACTGTAGCAATTGATCAGGTTTTATATTATGGGGTGCAATGATAAATTTCACATTATCAGCACAAGTATTAATGTAATTGATGAGTAGTTCTTCGTCTTTAGGCCAAGAACTACCTATGACAATAGTAGGCGTGTTGTTGGTAAACTGCTCTATGAAATCTAACGAATTATCGCGATCCAAAATAGCAACTACACGATCAAATCGGGTATCGCCAGAAACTTTGACATTGGTAAAACCAAGACGATTCAATAGTATTTTTGATCCTTCATTCTGCACAAAAAAGTAATCAAACGTTTTTAAGGCATTTCTATAAAATCCACCATACCATTTAAAAAAGGCCTGATTTTCTCTAAAAATTCCGGATATTAAATATGTTTTAATTTCATGTTTCTTAAGTTCGTTTAAATAATTGGGCCAATATTCATACTTAATAAAAAAGACCATTTCGGGATGCACGAGTTGCACAAATTGTTTTGCATTGGAAATCGTATCCAAAGGCAAATAAACCGTAACATCTGCAATGGTATTGTTTTTACGCACTTCATACCCCGAAGGCGAAAAAAAAGTGAGAATAATTTTGTGATTTGGATGGCGTTGCTTAACCGCTTCCATCACAGGTAGTCCTTGTTCGTACTCCCCTAATGAGGCGGCATGAAACCAAATGGTTTTATCGGTCGATTTTATCTCGTCTAGGAGCGTTGAAAAGACTGACTTTCGTCCCGCCACAAAAAGTTTTAATTTCGGACTGAATCGTGAAAAAATAGTAAGCGCTTGTGATGCAAGGAGTACAATTAAATTATATATTTGATTCATGCTCTTAAATAAGGTCATAAAAGTACAATTGTTTCCTCAAATAAAAAAAATATGAAATTTTATTCTCAAAAGATGTTGGTCTTTGCTATTGTATTCTTCATAGTCAATATTGCCATCAAAAAACTAATGTTTCAAGAACAAACGAATCGTGAATTAATCGTTTCGTCAGTAGTAGTTACCGTAATTGTTAGTCTGTTTTATTATTTTTTAAACAGAAAGAAAACGACTTCAAAAGATAATTAGTAATTTTACCCACAGAAAAATGCAATCATGAAAAAATTACAAATGGTTGACCTAAAAAGTCAATACGAAAAAATAAAAGACGAAGTAAATGCTTCCATTCAAGAAGTATTAGATACCAATACCTACATCAACGGCCCTTTGGTGCACCAATTTCAAGCTGATTTAGAAAAATATTTGGGTGTTAAACACGTAATTCCATGTGCTAATGGAACCGATGCTTTACAAATTGCTATGATGGGATTGGATCTTAAACCAGGCGATGAAGTTATTACAGCTGATTTTACGTTTGCCGCTACAGTTGAAGTAATTGCTTTATTGCAATTGACTCCGGTTTTAGTAGATGTAGACATGAATAATATGAATATTTCACTAGAAGGTATTCGAAAAGCAATCACACCTAAAACAAAAGCCATTGTTCCTGTCCATTTGTTTGGTCGTTCGGCCAATATGGATGCGATCATGGAAATTGCACGCGAACATAATTTATACGTTATTGAAGACAATGCCCAAGCCATTGGTGCTGATTATACTTCTAAAGATGGCTCTAAAAAGAAAGTAGGAACTATAGGTCATGTAGCGGCCACCTCCTTTTTTCCTTCTAAAAATCTAGGCTGTTATGGCGATGGCGGTGCCATTTTTACGAACGATGATGCTTTGGCGCATCAGATCAGAGGAATTGTAAACCACGGTATGTATGAACGATACCATCACGATGTAGTGGGTGTGAATTCGAGATTAGACAGCATACAAGCAGGGGTTTTGAAAGCAAAATTACCACATTTAGATAGCTACAATAAAGCACGTCAAGAAGCGGCTAGAAAATACAGTTTGGCATTAAGTCAAAACCCAAACATTTGGGCACCATTTATCTGTGAATCGTGCGATTGTCATGTGTTTCACCAGTATGTGATTCGCATATTAAATGGCAAACGAGATGGACTATTAGAACACCTCCAAGCCAAAGGAATTCCTTGTGCTATATATTATCCTATACCCTTGCACAGTCAAAAAGCCTATGCAGATTCAAGATATAACGAAGCCGATTTTCCGGTAACCAATCAATTGGTAAAAGAAGTCATTGCATTACCGATGCATACGGAATTGGATGACGAGCAAATTAAATTTATTACCGACGCGGTTTTAGAATACATTTAATAGTTTAGCGCTTATGCTATCAGTAATTAAGCTGTTAGTTGTAAGTTGTTTGCCATACACTAAAAAAATATGAAAATACTAGTAACAGGCGGTTTGGGTTTTATAGGTTCACACACCGTTGTAGCATTACAAACTGAGGGTTTTGAGGTCATTGCAGTTGATAATTTATCCAATTCTTCGCTTGAAGTTTTGGAAGGTATCGAGCGCATTAGCGGGATTAAACCCACCTTTGAAAACATCGATTTGCGCGATAAAAATGCGGTTCAAAATCTCTTTAAAAAATACGAAGACATTTCGGGTGTCATCCATTTTGCAGCTTCAAAAGCGGTTGGAGAAAGTGTCGAAAATCCGCTGTTGTATTATGAAAACAACCTTAATTCGTTGATCTACTTGTTACAAGAATTACAACAAAAACCTGCCGCTCATTTTATTTTTAGTTCGTCGTGTACAGTGTATGGTCAAGCCGAAAAAATGCCGATTACAGAAGACGCTCCCATACAAGTTGCTTTATCGCCTTATGGAAACACCAAGCAAATTGGGGAAGAAATCATTACCGACGTAGCAAAAGTTAGTTCGATTAACGCTATTTTATTGCGTTATTTTAATCCGATTGGCGCTCATGCATCGGCTGAAATTGGAGAATTGCCATTGGGTGTTCCTCAAAATTTAGTGCCCTTTATTACGCAAACCGCCATTGGATTGCGAGAAAAATTATCAGTTTTTGGAAACGACTATCCTACATTGGATGGTACAGCCGTCAGAGATTACATTCATGTAGTCGATTTAGCCAATGCACATGTAGTAGCTTTGCAACGATTGCTCAACCATCAAAATCTTGAAAATGTAGAAATTTTTAATTTGGGCACCGGAAAAGGAAGCTCGGTATTGGAAGTAATTCAAGCCTTTGAAAAAGTAACCGATCAAAAATTAAAGTACCAAATTGTAGGCCGTCGCGAAGGCGATATCACAGAAGCCTATGCCCATACAGAAAAAGCCAATACCATTTTGGGTTGGAAGACAGAGTTATCGCTAGAAGATGCCTTAGCTTCAGCTTGGAAATGGGAAAAAAAGATTAGAAATAAATAAGCATTTTTTGGACTAACCACCAAAATATCGGAATACTTTCGACCCAAAAACTCGTGTAATATTTGGACCTTTTTTCATGTGAAAAATACAAGAAATTAGCTGTAATTACTACAAAAAATAAATCGAGGAAAAGCCATTGATTTTGAATCGTTACATCAATTGCTAAGAATAATACCAAAAGAAAATAGCCCAGTTGTTTTGTTTTGTTAACCCCAATTCGCTGAGGCAATGTTTTGAGGATTAGGGTATCAAATTGCATATCAATAATTTCAAACGAACACATCAACGCATAAACCAATATAAAACGTTGGAAAGCTAAAAGAAGTATTTTTATTGAAATACTAAACCCAATGGCTACAACTGGCAGCATATAAGTTACAAGCGTCCAACACAGTGCTACCAAAAAGATTTTATATCCCACCCAATTTCTGCCAGAGTGTAAGCGTCCAAAAAAAGGAAAACTATAGCCTAACGTAAATAGAAAGGCTACAATTGCCACCATTTGTGCAGTTCTATCCCATTGCAAAAAACAATAAAGGGCCGCCCCAAAAGCACTCAAACTAATGCATCCAATTAGGCCATTTCTTGGAGAATGAAACCAATTTTTTGAAGTAATAAGGGGAACATATTTAATGGTATTGTAAGCTGCAATCGTTCCAAAAAAACCAAACGCAGCAACTGATGCGTCATAAGAAGTGTTTAACCCTGAAAACGTGATTAAAATCAAGCCACAAGCGGCAAGCGCAACATGCATGCTACTCGCTATATAAAAGTCAATTATTTGCTTTCCGATGGCCATTCAACAAAAATAATCAATCTGTTAATAAGATCCCTATTTAGTTGATAAAATCACAAAAAATCACCATTTAAAAACAAAGAATTACAAGATTAATAATTACTTTTGTGGCACAAACAACACTTAAGAAACACTTATACCTTTTATCAATAAATGAGAACAGATGCATTCGCTTTGAGACATTTAGGTCCCCGTGAAACCGACTTAAATCACATGTTTAAAACCATTGGTGTAGCAAATTTAGATCAATTGATTTTTGAAACCATTCCAAATGACATTCGTTTAAAAAACGATTTGGATTTGGATGCCCCAATGACCGAATATGAGTATTTATCACACATTCAAGAATTAGGAAAGAAAAATAAAATTTTTAAATCTTACATTGGATTAGGGTATCACCCGGCCATTGTGCCTGCTGTTATTCAACGTAACATTTTTGAAAACCCAGGATGGTATACGGCTTACACACCCTATCAAGCTGAAATTGCACAAGGTCGATTAGAGGCTATATTGAATTTTCAAACTACTGTTATTGAATTAACTGGTATGGAAATCGCTAATGCCTCGCTATTAGATGAAGGAACTGCCGCAGCAGAAGCTATGGCGTTACTTTTGGATGTACGATCACGCGATCAAAAGAAAAACAACGTAAACAAATTCTTTGTTTCTGAAGAAATATTACCACAAACACTTTCGGTATTACAAACCCGTTCTACCCCTTTGGGTATTGAATTAGTAGTAGGTAACCATGAAACCTTTGCTTTTTCAGCAGATTTTTTTGGAGCGATGTTACAGTATCCAGGAAAATTTGGTCAAGTTTATGACTATGCTGGATTTATTGCGAAAGCCGCTGAAAACGAAATTAAAGTTGCCGTTGCTGCAGATATTCTATCGTTAGCAAAATTAACTCCTCCAGGAGAAATGGGTGCAGCTGTAGTGGTAGGAACGACCCAACGTTTTGGAATCCCAATGGGTTATGGTGGTCCACATGCAGGCTATTTTGCAACGAAAGAAGAATACAAACGTTCGATGCCTGGGAGAATTATTGGTGTTTCTATTGATACCGATGGAAACCGTGCCCTTCGCATGGCATTAGGAACCCGCGAGCAACACATCAAACGTGAAAAAGCCACTTCAAATATTTGTACTGCTCAAGTTTTATTGGCAGTAATGGCCGGAATGTATGCCGTTTTCCACGGACCAAAAGGCTTGCAATATATCGCCAATAAAGTTCATGCTTCTGCAGTTACTACTGCGGATGCTTTAAATAAATTAGGGGTTTATCAAACCAATTCAGCATTCTTTGATACGATTTTAGTAAAAGCGGATGCTGCTAAAGTAAAAGCGATTGCTGAGAAACACGAAGTAAACTTCTTCTACCCTGATGCAGAAACGGTTTCGATTTCGTTCAACGAAACCACATCCATTGGAGATATCAATCAAATCATTGCGATTTTTGCTGTAGCTACTGGGAAAGAACCTTTCACCGTGACTGAATTGTCTTCTGACGCAATGGTGCCTGCTAACTTAGAACGAAAATCAGCTTTCTTACAGTATGATGTGTTCAACAACCATCATTCTGAAAGTCAATTGATGCGTTACATCAAAAAATTAGAACGCAAAGATTTATCGTTGAATCACTCCATGATTTCTTTGGGATCGTGTACGATGAAATTAAATGCTGCTGCCGAAATGTTGCCTTTATCAATGGCCAACTGGAATAGCATCCACCCTTTTGCTCCTATTGAACAAGCAGAAGGTTATCAAATCATGTTGAAAAAATTAGAGCAACAATTGAATGTAGTAACTGGCTTCCAAGGAACTACACTACAACCCAATTCAGGAGCTCAAGGAGAATATGCAGGATTAATGGCCATTCGCGCGTATCATTTATCCAGAGGTGACCACCACCGAAATGTTTGTATCATTCCAGCTTCAGCACACGGAACCAATCCAGCTTCAGCTGCAATGGCAGGAATGGAAATCATCGTAACAAAAACCATGGAAAATGGAAATATTGATGTAGAAGATTTACGAGCAAAAGCCATTGAACACGCCGACAACTTATCAGCATTGATGGTAACCTATCCTTCAACACATGGTGTTTTTGAAAGTGCTATTATTGAAATCACCAATATTATTCATGAAAATGGAGGCTTGGTGTACATGGATGGAGCCAATATGAATGCACAGGTAGGATTGACCAACCCTGCAACCATTGGTGCCGATGTATGCCACTTGAATTTACACAAAACGTTTGCTATTCCTCATGGAGGAGGCGGACCAGGAGTTGGCCCTATCTGTGTAAACGAAAAATTAGTTCCTTTCTTACCAACAAATCCTATTATTCCTGTGGGTGGTGAGCATGCAATTACGGCTATTTCATCCGCTCCTTATGGATCGGCATTGGTTTGTTTAATTTCTTATGGCTACATTACGATGCTAGGAGCTGAAGGCCTTACCAATGCTACTAAATATGCTATCTTAAACGCCAATTACATGAAAGCGCTTTTGGAAGACCACTATCCTGTATTATATTCTGGCGAAATGGGAAGAGCTGCTCACGAAATGATCTTAGATTGTAGAGCTTTTGAAGAAAAAGGAATCAAAGTGACCGATATTGCAAAACGTTTGATGGATTATGGATTCCATGCTCCTACCGTTTCTTTTCCAGTCGCTGGAACCTTAATGATAGAACCGACAGAATCTGAAGATGTAGCCGAATTGGATCGTTTTTGCGACGCTATGATAGCTATTCGAAAAGAAATTGATGCTTCTCACAAAGAAGATGTAAATAATATTTTAAGAAATGCACCGCACACCTTAGCAAAGGTAACTGCCAATG
>JACCDK010549747.1_pt1 | contig 14555 bp, 14 predicted proteins | sample 7445871 | NCBI WGS metagenome assembly JACCDK01 (sample SAMN15323436, study PRJNA562643) | freshwater metagenome | isolation source: river surface water | place: USA:Blue River Watershed | collected 2017-08-15 | reverse complement strand
TAATAGAACTAACTAATGCGATTTCAGAGCGTTGATCCAAAACATCTATGGCAAACTTCTTGGTATTGTTGTAGGTATTTTTTTCTTTTAGTTTAGATGAAAGAAAGGCTTTGTAAGTTGCCGTACCTATAGCATTGGCATCTAATAGAAAACGAATTGTTTGTGATTTTTTAGTTGCACTAAAGTTGAGAGCTTGCTTAAATACTATTTGATTGTCTTTTTCAAGACTAAAATTAGATGCAATACTTTGGCTGCCGTTGTATTGCAAAAGTACTTCTACAGGAAATTTGTTTTTATAAAACGCATATTTATTGACGTTAATTTGGTTGATTTTTAAGTCGATTACCGAAGTAGTATCACCCAATACAATTGGATAAACGGCCGTATTTTCTTTAAAACTAAACACATAATCATTGCCTAATGTTTGATTTCCATCGGTAATAAGCACCATCGGATGCACTTTATTACGATACAATTGTTTCAAATTATTAGCTACACCATCAATATCCGATTGTTTTCCACTAAAATCTAATTTTTGCATCACTTCAAATGAATGGTCAAATGCATAATATTGCACATCAAATTTTTCTGACAATGCTTTAGCTGCCTTAATCTTTTCATATACTGCTAGTGCAGCATCGCTGGCCTTTAATTCTGAAATGGATTTTGAATTATCAAATACTATTGGCAATGGTATTTTTTGAACTTCATTTCTTTTACGACTAATGACCGGATTAATCAATAATGCACATAGCGTAAACCAACTCATACCACGTAAAAAAGTCAAAAAGTAAATCAATTTTGATCTCTTTTTGACTTTAAATATATAGTGATAAAAAGACAACAACACAGCAATGACTACTGAAAGAATAAGAAGTAATAGTGTGGTAGTTGTCATTATCTTTTTTCCATTTATGAAGTAGCGTTCGTTTTTATAATAAAAAACGAAGGTGTTCTCCTACTATTAAGTAAGCATTCCTCCATCTACGTTTATCACTTGGCCGGTAACATAAGCACTCATATCCGAACCCAAGAATACACAAACATTGGCCACATCTTCCGGTGAACCCCCTCTTTTTAAAGGAATAGCATCTCTCCATCCTTTTACAACATCCTCATTTAATTTAGCAGTCATTTCGGTTTCAATGAATCCTGGAGCAATCGCGTTGCAACGAATATTTCTGGAACCTAATTCCAATGCAATAGATTTTGTAAAGCCTATCATTCCAGCTTTTGAAGCCGCATAATTTGCTTGACCTGCATTACCTTTCACTCCTACTACACTACTCATATTGACAATAGAGCCGGCACGATTTTTCAACATGATTTTTTGTACCGCTTTGGTCATATTAAACACCGATTTTAAGTTGATTTCTATAACTTTGTCAAAGTCTTCTTCAGACATTCTCATCAATAGATTATCTTTAGTAATTCCTGCATTATTAATTAAGATATCAACCGTGCCAAAATCAGCGAGTACATCATCAACTAATTTTTGTGCTTCATCAAAGTTAGCTGCATTGGATTGGTATCCTTTTGCTTTTGATCCGAAAGCCAATAATTCTTTTTCTAACGCCAATGCCGATTCGGCAGATGAGCTATAGGTAAAGGCCACTTGAGCACCTTGTTGTGCAAATACCTTTGCAATTCCACTGCCAATTCCACGGCTTGCTCCCGTAATAATAGCAACTTTCCCTTCTAATAATTTCATAATGTGTGTATTTTGTTATTTATTTGTCAGTATTAAATGGATACCAACGTTAATTTAATGGAACAGCATTAAGCTAAAATTGTATTAGCGTTCAAATATAAGAATATTTTAAAGTATAAAAAAAGACAGACGATTAAACCTTTTGGAATGAATCTGGTCATAATACAGAATAATCAAAAATCATTACATGAAAAATTATCTATCGCTGTGTTTTTTTGGAATTATAGCTTTGACATCCTGCAGTAAAAATTCGGATAGTGACTACGAAGATGTGGCATCCTACCCATTTGTTGAGACCGAATTTGGCTCTTCAATAGATCTAGAAAACTTGGCCAATTATGCCAATCAATCCGTCCCAAATTACATTACTAAAAATAATCCTCAAGGAAGTATAATTACCGATGCGGGAGCTACATTAGGACGCGTGTTGTTTTATGATAAAAAGCTATCTTCAAACAATACGATTTCTTGTTCAAGTTGTCACATTCAATCCAAAGCATTTAGCGATGGAGCAGTTTCAAGTCAAGGTGTTAATGGAACCACCGGTAGACATTCTATGCGTCTTATTAATGTACGATTTGCTAATGAACGTAAATTTTTCTGGGACGAACGCGCCATCAATTTAGAAACACAAACTACCATGCCAATTAAAGATCATGGTGAAATGGGATTTAGTGGACAAAACGGTGATCAATCCTTTTCTGATTTGTTGGTAAAATTATCAGCCGTGGGCTATTATCGCGAACTTTTTAAGTTTGTATATGGCAATGAAGAAATCAATGAAATTAAAATTCAAAATGCATTGTCGCAATTCATCAAAAGTATTCAATCGTTTGATTCAAAATACGATACTGGTAGAGCTTTATCACCAAATGAAGCACAACCTTTTGCAAATTTTACAGCAGAAGAAAATCAAGGTAAAAACTTATTTTTAACGCCGCCAATTTTTGACACCAATGGTTTTAGAACCGGTGGTGGATTAGGCTGTAATGGGTGTCACAATGCCCCAGAGTTTGATATTGATCCCAATTCGTTAAGTAACGGAATTGGTGGGTCTATTAACGGTGGAAGTGATTTTACAAACACCCGTGCCCCATCATTACGCGATGTGGCAAATAGACTTGGTGACGCAAACGGCCCTATGATGCATACTGGGGTTATTGCTTCTCTTCAAGCTGCTATTGGTCATTATGGAGATCTTTCCAATGCAGCTGCAAATAATCCAAATTTAGATCCTCGATTAAAACCCAATGGTAGAGGGCAACAACTCAATTTAAGAAGTACAGAAGTCAATGCTGTAATTGCTTTTCTGAAGACTTTATCAGGTAGTGATGTGTATACCAATCCTAAATGGGCCAATCCTTTTCGATAATTATAAAATAACAACTCATAAAAAATCCCGCTGTTGCGGGATTTTTTTATACTATAGATTATGCATTAGATTATCCTAATACCTCTTTTACTTTCTTACCGATTTCAGCTGGAGAATCTACCACATGAATTCCGTTTTCTCTCATAATGCGTTTTTTAGCTTCAGCGGTATCATCAGCACCTCCTACAATAGCACCAGCATGTCCCATTGTTCTACCTTTAGGAGCAGTTTCACCCGCGATGAAACCAACAACAGGTTTGCGATTTCCATCGGCTTTAACCCAACGCGCAGCATCGGCTTCTAATTGACCTCCAATTTCTCCAATCATAATTATGATTTCAGTTTCTGGATCATTCATTAATAATTCAACAGCTTGTTTTGTAGTCGTTCCAATGATAGGATCACCACCAATTCCAATTGCTGTTGTAATACCCAAACCTTGTTTTACTACTTGGTCTGCCGCTTCATATGTTAAAGTTCCCGATTTAGATACGATTCCAACCGTTCCTTTTTTGAAAACAAAACCAGGCATAATACCTACTTTAGCTTCTCCTGGTGTAATTACCCCTGGACAGTTTGGACCCACTAAACGACAATCTCTATTTTTAATATAGTCATTCGCTTTGATCATATCTGCTACCGGAATTCCTTCTGTAATAGCAATAATAACTTTGATTCCTGCATCAGCTGCTTCCATGATAGCATCCGCAGCAAAAGCTGGTGGCACAAAAATAATTGAAGTATCAGCACCCGCTTGATCAACAGCATCTTTAACCGTATTAAAAACAGGACGGTCTAAATGTGTACTTCCCCCTTTTCCTGGAGTTACCCCTCCTACTACATTTGTTCCGTACTCGATCATTTGTGAAGCGTGGAATGTTCCTTCGCTACCTGTAAACCCTTGTACAATTATCTTTGAATCTTTATTAACTAGAACGCTCATGATATATGAATTAAATTGTGTTTAAAATTGTGATGCAAAAATAAGTTTTTTAGTAAATACTGTTGCATTTTTTAGAATGTTTTTTTAGCTAGGTTTGCTAATTAGATATCCATCAATAACTTTTCCCTCTTTAAAACTCCAAATAGCCACTACTTTTGCAATGAGCATGATTTCAGTTGGGTTTTCAATAGTGGCAACTCTATGATTGTATTTGACAACAATCTTGTCGGCATCTTCAATCAAATGCGAAATTTCAAAATACGAAATTTCATAATTTGCATTAATGACATCACTTAAATTTAAAATAAAATTTTTGTCTAAAACAGAATTTCCATTTGAACTATCCCATTCCAATTTGAAATCATCATGGAGCAAAGACTGTAAAAATTGCTTGTCTCGAATCCCTTCTTCTTTCAACAAAAATTCAATTTTTTCCTTATTTGTCATTTTGTTTTAATTTTTCGATAATTTCAGGAATACGTTTCACATTAGCCAATTGCTTGAGCTTTTCACGTGATTCTTCTATAGGAGTTCCAAAATAGGTTTTTCCACCTTCAATGCTTTTTGTAACACCTGTTTGTCCCATAATTACTGCTTTTGTTCCAATGGTAATACCACTAGTTGTACCCACTTGACCCCAGAGGGTAACTTCGTCTTCAATTACGACACATCCTGCTATTCCAGTTTGTGAAGCAATCAAGCATTTTTTTCCAATTACAGTGTCGTGCCCAACATGCACCTGATTGTCTATTTTGGTTCCGGCACCAATAGTGGTATCACCAGTAACTCCTTTATCAATAGTACACAAAGCGCCAATTCCAACATTATCCTCAACGACCACGCGCCCCCCTGAAAGCAATTGGTCAAAACCTTCTGGTCTTTTTTTGTAATAAAAGGCATCGGCACCTAAAATAGTACCGGCATGAATGATTACGTTATCCCCGATTACTGTATGATCATAGACGGTTACATTGGCATGAAGTAAACAATTTTTTCCAATTTTTACGTTATGTCCAATGAAACAATTGGGTTGAATAACGGTACCCTCACCAATTTGTGCCGTATCGGAAATCGCTACATTTGAATATTGGAAAGGTTTAAAGTATTTTGTAAGAATGTTGAAATCTCTAAAGGGATCGTCTGAAATTAACAAAGCTTTACCTTCTGGACATGCCACTTCTTTATTGATCAATACGATAGTAGCAGCCGATTGTAGCGCTTTATCATAATATTTTGGATGATCCACAAAAACAATATCTCCAGGAGTTACGACATGTATTTCATTCATACCGTTCACAGGAAAATTTGCATCTCCCACATAATTACAGTTGATAATTTGTGCAATATCTTTTAAAGAATGAGTTTTAGAAAATTTCATTAAAATACATTTATATAAAAAAAATGTTCAGAAACGCTATGTCAACTGAACATTTTAATTGTTTTAATTTATTCTTTAACGCGTTCCATATAATTTCCAGTAGCAGTATCAATTTTGATTTTGTCTCCTTCGTTAATAAATAAAGGTACATTCACTGAAGCTCCTGTTTCAACTGTTGCTGGTTTAGTTGCATTCGTTGCAGTATTACCTTTTACACCAGGTTCAGCATATGTAACTTCTAAAACGATAGAAGCAGGCATATCTACAGATAACGGCGCTTCTGTTTCAGCATTGATTTGAATCATTACATTAGTTCCTTCTTTTAATAAGTCAGGTGCATCCAATACTTTTTTATCCAAAGTAATTTGTTCGAATGATTCATTGTTCATAAAGTGGAATTGATCTCCTTCAGCATATAAATACTGAAAAGTATGGGTTTCAACTCGAACTTCGTCAATTTTATGTCCAGCAGAAAAAGTATTGTCTAACACTTTTCCGTTGGTTAATGATTTCAATTTAGTTCTCACAAAAGCAGGTCCTTTACCTGGTTTCACGTGCAAAAATTCGATAATTTTATAAATATCGTTATTGTATTTGATGCATAATCCGTTTCTGATATCTGATGTACTTGCCATTTTATTTTAGATTTAATATTATGTTTTAGATTAATTTATACAGAACCTGTATAGCCCTTCATAATTCCACGGGATGAATTTCGAATAAAATCTAAAATTTCATCTCGTTCAGGTGTGGCCTCCATTTCAGCTTCAATGATGCTTAAGGCTTGTGTTGTATTGTAATTTTTTTGATATAAGATTCTGTAGATATCTTGTATTTCTCTGATTTTTTCAGTGGTAAAACCTCTTCTTCGTAATCCTACAGAATTAATTCCAACATACGATAAAGGTTCTTTTGCCGCCTTTGTATACGGAGGAACGTCTTTTCGAACTAATGAACCGCCCGAAATCATAGCGTGATCTCCAATTGAAATAAATTGGTGTACAGCAGCAAGTCCACCAATAATTGCAAAGTCACCCACAGTTACGTGACCCGCTAATGCTACTCCATTTACGATGATGGCATTATTACCAATATGACAATCGTGTGCAATGTGAGCCGTAGCCATGATTAAGCAATTGTTTCCAATTTTTGTCTGACCAGAAGCAACTGTTCCTCTATTAATTGTTACACATTCTCTTACGGTAGTATTATCTCCTATCACAGCCAACGATTCTTCACCACCGAATTTAAGATCTTGTGGTACAGCAGAAATGACAGCACCCGGAAAAATATTACAATTTTTACCAATGCGAGCACCTTCCATGATGGTAACATTTGAACCAATCCAAGTTCCCTCACCTATTTCAACATTGTTATGAATGGTTGTAAATGGATCAATTACAACATTTCTCGCTATTTTAGCACCAGGATGCACATAAGCTAATGGTTGATTCATATATTCTAATTTAATTTTATTAGTAGTACACTTATTTATTGTACAATTATTTCACTTTTACTATTTGCGCCATTAATTCAGCTTCAGAAACCAATTTACCATTAGCATATGCATAGGCTTGCATATGACAAATTCCTCTCCTAATAGGCGAAATCAAATCACATTTAAAAAACAAGGTATCACCTGGTAATACTTTATTTTTAAATTTAACATTATCAATTTTCATGAAATAAGTCAGGTAATTTTCTGGATCTGGAACGGTACTTAATATCAGAATACCTCCAGTTTGAGCCATTGCTTCTACTTGTAATACTCCCGGCATAACTGGTGCCCCTGGAAAATGACCAACAAAGAAATCTTCATTCATTGTAACATTTTTCAATCCCACAACATGGGTTTCTGACAACTCTAATATTTTATCAACTAATAAAAAAGGAGGTCTGTGCGGCAAAAGTTCCATAATGCCATGAATATCTAAAACCGGTTCTTTGTTGATATCATATACAGGAACATTATTACGCTCTTCTAATTTAATCAATTTTGACATTTTTTTGGCAAATTGAGTATTGACAAAATGTCCGGGTTTATTGGCGATAATTTTACCTTGAATTTTGGTTCCAATCAATGATAAATCACCTACTATATCTAATAACTTATGACGTGCAGCTTCGTTAGGATAATGCAAGGTTAGATTGTCTAAAATCCCATTTTCTTTAACGGTAATACTATCTTTATTGAATGCTTTCTTAAGATTCTCCATAGTTTCAGTCGAAATTTCTTTATCGACATACACAATGGCATTATTTAAATCACCCCCTTTAATCAACCCGTTATTCAATAAACTTTCTAATTCATGCAAAAAACTAAAGGTTCTACAATCGGCAATTTCATTTTTGAATTCGGTAATATTCTTCATGGTGGCATTTTGTGTCCCCAAAACTTTAGTACCAAAATCAACCATTGCAGTAACACAATAGTGATCACTAGGAATAACCGTAATTTCACTTCCGGTTGCTTCATCGGTATAGGTAATTACATCTTTTACAACATATACTTTACGTTCGGCTTCTTGTTCTACAATACCAGTTTTTTCAATGGCTTCAACAAAATATTTTGAGGAACCATCCATGATTGGCAATTCTGATGCATTCAATTCAATAATTACATTATCTAAATCACATCCCACCAAAGCCGCTAAAACATGTTCTGGGGTTTGAATCATTACACCTCTTTTTTCTAAATTGGTGCCACGTTGAGTATTGACAACATAATTTGCATCCGCCTCAATTATGGGCATGCCTTCTAAATCTACTCTCACAAATGTAAATCCATTATTGATGGGTGCCGGCTTAAAAGTCATCGTTACTTCTTGACCTGTATGTAATCCAACTCCTGTTAATGAAACCTCACTGGCTATTGTGGTTTGTTTAAGCATGATTGCAATCTATTTTAAATTATAATTGTTTTTTTAATTGTTCCAATTCAGATACAATTTTTGGTAAATTTTTAAAATGTACATAGGATTTCGCATAATCCCCATATGTGAAAGCTGGAGTACCCTGTACAGTCTCTCCATCACTTAAATTTCTTGTAATTCCAGCTTGACCTTGGATTTTTACATGATCTCCTATTACAAGATGGCCTGCAAATCCAACTTGCCCTCCAATCATACAGTTTTTTCCAATTTTTGTCGATCCCGCAATTCCTGTTTGTGATGCAATTACAGTGTTTTCACCAATTTCAACATTATGAGCTACTTGTATATGATTATCCAATTTTACACCTTTTCGTATTATAGTAGCACCTAGCGTAGCTCTATCTACAGTTGTACATGAACCAATTTCTACGTCGTCTTCTATGATGACATTTCCAATTTGGGGTACTTTTTTATACGTACCATCTTCTTGTGGGGCAAAACCAAAGCCGTCAGATCCGATAATCGTTCCCGAATGTAGTGTACAATTTGATCCAATTACCGTTTCAGAATAAATGCGAACACCGGCAAAAAAGACGCAATTATCACCAATACTAACATTGTCACCAATAAAGCTGTTTGGATAAATTTTTACGTTGTTACCAATGGTTACATTTTTGCCGATATAACAAAAACTGCCCAAATACAAATCAGATCCATATGTAACACCCTCCGAAATAACAGATGGTTGCTCAATCCCCGATTTCATCAATTTAACTTGATTGTAATATTCTAATAATTTTGAAAAGGATTGGTAGGCATCTTCAACCTTAATTAATGTAGTTGTGATTTCCTGCTCAGGCACAAAAGTAGCATTGACAATTGTAATGGTAGCTTGTGTAGTGTAAATGAAATTGATGTATTTTGGATTTGCTAAAAAAGTCAAAGATCCTGCTGTGCCTTCTTCTATTTTAGATAATTTGTAAACCTCTGCGTTCGGATTCCCAACTACTTCTCCTTCTAAAATACCGGCTATTTGCGCTGCTGTAAATTTCATTTATTTTGGATATTTATTTCGTAATTTCTCACGAAATGATACATATAAAAAGACTCAAAACTATCAAATATACAACTTTGAGATTTTTATAGATGCAAAAATATAAAAATTATATTAAACTGTTAAATTCCAAGCACTACTTTTGGAAAACAAATGTAATATTTAGTTACTTCTTTAGACAAGGCTTTCAAGTACATTTGATCAGAAGCCGCTACGACATCTTCGATGCTGTTGTCCTTTTTCAAAATATAAATGGGTTCACTAGATTTGCTATAAGCTTGATTTTTAAGTTTTCCTTTAAATACAAAATAATTTGCCTCTTTTTCGGTCAGAGAAACCAAATTCATAAATTTATTTTTTAAGGCTATTAACTGTGATTTATCGGGTTTATCTTCTGTAATTTGAATTTTTAACAAATCCCTATTCAATACCATACGGCATAAATTTTGCAAAACATAATCATCGTTAAATTGCCAAGATTTGATAGCACCCATGATATCATAATCATCCAAGTAAGCAAAATTATTGAGGGTTTCGGTATCAAAATCGTCCCATACAATTTTATGCGTCATAAAAAACTGCAAGGGCGCACTACAAGGTAAAAGTATTCCATTTTGCGACAATTCTTTGGCGCGTTTTAATATTTTGGTCAAAATCAATTCGGCCACCACACTCGTCTTGTGTAAATAAGCTTGCCAATACATCAAACGTCTCGCTACCAAAAATTTTTCTACCGAATAAATTCCTTTTTCTTCAATAACTAAAACATCATCTTTTACATGCATCATCTGTATCAAACGATCGCTATTGATATTACCTTCCGCGACACCACTGTAAAAACTATCCCGTTTCAAATAATCCATTCGATCCATATCCAACTGACTTGAAATCAATTGCAACATGAATTTACGAGGATAAGCTCCTTTAAATACCTGAATTGCTAAATCTAATTTTCCCCCGAACTCACGGTTCAATTGTTCCATAAAAAGTAAAGACAACTCTTCGTGATGCACTTCTTCCACAATACTGTGTTCCATAGCGTGACTAAATGGTCCATGTCCTATGTCGTGTAACAAAATTGCAATGTAAAGGGCTTCCTCTTCTTCTTGTGAAATAACAACACCTTTAAATTGAAGTGTTTGTACTGCTTTTTGCATAATATGCATACAGCCTAAGGCATGATGAAAACGCGTGTGATGTGCTCCTGGGTAGACTAAATATGACATTCCCATTTGAGAAATACGTCGTAATCTTTGAAAATAAGGATGCTGTATTAAATCGTAAATGAAAGCATTCGGTATGGTAATAAAGCCGTAAATGGGATCATTGAAAATTTTGAGTTTATTCGTTTGGCTCACAATAGTAGATTTAGAGTAACAAATGTACGTATTTTTCTCAAACCGAATTGTTTAAAACTATTCCAATAATTTATACTAACTTTAGCATTATCATCGTTTGATAAATAGTAAATTGCACACAAATACTAAAAATATGAGCCACATTAAAATCCTTTGGGTTGACGATGAAATAGACCTACTTACCCCACATATTCTTTTTTTAGAAAAGAAAAACTATGCCGTAACCACCTGTAATAATGGACAAGATGCGATCGATTTATGTGACAGTGAAAATTTTGACGTTGTTTTTTTAGATGAAAATATGCCGGGCTTAAGTGGTTTAGAAACCTTAGCTGAAATTAAAGAAAAAAAATCTTCAATCCCGGTAATTATGATTACCAAAAGCGAAGAAGAATATATCATGGAAGAAGCTATTGGATCCAAAATAGCCGATTATTTAATCAAACCGGTCAATCCCAACCAGATTTTGTTGAGCTTAAAGAAAAATTTAGATCACTCTCGTTTGGTTTCAGAAAAAACCACCTTGGACTATCAAAAAGAATTTCGAAAAATTGCCATGGATTTGGGCAACGTGCGCTCCTATGAAGATTGGGTCGAACTCTATAAAAGGTTACTTTTTTGGGAACTCCAACTTGAAAATATTGAAGATCAGAGCATGGTGGAAATATTGGAGAGTCAGAAAGCAGAAGCCAATGCACAATTTGGCAAATTTATTGAACGCAATTATGAAGATTGGTTTACGAATCAAAACCACAAACCTGTTTTATCGCATGAAATATTCGGAACTTATGTTGCACCCGAAATTCGAAAAAAAGACAAACCAATTCTTTTTATTGTGATTGACAACCTCAGATATGACCAATGGAGAGCCTTTGAAAGTATCGTTAATAACCATTACAAACTTGAAAAAGAAATCAGTTATTTTTCCATATTGCCTACCGCTACACAATATGCTCGAAATGCAATTTTTTCTGGTTTGACTCCCTTAGATATGGAGAAAAAATTCCCACAATACTGGAAAAATGATGTGGATGATGGCGGTAAAAACCAGTTTGAGGCTGAATTTCTATCAGAACAATTGAAACGATTGGGATTGCCTATCAAACAAGAATATTATAAAATTACCAATTTTGCGGCTGGTAAAAAATTAGCCGATAATTTCAAATCTTTAAAAGGAAATGATCTAACTACTATTGTTTATAATTTTGTAGACATGCTTTCGCATGCTAAAACCGAAATGGATGTGGTTAAAGAACTCGCTTCAAACGATAAAGCTTATAGATCGTTAACGGTAAGTTGGTTCAAAAATTCACCCTTATTGGAAATGATTCAGCAAGCGCAACAACTCGGATTTCGATTGATCATAACCACCGATCACGGAACCATCAATTGTAAAAACCCATCCAAAGTAATTGGTGACAAGAACACAAGTTTGAATCTTCGGTATAAAACAGGAAGAAGCCTAACCTATGAAGATAGAGATGTATTTGCCGTTAAAGATCCTAAAAAAATAGGCCTACCTACTTTGAACATGAGTAGCTCCTTTATTTTTGCGAAAAATGATTTATTTTTGGCTTATGTAAATAATTTCAATCATTATGTGAGTTATTACCGAAATACCTATCAACACGGAGGAATTTCACTGGAAGAAATGGTGATTCCGTTTTTAATTTTTGAGCCTCGTTAGATTAATTTATTAGATTACTTATGACAATTCGTTTTAGTTTAGAAGATATAAACACAGTAGCTAAAGAAATTTTAGCCCATCCCTCTTTAAAGAAAGTAATTACCTTTCATGCCCAAATGGGTGCTGGAAAAACCACACTGATTAAAGAATTAGTAAAAGAATTAGGCGTTCAGGACAATTCGAGTAGCCCAACATTTTCAATAGTGAATGAATACCGAACTCTCCGTGGTGAAATCGTATACCATTTTGATTTATACCGATTAAACTCTGAAGAAGAAGGTTATGACATGGGATTAGATGAATATTTTTATTCCGACGATTGGTGTTTTATAGAATGGCCAGAAAAAACTCCAAATTTAATTCCAATCGATCATGCACATATCACTATTAAGATATTGGCTGATGGGAAGAGAGAACTGGTTTTAAAAAATTAGTATTCCGATTACTAATTTATTGTATAGCAGTTTTCTAATACAAAAATTATTAGTAATTTGCCCCTTCTAAATCAAATATCATGGCAATTTATAGTCCCTTTTCAACATCGCAATTACTTCCTCAAGAAGAAAAATTAGAAGTAGCTCGATACAAAAGTGAATTATTTATTGGTATTCCTAAAGAAACCTCTTACCAAGAACGTCGCATATGTTTGACTCCTGATGCTGTCTCCTCATTAGTATTTCATGGACATCGGGTTATGATTGAAGCAGGATCAGGAGAAAGCTCAAGTTATTCCGACAAAGAATATAGTGATGCAGGTGCCGAAATCACACAAGATACCAAGAAAGTATTGGCGTGTCCCATAATTTTAAAAGTGGAACCCCCTACGCTAGCTGAAATTGAAAAAATGCATCCGCAAACTATCGTTATTTCAGCCATTCAATTGAAAACGCAAAAGAAAGAGTATTTTGAAGCCTTGGCAACCAAACGCATAACCGCATTAGCTTTTGAGTTCATTAAAGACGAAGACGGTTCCTATCCGGCTGTAAAATCACTCTCAGAGATTGCCGGAACAGCATCGATCCTAATTGCCTCTGAATTGATGATTGGCGAAAACATTGGAAAAGGATTGTTGTTTGGAAATATTACTGGTGTTCCTCCTACAAAAGTGGTCATCATTGGCGCGGGTACCGTTGCAGAATACGCGGCTCGAACAGCAATAGGTCTTGGTGCAAACGTCGAAGTATTTGACAATTCCATTACTAAATTACGACGCTTACAAAATACTTTAAATCAACGAATTTTCACATCAACAATACAAGATAAATCCTTACTTAAAGCTTTACGCCGTTGTGATGTGGCTATTGGCGCCATGAAAGGTAAAAATCGAGCCCCCATCGTTGTTACCGAAACCATGGTAGAACATATGAAAAAAGGCGCTGTAATTGTAGATGTAAGTATCGATACAGGAGGTTGTTTTGAAACTTCTGAAGTGACTACTCATGAAAAACCAACCTTCATCAAAAATGGCGTAATCCATTATTGTGTTCCAAATATACCATCACGCTATTCCAAAACGGCTTCTATGTCGATTAGTAATATCATTTCTCCTTTCTTGTTGCAAATCGCTGAAGATGGTGGTATCGAAAGCGCTATCCGATGCAACAGAGGCTTAAAACATGGAATTTACAGCTACCACGGTTTATTGACCAACAAGGCTATTGCAGACTGGTTTGACTTAGAACATAGAGACATCAATTTAATTGTGTTTTAATTTCGTTAATTCTCCAACATCCAGGGTTATTTTATCTGTAATTTATACTAAATTTGCACAAAATTATTTGGTATGAAATTTCAGTTTCGTTTGGCGTATTATATATTTGGTTTATTCCTAGGAGGTGTTTTTGTCATGTGGTTTTTAAAAGCAAAAGCTACCGATCGCGGTGTCGAGTTTTGTTATTTACCCAATTGCCGGGTGTTAAAAGACTTGCGAAGTAAATCCTTAGCAATCGATTCGCTTGCACAACATGCATTAGATGAAAAATGGGTTACGATCGATGATATAAGAAAAAGTTTGACCTATGGTGATGTTGATTTTGAAAAAAGCAACGAACCCTACAGAAAAGGTAAAATTTACATTATTGAAGGTAAAACTTCTAAAAATGAAGACATTACTATTACGATGGTAAATTATCATACAAAAGTTCTACTAGAAAAGATTGAAAGAAAGTAATTTTTTTTA
>JACCDK010163551.1_pt1 | contig 14563 bp, 16 predicted proteins | sample 7445871 | NCBI WGS metagenome assembly JACCDK01 (sample SAMN15323436, study PRJNA562643) | freshwater metagenome | isolation source: river surface water | place: USA:Blue River Watershed | collected 2017-08-15 | reverse complement strand
ATTCGCCAGATTCGTTGGAGAGTGGAAGTGTGTTTAATTGGCTGGTAAAGATGTCAAAGACTCTAACGACAGGGTTTTTGGCAGATCCTTCCATGTAGAACAGCTTGTTTCCACTCAAGAAAGGTTCGGATATGTTTTTGGAATTGGCAAATACCTCAGGAGCTATCAGTTCATCTCTGCCCGCGGTGTTGTTTTCGAAGAGCAGTCTGTATGGAAGACTGTCTACCTCGGATTCTTCAAATTTATTATGGGTATTAAAAATTGAGAATGTGCCAGTTGATTGTGAAGATATTTTTTCAGAAGGGACTGCTATTGATGCGTCAGTTAGCGCCCGTCTAAATACATCTATACATGCTTCAAGAAGTGGCTGATCGTTTTCGGTTGCTAAGAGGAAGCCTGATGGGCTAGAAGTATATGGGAAATGCGGTACAGCAACAAGTTTTAATCCTGTTCGTCCCGAAATTTTTTCCTCGGCAGTTGGTTGTCGGTCAAAAGGAATCTCAATCACACTCACATTTTTAGGCTTGGGCGGTAAGTAGTTTGCTCCTTGATTGTTAAAAATAGTCCTACTTGTTGAAGCATTCTTCATTGCGAGCAGGTTGCCTTCGTCGATAGTGCCATACGCAAAGGTGCACGGAGTGTTTTTGTGCTTTGTTGAGAGCTGTGCTTTGGTAATGAGCTTTGAGTCTAGAGGTGTTTGGTTTGGTAGCCATAGATCGGGGTAGTACAAGGTAAAACCCGCACCATCATTTGTGTAAGTTTTGTAAGCATTAGAGTGAATGTTTTGATATGAGAATTGATCTGTGTCTTGAGCGAGTGAAAAGAGAGTCAGAACTTGAACTAAAGTGAATAGAATTACAAGTAGTATGCCTACTAAGATTGGGGTAGGTGCGTGTTCGAGTGGGTTTTTCATATGTGAAGTATTGTAGCATTTCTAGGTGTTTAAATTTGGTGGCGGTATGGTGGGTGTATAAGTTGAAAGCGGGTGCTGAGGGGCACCCGCTTTGTGTGTTGGTGAGTGAGAGGATTACAAGATCACCACGGTGTGCGCTACCGCAAGTGATCTTCGACGCCACTCTTGATGTGCATCCAAAAATGGTCTGGATTTTTCGTAGGACTCTCTCAGGACTTGGTTTAGGTCGATGGATTGCACTGCTTTTTCGAACACGATTTGTTCTGGAGATAAGTGTCGAACTGGAATACGTGATGTGCTATTCATAATTTGTTGCAATGAGGTGGTTACACGTACACACAATCACCTGTGTTGACCGTGAAATCCAAAATACGGGAAATGAATTCGACATCTCGGACTTGAGGGTTTCGTGTGTCGGTAAACACCACTCTGGCAAAAATGCTGGTAAACTCCTTTTCGGTTAGATATTTTTGCCCGCCTATTTGGCGAACGAGCTCCGCATGGGCGCTGTTGGTGAGGGTGGGTTGAAGTCGCGCAAGTGCGTCGGTGGTTTTCATACATCATTAAAACAATCTACCCCTAGGATAGCCTACTGGTGTGGGTTTGTCTATAAAGCATAAACCCCTTCCGTTTCGGGAAGGGGTGTGTCTGTTCGATTGTGTAGGGTCTATCTGCTTTGCTAGTCAGTGTCTTCTGTCGGGAGGCCAGCAATAGCCCAATATTCCTTTGCGTTCCTCAGAGACTCGTCGACCGGTGAAGTAAATTCTACGGTGCCGTCGTCAGGGAGGAACATGGATCTGTCATTAATCATTTTGAACTCCATTGTCTATGTTGTGACTAGAATAAGATTATTCCCGGTATTCTTTGTTGTCAAACACTAGTTTTTTTGGTGTGAGGGACTTGGTCACAAGTCGTTTGCTCGTTGCTACTCGCAAACGCTCGCGACCCCGCCTCAAGAAGCTCTCCCAGAGCTTCTTTCCGGCTTTCAAGTCCCTGTACCGGGAAACTTGAATAGCTTTCGCTGAATTTTGAATTGCAATACTGTGCGCCCTGAGGGACTTGAACCCCCGACCTTCTCAGTGTAAATGAGCTGCTCTACCAACTGAGCTAAGGGCGCATTACATGAATGTAACTACTGCACGATACCGTATGTTGGGCATTTTTTCAACTTCTGTTAGGCTGTGTATATGGTACAACCATCAAAAAAGCCGACGAAAACAACTAAAAAGCCCAAGCAGAGCCTTGGAATCACTATCTTGCACGAAAGTAAGGCTTATGTGGTCATCAATAAGCCGGCTGGCTTAGTGGTACATCCGGACGGTAAAACGACAGAAGCGAGCGTTGTCGACTGGATTCTTGAGCATTACCCAAAAATTAAAAATGTAGGCGAGCCGCTCGAACTCACTAATGGTGAAAAGGTACTTCGCCCTGGCATTGTTCATCGTCTCGACCGCGACACTTCTGGTGCATTGCTTATCGCAAAAACGCAGGAAGCGTACCTTGCTGCAAAAAAGCAATTTCAAGATCGTGAAGTGCGTAAAGTGTACAACGTCATTGTTCATGGTCATTTTCCAGAGCGTGAAGGTGTGATTGATCGTCCGATTGGTCGCAGCATCAACGATTTTCGTAAGTGGACAGCAGAACGTGGAGTGCGTGGCGAAGTGCGTGAGGCGGTCACTGCGTACCGCGTCCTTGAGCAGGGTGGGGAACTTTCGGCTACGGGAAGTGCAGACGCCACCCGTGCGCCATGGTCATATGTAGAGGCTCGACCCCTTACCGGCCGTACTCACCAGATCCGTGTGCACATGAAGGCTATTAACCATCCGGTGGTCTGTGACGAGTTATATGCCCCTCAGCGGCCTGCTTTATGCGGTTTTGAGCGCCTAGCCCTCCATGCGCGTTCTCTTGAATTTACCGAGCTTTCTGGCGAGCGAGTGAAGGTTGAGGCACCCCTCCCGGCTGACTTTGAGAAGTTCCTTGTCAACTTAAAAGCCGTGTGCTAGAGTATTCCCACTATGGAAATGAGTGCAATTAAGGTATCTCCCGTAAATATGGCTGAACGCAAGGCCCTAGACCTTCGTGCTGGCGATACGGTTCGAGTACACCAAAAAATTCAGGAAAAGGATAAGTATCGTATTCAGGTTTTCGAAGGACTTGTATTGGCCCGCAAGCATCAGGGTGAAGCAGGTGGTACTTTCACAGTTCGCAAAGTTGCGAGCGGTGTAGGCATGGAACGTATTTTCCCACTCTACTCTCCAATGATCGACAAGATCGAAATCACGAAGCGTGCAAAGGTTCGCCGTGCAAAGCTTTACCACATCCGCAAGAAGGCTGCTAAGGAAATCAGCAAGGAAATGAGTAAGATTCGTGCAGAGCGCGAAGTCGAAGCTCCAGCAGCAGCGGCCGAAGTGGCTCCTGCAGAAGCAGCAAAGTAATCTCTCAAAAAACCACCGCTCGGTGGTTTTTTGTTATATATTTAAACGAATTATACGCTGTTCCAAAATGCCACCACCACACTGTTTTCTAATTGTGCACGAGAGAGGACTTGAACCTCCATGCCCGTAAGGGCGCTACCACCTCAAGGTAGTGCGTCTGCCGTTTCGCCACTCGTGCATTACTTCATTTCTGAAGAGTGTTGACACTATAGCGGAATAGGCGCTTATTTTCAAGTCTGTAGCCGGAATCTCTTATGTAGCGAAAAAAACCGCCGGCCCATTGGTTGGGTCGGCGGTCGTACCTACGTGAGAGGCAATTGAAAGACGAGGAACTCTCTCTCGTCTACCTTGAGTGTCTGTAGGAGTATGCTTTCTGCCCTGTTTGATTGCTCAAGTAAAGCCTGTGCAGCGACACTGTCTTTAAGAGCAGCGACGCGACCTCGTTGCGGAAGGGGAACATGTACTGATCCGTCCGAAGCTCGCAAAAGGTTAAGTGTTTCCGGGGGAAGTGCTCGCTTCGATGCGAGGGTTCTTCCTTTTGATGTGGTCATAGCCATAATTTTTATAACATTATATAGTAAATAAGTCAATACTGCGTATGTAATGGATGATTTTCCTACAGACCGATCCGTTCCTCGAGTAATTCTCGTGTGGTGTCGGGTTCTATCTGGGCTTGCTCAAGGATTTTTAGGGTTTGTTCTGCTTGGTCAATGTTTCGTCTGTAGCTGTCGTCATTAACACCTTGGCCGGTTCCAGCACCAAAGTCGATGAGGTAAGGATTGCCGCCTCGGTCGATCATAATGTTTCGGGTACTAATGTCGTTGTGATAAATTCCGCGCTGGTGGAGGCTCGCGATAAGGTTGAGGATCTTTGTTTTGAACGACGCGAACTCGATTTTGTTGAGCAAAGCAGCGTTTGATTTTTCCAGTACAGCTTGCTCGATTGTAATGCCGTGAACTTTAGTCATGACCAAAAAAGTCACGTTGTCTTGAACCATGAAAGGGGAATTCGCTTTATCGTTTGCCTTACCGGCATCTTCGCGTTCATGCTCAATAATCATCTCAACAAAAGGAACCATTTCGCCATGGCCGTCGTGGGTCGAAATTGCATTCGCAATGTTGGTTATGAGTGCTTCGTCTACAGGGCCAGCTTGAGGGTTGAATTCAACGCCACGCGCTATAAACTCACGCTTCTTTTGAGCAATTAATTCATAGTACTCCTGAATAGTTCGTAGGCGTTCATATTTCGCAGGGAGAATGCCGCGCGCCTTGTTGCGGCAAGCAACGCTAAGGCCTGGAGACCAAAGTCCCTTTGCACAGAGGGCGTTTGCCTCAGGTCCTTTGATAAGATCGAACACAATAGCGTGATTTCCCGAACCGATAATTCGTTCGTCGCTCGCCTCGAGAAATGCTTCGTATGTTCTTTGGAAACATTCAGTTACTTGCGGGTCTGCTTCCTCATGAAACCCTTCGATATTGAGATCGTGAAGTAAGTCTTCGTAGCCGTGAGTGATTTCGTCCGAATGCGGATTTTCTTCTTGAACAGTCTCGTGCGGAGTCTTGAGGATATGTGTTTCTGATTCCATACGAGTATCTTACCACTCGCAGGTACAGCACAAAAGCTCTATCCATTGTCCCTGAGCGCCTGCTATAATCACCCCATGCTTTACACAGGAAAAGGGGACAAGGGCACGACGGACTTGTACGGGTGCAATCAGCGCATCTCAAAGAGCTCGGCCACTGCCGAAGCGTTGGGTGCAATGGATGAAATCAATTCATTCCTCGGCTTGGCAAAAGTCCGAGCTGCAGAATCGTCGATACAAGGCGCAGGCGAACTTGCTGCACTCGTGGACAGTATTCAACAGCACCTGTTCACCATTCAGGCTGAGCTCGCAGGATTCCCTATGAAGACTGAATCAAAAAAGGTTGAAGAAATGGAAGCGCACATTGCCACTTTCGAGAAAGAACTGCCGCCCATTAAAACGTTTTTTGTGTCTGGTGGCACAGAACTGGCTGCATTGTTCGATGTATCGCGCACCATTGCTCGCCGTGCAGAGCGCCGGGTCGTTGCGGTTCATGAAGAAAAACTCGTGGTAGTTTCAGCTGAAACGCTCGCATACCTCAACAGACTTTCAAGTATTTTGTATGCGCTGGCCCGCATTGCAAACCATCGTGCTGGCATCACCGAGGCCGCACCGCGATACGAGTAGGCAATACGAATGTTTTGTGGTATAAGTATCGAACGTAGTGCTCGTCGTTGGTAGTGTTCTGCGGTGTCAGGACCAGCAAGCGGGCATACGCGCAGTAATAATGGTGGCCATAGTTTAGTGGTAAAACTCGGGTTTGTGGAACCTGCGTCGAGAGTTCAATTCTCTCTGGCCACCCACGGAGCAAAACTGGCGAAAGCCAGTTTTTGCGTAGTTGGTGGCCAAGCAAGCCCAAACGGGCTTGCGGGAGAGAATTGAAAAGGTTCTCTCATATTTTCGAAAAGTAAGTCCGCGAGCTTTGAGAAAATGAGAAACCTGTACAGCTCCTGTAAGGAGCAATTCTCTGCTGCTGTTCATTTTAAAAATTAACATAACTCCCGATTTTGCTTGAGAAAAAGGTAGTAAGGAAATCGATAGAGCGAATCTAGGAGTATTCAATAAAACAGAAAACTAAAAAACCGCCTATCCTTCCAGTAGGCGGTTTTTAGTCATTTTTAAAGATGTTTTACATCTGCAAGGCCCAAGGTAGGAAAACCTGAATTGGATTTACGTTTGGGAACGTATCACCAACTCGAGGTTTTAGGGTATTTGCGAGGTGTCGTTCGACCCCATTGCGATATAGAGCAGAAACGGGCGCCCACGTCACATGTAGATTTGGATAAGCTGTAATAGCTTTATCTTGTTTATGTGCCGCAAGGCGATCTCGAATAATACCTTGTCCTACTCTGACCACAGGTCCGTTTGCCTGCCAGATAATGTAGACTCCCTCCATGTTGTTAAAATGAGCATGACTCAAGTCAACATGCATCAAGGAACCCCACACATCACCCTGACATTTCTGCCATGAGAGCTGCATATTGGTTACTGGTGATTTTTACAGCCCCTTACTTCTTTTTAGTGTCACCGAAACCTGACTTAGGAATTCGTTCCACTGTGGTTGTGTTCGGTCGTCTCGCAGCTTCTTTTACTGGAATGAATTCTCCAGTTTTTGAATCTCTGCCAAGAGGAAAAGTTTTTGTTTTACTCACGTTGGCTACAGATTAGGTTGATAATAGGGCGTTAGTTATGTTAAAGTATAGATGTTGAGGCTTTACTATTTTTCATGACTATATCGAACAATCGACACGAAGCGTTTTAGGAAGGAACCTCTATTCAATTTAAACGCCCAGAAAAGCTACCAAAAAATTGGTGGCTTTTCTTGACATTCATATCAAGATTCAAAGTCCTGAATCGCAAGTTTATTTTCAAGGGGCAATGTGGTAGGATGATTATATCAGCAACTGCGAAGTAGAGTCAACATCATATTTACATATACTGTAAATATAAGAACATCTTTGTATTTACATACTGTGTAAAACCAAGTTTGACCTACCTAGGCCGTCAGTGCTATTATTAACTTATGCTCTATTTGGTACATAAAAGGTCGATTTTAAAAGACAATGAGATTTCAATTCGAAAATTCGGACTTATCCGACTTATATTACGAAGATAAGGGAAAAGAAACTTATCCTGAGTACGTAGTTACCGCCTTTTTCAAGAAAATGCAGACAATCAGGGCGGCAGCAAACGAGAATGATCTGAGAGCCATAAAAGGAAACCATTTTGAGAAACTTGAAGGTGAAGAAAATAAGTATTCGATAAGGTTAAATCAACAATATCGCCTCATTTTTAGTTTAGAGAAAGATGGGACATGCACAATAATGTTGATTAAGGAGATTTCGAATCACTACTCTTAACTCACTATCATGAATGCAAATATAAAAAATGAAAAACAAGCAGCCCGAGTATTTCATCCTGGGGAAATTTTGCTTAATGAAATAACAGAAAGACAGCTTACACAAGCAGAGTTTTCTGACATCATTGGTCGTGCAGCAAGAACAGTAAATGAAATAATCAAAGGGAAGCGTGGTATCACTCCTGAAACAGCAGGTGTTATTGCTGCGGCCTTGGGAACATCTCCTGATATGTGGCTATCAATGCAAGGAGAGTATGACTTGTTTGTTTTAAGTAAAAAACCAAAGGATAAGCCATTAGAGATAAAAGAAAGATCTCAGCTTTATTCTTTTTTTCCAATTGCGGATCTTGTAAGACGTGAGTATATAAAAAGGAAAGTTAAAGTGGAAGACTTAAAAAAAGATATTTTTAGTCTACTAAATATTTCATCGGAGGGGGATTTAAAGACTTTAGTTGGTGCTCATTTTCGAGCTTCTGAAGGAGATATCGTTTTTAGTTATTTAAGGACATGGGTTTTGCTTGCAAAAAAACTTGCTACTAAACAGAAGGTTTCTGCGTACAATAATAATAAACTTATAGAATTTGCAAAAACTATTAAAAACTTTTCAACGGATCCAAATGGCATAAAAGCTGTGGTTGAAGAATTAAACAAGTTGGGGGTAAGGGTTGTATTTTTACCCCATTTTTCAAAGACTCGTGTTGACGGTGCTGCTTGCTGGTTAAACACAACTAGTCCATTGATCATAATGTCTCTAAGGTATGAAAGGGTTGATAACTTTTATTTCACACTATTGCATGAGATCGGTCACGTGGTTTTACATGCCTCCTCAAATGCTGAGGCGTGTTTCATTGATGATATTCATAGTCCATCTAAAGACGATAAAGAAAACGAGGCTAATAAGTTTGCTGTAAGTAACCTTGGGTTAGATGGTGTGGTGGCTAGTCTCAAGTTTATAGATATTACTCCGCAAATTTTAAATAAAAAAAGTGAAGAGCTGGGGATACACCCGAGTTTACTTATCGGACATCTTCAATATGAAAATCTTTTGAATTACACCGCTTATCAAAGATTTCTCAATAAGAACAAAGTTAGACAGATGATTCCAGGTAACTTAATTGAGAAATAGCCCTAATTGTAGGGAACACCTCCGAACATGCTCAATTCAGGGGCCAATTACGTTATGTTATACTCTTTCTTATATTCCCGAATGGCCTTTAGTTTCTCTCGTAAAGCGATCATATTGTCCTCGTCGAGCAAGGTTGTTAGGGTGTAGTTTGGACTCTGACCCACGGAGCAAAACTGGCGAAAGCCAGTTTTTGCGTATTGATTTTTAATGCGTGCTACACTTTAATCATGAAAAAATTTAACACACTACAACTTCTCACCGCCACTACTTTTATGGCAGTCGCAATTTTTATGAGCGTAACAGCAATCGCTCATGCCACAACCGGCGGTGAGACTCTTATTTCAAATATTTATTACAACACTCAGACAAAGTCGATTATCTACACATCACAAAATAATGGTGGTCGTGGTTGTCCGCCAGACCTTATCGCCCAGAACACGGTTACAGCCCAGACAAAATATATTTTTGATTGCGAAGACGATACATTGCCAGCGAAATATCCGTCATTTATTGCGCGTAACGCAGATTACGTAAAGGATTTCCAACCAATGTCGCAGGTGAACATCAAGAAGCTTGGCCTTGGTGTCACATTTACAAAACTCTCTGAAGAAAAACTTGAGGGTGACAATTGGTTGATGCGTACAAAATTCCGCATGGTTGTTACGCAGAATGGGCTCAAGATGCATGAAGCCGAAATATATGGATGTCGCGAAGAGCAGCCGTGGGTAATTGGCGGTCTTATTGCACCTGATCTAAAAAACAAAATGGCACTCCTCGTTTCGGGTAAGGGTGACTGTTATGAAGGTGGCTACGTCACAGAAAAATTATTTATTGTGCCTGCTATTATCGACGGTGCAGAATATCTTAATGAATACAAAGGTTCATTTCCGCTCGTGCCAACAGTTGGAAACTTTGTCGTGTATGCCCAGGCCGAAGCTGCAGCGGTGAATGACGAACATGGCGCGGCTCAATCTCCATTTGAATCTACACGCGTACTTCTTACACTCGCTGGTTTCTGTCTCGTGACATTTATTCTCGGACTCTTTATGGGTAAATTGATTCAGGTTCCACGCGAACAATAAGCAGGTACTGAAATGTCCGAGCTGCGGAGTGCTGCGCTTTTTAATCTTTCTTCATAGCGATCTGCTATACTTGCCGGATGAAGCAAAAGCAGGCGTTGGATTTACTGAAGACGGGCAGAAATATCTTTATTACCGGGCCGGCTGGTAGCGGGAAGACACATCTAGTTAACTCGTACATTGCATACCTCAAGCAAAATAACATCGAAGTGGGCGTGACGGCGTCTACTGGTATTGCGGCTACTCACATGGGCGGCATGACGATTCACTCGTGGGCAGGCATCGGCATTAATACATACCTTTCCGAGAGTGACCTCGAAGCAATGGCCGAAAAATCCTACCTCGCCAAGCGCTTTGAGAAAGTGAAAGTGCTCATTGTCGACGAAGTGTCCATGCTGCAACATTTCCGCCTCGACCTCATAGACCGCGTTTTGCGTGCTATGAAGTTACCGAACGAGCCGTTTGGGGGAGTGCAGGTGGTGCTCGTCGGGGATTTTTTTCAGCTGCCGCCCGTGGCCCGTTTTGGTGAGCCGCCCTCACAGTTTATTTACCATTCCGACGCATGGCATGCGGCAGGCTTTACCATTTGCTATCTAGAAGAACAATTCCGCCAAAATGACGACGTGGCGCTTTCTATTTTGAATGAAATTCGCGCCGGTGATATTTCTAAAAAAACGCGCACTTTACTCGCATCACGCGTAAAAGCGAAATCTACTGTAGCGGCCGAACCTACGCGCCTCTTTACGCATAATGAAGATGTCGATGCAATTAACCAGGCTGAACTCGAGCGACTCGCCACCGTAGAAGAAGCTGAATACGAAATGACCTGGCGCGGCAAGGAGTTTATCGTAGAAACACTCAAGAAATCCTGCCTTGCACACGAGAAGCTGCGACTCAAAGTGGGCGCGCGCGTCATGTGTGTCAAAAATAATTTTGACCAGGGATACGTAAACGGCACGCTCGGCACAGTGGTGTCGTGTAAGGGTGGGCAGGATCCGGTCATTCTGCTCGCGAACGGCAAACGTATCACTATAGAAAAGGCTTCATGGAAAATTGAGGAGGACAATATGGTGAAAGCTGAGCTCACTCAGTATCCGCTGCGCCTGGCATGGGCTATCACCGTGCACAAAAGTCAGGGCATGAGCCTCGATGCAATTGAGGTTGATCTTTCGCGCTCGTTTGAGCCGGGTATGGGCTATGTGGCGCTTTCGCGTGTGCGCACGCTCGACGGTCTAACAATTTTAGGCATGAACGAAAAGGCACTTGAGGTAAATCAAGAAGTGCTCGAATTTGATGAACAGCTCCGCGCGGCATCTATGGAAGCTGAAGCGCTTCATGCAAAGCTTGAGACAAAGAGCTTGAAGCAAGATCAAGAAGAATTTTTGGAACTGAGCAAGCCGGCGCACAAAAAGGTGAAGCTCGCATCGCATGAAGAAACAGCGTTGCTCATTGCCGACCGTAAATCGCTCGACGAAATCGCCCGTGAGCGCGGTGTCACCAAAGAAACGATTGTCGATCATATCGAGCGTCTCCAAGAAGAAGAGTCGCGTGTCGACATTCAATATTTGCGTAAAGAAATTTCACGCACGCACTGGATGAAAATTAATAAAGCCTTCGACGAAATTCTCGAGGAGTCAGACATCATTTTACTTTCGGCGGCGAAGCAAAAGCTCGGCCCCAATATCTCATATTTCAAAATTCGCCTGGCGCGAGCGCTCAAAGGTCTAAAAGGGAAGTAGGACGCAGGCGTGTGTGCGGTGGTATACTGACTCTATGAAAATAACACGCATCGCAGTCCACATACTTTTTGTAGCAAGTATTGTACTTTTCTTTACGAGAAGTTCATGGGTGCCTAATCTTGTGCAGTTCATCCTTCGCAACGAAATGAATCAGGCTCTCATTGCTGAGCCGCGCAGTCCACTCGAGGCTTCCTATGTGTTTGGTTCGGGTCTTAAAGCTGCAGTAATCACGCTCGCGAATGGCGCGTACGAAGAAAAGGGAGTTGCAGGAGTTTCGGATAAGCGCGTTATTAAAGTATTTGGTGAACCAGTGTACGGTGACCTTGATGCAGACGGTGACGACGACGCAGTGCTCATGATGTATGAGCAAACGGGCGGTACGGGCACGTTCTACTATATTGCAGTCGCGCTCAATGAAGACGGAATTTACCATGGTACAGACACGATGTTTATCGGTGACCGTATTGTGCCGCAGACATTGCGAATTCAAGACGGTCGTCCACTCGTGACGTATGCAGACCGCGCTGCAAACGAGCCATTTTCTACACAGCCGCATATTGGCAAGAGCATAGTTGTCTACGTGAATGCAAAGACACACACAATCGGTGAGCTCGCGCAAAATTTTGAAGGCGAAGCTGACCCATCACGCATGACGCTCGAAATGACTCAGTGGAAATGGATCAAAACGGTTCATGCTCCACGTACCATGACCCCACGTGTTGCCGGCAAATTCTCACTCAAATTTACCGCAGATAGCCGCGTACAAATTAAAACAGATTGTAATACAATGGGCGCCACATTTGCTCGCCAAGGCGCTCAACTCATTATCGAAGATATGGTGAGTACAAAAATGGCCTGTGAAAATTCTCAAGAAACGCTCTTTGCCGACATGCTCAAGCAGGTAACTTCGTATTCGTTCACAAGCAAGGGTGAAATGCTTCTCAAGTTGAAAGACGGTGGTGTGATGACGTTTAGATAAACGTCGATTTTCGGCCGTGGTGTCGCGCCGCTTACTTCTACAAATATTTTGCGCCGTACGAACGCATGGTCTCCATGATTTTGTGGAGTGCTTTGCCGTGTGGGGTGAGGGAGTAGGCAGGGTGAGGGTTTTTGACGGTTGGTTCAACACGCTTAATGATTTTTTTATCAAGAAGGAATTGGAGTTTTTTGGTAATGGTACGAGAGCTGACTCCGTTTAACGATTGTTCGAGCTCAGAAAAGCGCTTCGGTGCGGCAAGGAGGTCGCGAATAATGAGTATGGTAAATGTGTCGCCAATAATGTTGGCGGTTTTTGCGAGAGGGCATTCGGTGCAGATAGTCGCGACCTGATTTTTGGTCCTAAGCATACGCGGGCAGTATAGCATGGGGATAATCACTTTACAAAGTAAAGCGATGCACGGTATACTTACCCGGCACGCGCGTCAGTAAGCAATGTATCGTCACCTTATTAGCTTTAAGCACAATAATAAAATGGAAACAAAAGATCTTACCAAGATGGCTCCGCGCAGTCCGTACGAAACGATCGGCGGCTTCGCGATTATCGCTCGCACTATCGACAAGTGTCGAGCAACAATTGCTGGTAAAAACGGCGAATATCACTTTAACTGTCCACTCGACAAAGGTTTGTTTGGTTTTAAGGGGATAGACGCTGATGCATTTAAGGCATATGTTGCTTCTGGCAAAACAGATGAGGAAATTGCAGCATGGGTAAAGGCAAATGGCACTCCAAAGACTGACGCAGAGATTACTGCTTGGTCAAAGGCATTCCGCACCGACTTCTCATATTCAACAGATCCAGCAAAAAAGGATTGGTTCATTGGCGAATGTAAGCGCCTCGGCCTCGATCCTGCAAAGACAACACTCTTCGATTATCTCGAAGTTGATGACAAAGTGAGTTTTGCGAAGTAAGTGTTGAGAGGTATACAACCGGGCATAATAAAACCGCAACCTTATTGGTTGCGGTTTTGCCATTTTGCTCCGAATTCGCTAGCATGCCAAGCATGACTGGTGTGAAGAAATTTACAAAAGATTATAAAAGCGGCATACATACAAGTGAGGTTGCACACCTGCTTGATGCAGAGCTTTATAATTATGAAATCAATCCAGAACTCATTGCGCATGAGCCTGCGGTGCCGCGCGACACTTCTCGGCTACTGATTTTTGATACTCGAACAGGCACCATTCGGTTCGATACTTTTAAATCACTCGCACAGTATGTTCCTGCGAATTCACTCATGGTGATGAATAAAACAAAGGTGGTGCCCGCGCGTGTTCGCATGCAGAAAACTACGGGCGGATTTAGAGAAATCCTTTTTTTGGCGAATGAGTGGGAGCGGGGAAGCAATCGTATTTTGGCACTCGTACCGCGCGGTATGAGGGCGGGGACGACGTTGTACTGTGAAGAATATGGAGTGAAGCTTATTTCCAATGATGAACATTTGCACACTTTTGAATTGCTATTTCCTCCAGAGAAACTTTTTGATTTCTTGAACCGCTTCGGTGTAATGCCGCTGCCCGGATACATTCGAAGTGCACTTACCGACTCTGAGCTCCGAGAGCGGTATCAGACTCTTATTGCCGAACAGGAAGCATCTGTTGCTGCACCAACGGCCTCACTCCACTTTACAGACGAAGTCTTCAGCTCGCTCAGCGAAAAAGGCATTGAACGCACAAGCATTACCCTCCATGTCGGACTCGGCACGTTTGAACCACTCAACGAACGGCATTTGCAACAGGAAAAACTTCACAGTGAGCATTTTGAAATTCCTGCGACCGCACTGCGTGCAATCCAAAGAGCTCGTACAGAAAAGAGGATGGTTGTCGCGGTCGGCACCACGGTGCTACGTGCGCTCGAAGCTTCACGAAGTGTCGAGCCTGGTCTAGTTGCAGGCGGCGCGAAAATAGGGGAGACAACCCTCTTTATTAAACCTCCATACCAATTTGATTCGGCAGACGCGCTTATTACAAATTTTCACGTTCCGTATTCGTCGCTCATGATGCTTGTTGAAGCATTTTTGCAGTACAAAAAGGCGCCGCTCCACCTCGTTGATCTCTACAAGAAGGCCATTGTCGAACGCATGCGCTTTTACTCGTTCGGCGATGCAATGCTGATTTTGTAGTTCTGGTGGTATAGAATAGATGCATGCAAACTATTTTGACTCTCGATGCACAAGTGGCCGAATACGCGAACATTCTTCTAGGCTTGAGTCCGTGGATGTCAAAATTGGTCTATTTTTGCGCTGAAACTACACTCTTATTGGTGCCGGTTATCCTAGCTGCATTCGTTCTGTTTAAATTTCACTCACAAAAGGAGCGCCTCAAAGTATTATT
>JACCDK010445275.1_pt1 | contig 14564 bp, 13 predicted proteins | sample 7445871 | NCBI WGS metagenome assembly JACCDK01 (sample SAMN15323436, study PRJNA562643) | freshwater metagenome | isolation source: river surface water | place: USA:Blue River Watershed | collected 2017-08-15 | reverse complement strand
CTGCCAGCAGGGCAGCTGCCGGACGCAACCAGGCTGCCACGCTGGCCACGCAGAGGTCGGCCACGGTGAAACGCTTGGCCGCCAGATACGCTTCGCCCCGCGCATGCTGGTCCTGCAGGTGTTTTTCGAGCACGGCCAGCGGCACCTTCAGGCGGGATTCGGCCTTGTCGGCCAGTTCAGGCTTGCGCTGGTCCTCGGGCATGGCCATGCGGTGCATCAGCACCGTGAGGGCGTCGGCCTCGATTTCGGTCACAGTCCAGAAGCTCCAGCGCAGGGCTTCGGCTTCTTCACGCGCCGTGGCGGGCGTGATCGACCGCCCATCGGCCCGGCCATGCACGCGGGCGATGTAGAGCGCGCAGGCCATGCTCTCCCAGACGGTGACCGTGCCTTCGGGCCGCTCGTCCACCACCACCGGGATGTGGCCATTGGGGTTGAGCGCCAGAAACTCGGGGGTGCGGGTCGCGCCGTCCTTGTAGCTCTGGTGGATGTGCTCGAAAGGCACGCCCAGCTCGAGTGCCGTCCAGAACGGGCGGCTGGCGCGCGAGGCGCCGATGCCGTAGATCTTCAATCCCATGTGTGTCTCCTCAATGCGGGTAGTCATGCCACTGGCGGCACAGAGCGTGCAAGTCTCGCACCTCCAGGTGGGGCCGCCTGTCGCCATGGCTCCAGGGGTGGCCGTCACGGTTGACCCAGGCCACCTGCATGCCGGCGGCCAGCGCGCCCACGCCGTCCAGGTGGGCGTCGTCGCCCACATGCAGCACCTCGTGCAATGCCACGCCTGCAGCGCGGGCAGCAGCCTCAAAAATCCGCACATCGGGCTTGGCCACGCCCGTGTCGCGGGCGCTCACCGACGCCCGAAAGTGCTCGCCAATGCCCACCCGGTGCACATCGGCATTGCCGTTGGACAGCGCCACCACCGGCAGGCGGGCGCTCCAGAAAGACAGCGCGGGCAAGGCGTCGTCAAACAGATCCACCCGCTGGCGCTCGGCAAAAAACACCTCGAAGGCCGGTTCGGCCAGCTCGCCCGGCTCCCCGGCCGCCTGCAGCAGGGCCCGGATGGCCTCGCGGCGCAGAAAGGACAAATCATGCGCCCGGTCGGCGTGGCGGGCGTTGATGTCGGCGCGGATGGCTTTCTTGATGTCGGCTTGCGACGAGAGCACGGCGGCTGCGGGGGCATGCTGCGCCAGCCAGTCCTGCAGCACCGCCTCGGCCCGGTGGATGGTGGGCCAGACGGGCCAGAGGGTGTCGTCCAGGTCCAGGGTGATGGCGCGGATGCGGGAAAGGTCAAGCATGGTGAGCGAGAATACCGCATGGCTTTTCGCACCGAACCCACCTACACCCATGGCCAGCCGCCCAAAACGGCCATCCTGTACTGCAACCTGGGCACCCCCGATGCGCCCACGGCCCCTGCCCTGCGCCGCTACCTGGCCGAGTTTCTGGGCGACGCGCGCGTGGTCGAGATCCCCAAGGCCGTCTGGTGGCTGATCCTGCACGGCATCATCCTGCGGGTGCGCCCGGCCAAGTCGGCCGCCAAATACGCCAGCATCTGGACCGACAAGGGCTCGCCCCTGCTGGTGCACACCCGAGCCCAGGCCGAAGGCCTGCAGCAGGCGCTCACCCAGCGCGGCCACCATGTGGTGGTGCGCCACGCCATGCGCTACGGTCAGCCGGGCATCGACGCCCAGCTCGACGCGCTCAAGGCCGAGGGGGTGACGCGTGTGCTGGTGGTGCCGGCCTACCCGCAGTACAGCGGCACCACCACGGCCAGTGTGTTCGATGCCTTCTACCGCTGGGGCCTGAAAGTCCGGCAGGTACCGGAATTCAGGTTTGTCAATCGCTACCACGACGACCCCGGCTACATCGCTGCCCTGGCCGCCAGCGTGCGGGCACACTGGCAGGCCAATGGCCAGGGCGAGGTGCTGGTGATGAGCTTTCATGGTGTGCCCGAACGCACCCTGCACCTGGGCGATCCCTACCACTGCGAATGCATGAAGACCGGCCGCCTGCTGGCCGAAGCGCTGGGTCTGCCGCGCGAGAAGGTGCGCATCACCTTCCAGTCCCGCTTTGGCAAGGCCAAATGGCTCGAACCCTACACCGAACCGACCCTCATCGAACTGGCGCAGCAAGGTGTCAAGAAGGTCGATGTGGTCTGCCCCGGCTTCACTGGCGACTGCCTCGAGACCCTGGAGGAAATCCAGATGGAGGCACGCGAGGCGTTCATTCACGCGGGCGGCGAGACCTTCCAGTACATCCCCTGCCTGAACGACAGCGCCGAATGGATCACCGCCCTGACCGACTTGGCCGAGCGCCACATGCAAGGCTGGAACACCGCTGCGCCCGATGCGGTGGCAGCGCAGGCCAGTCGCGAACGCGCGCTGGCGGCTGGCGCGACGCGCTGACCCGCTCGGAGATCGGTGATCGATCCAGATCTGTGCGGCCAGCCTTCAGGCGCGCTCGATGAATTCGGTCACCCAATCGAGCTGCTGCGGCACGTTCAGTGCCGGCGCGTGGCCGCAGCCAGGCACTTCGATGGTCGTGAGACATCCCTTGGCGCCCGGTCCACGCGCCTGCATGCGCACCGCCGTCTCGGACAGCACCAGATCGGACTCGGCGCCGCGCAGCAGCAGCACCGGGCAGTCAATGGCGTCGTAATGCTGCCAGATCAGGTAGTCGTCGGGGTGAACGATGAACTGGCGCACCATGGCCGGGTCGTAATGCGGGGTGACGCGACCGTCGGGCAGACGGCGCACCGAGGTTTCGGCCAGGCGGCGCCACTGGGCGTCGCTGAGCCAGCCGTAAGGCTTGTAGACCTGGCGGAAAAAAGCCTCCAGCTCGCCGACGGTGTCAAACGCCGGGGGCTGCCCCGCATAGGCGCGGATGCGCTCGATGGCCGCCTGCGCCAGTTCGGGGGCGTTGTCGTTGAGCACCAGGCTGCGGATGCGCCCCTGGAGCGTGGGCTCGGCCAACCCACCGGCGCACAGCGTGCCAATCGCTCCCCCCATGGAGGTGCCGACCCAGTGGACCTGGTGCAGCCCCAGGCCATCGATCAGCTCGCGTGCCAGCCGGGCATAAAAGCGCAGACAGTACTGTTCGTCGGGCTGGCGGCTCCATTGCGACAGACCCCGACCCACGGTGTCGGGGCAGATCACGCGCCAGCCACGCGCGCTCAGGTGGGCGGCCAGTTCGTCCATGTCGCGGCCGGTGCGCGCCAGGCCATGCCAGGCGATCACGGTGCCCCTGCCCGCCTGCTTGTCGGTTGGACCCCAATCGGTGTAGTGGATTTCCAGCCCCGCGCAACGGATGTAGTTGGAGGTGTAGCTCATGGTGCACCTCCGGCAGAGCGCAGGGCGCGCAGTCGCCCCACCACCCCGGTCGGAAAGTAATAGACCGAAAGCACGAAGAGCAGCCCCAGCCACAGCATCCAGCGGTCGGGCGAGAGCAGTGCCGACAGCCAGGGCAGAGCGGCAGCGGCCTCGCTGCCCACGCGCAGCAGATCCTGCAGGTAGCTTTGCGCCAGCAGGAACAGCACCGAGCCGATCGCCGCCCCGTACATCGTGCCCATGCCGCCGATCACCACGATCAGCAGCACATCCATCATGATCTCGAAGCTCAGCGAGGTGTCCGGGCCGTTGTAGCGCAGCCAAAGCGCCAGCATGGCCCCGGCCACGCAGGCAAACAGGGCCGAGAGCACGCTCGAGAGCGTTCGGTACACCACCACACGGTAGCCAATGGCCTCGGCGCGGAACTCGTTTTCGCGGATGGCCTGCAGCACGCGGCCAAAGGGCGAATTGACGATGCGCAGCAGCGCGAGCAAGAGGACCAGCGCCGTCACGAACAGCAGGTAATAGGTCAGCAAGCGGCCGTCGAGCGAGACGCCCAGAAACGGCTCCTCGGCAAATTCCGTGCTGGGCAGCAGCAATGCGGGCAGCTTGAAACTCAAACCGTCTTCGCCACCTGTGAGGTCGGACAGCTGTGAGGCCAGGGTCTGGAAAGCGGCCGCCACTGCCAGCGTGATCATGGCGAAAAAGATCGCCCGCACCCGCAGCGAGAACAGACCGATCAGCAAGGACAGGCCCAGCGTCAGCGCCAGCGACAGGGCAAAACCTGCGCCGATGCCCCCCCAGGTTGGGCCCCAGGTGTTGGCCGCAATCGCAATACCGTAAGCCCCAATGCCAAAGAACATGGTGTGGGCAAAGCTGACGATGCCGGTGTAGCCCAGCAGCAGGTCAAAGCTGGCCACCAGCACGATGAAGACCAGCACCTTGGCCGCCACGCCCAGCGCCTTGACGCCCGGAAAGAGGAAGGGCGCGAACGCCAGGCCCAGCAGCACGGCCAGCAGCATCAGCGCCAGCCAGCGGCTGCCCGGGCGGTCGTTGGAAATGAGTCGGTTCAGCACGAGGCGCTCCTCAGCGGTTGGCCACGGGGTAGACGCCCTGCGGACGCCACAGCAGCACCGCGGCCATCAGGGCGATGTTGGAAAACAGTGCCAGCTTGGGGGCCAGAAAGCCGGTGTAGTTGGCCATCAGCCCTACCAGCAGCGCACCGATCAGCGCGCCACCGGTCGAGCCCAGACCACCGATGATGATGACGATGAAGATCAGCACATTGACCTGTGCCCCGATCTGCGGCGTCACGTTCTGCTGGTACAGCCCCCACATCACGCCGCCCAGACCCGCCAGCGCGCTGCCGGCGACGAACACGCCCACAAACAGGCGGCGAATGCGGTAGCCCAGCGACTCCACCATCTCGCGGTCCTGCACGCCGGCTCGGATCAGCAGGCCGATCTTGGTGCGGCCCAGCACCCACATCTGCACCGCAAAAATCGCCAGGCCCACCACCACCGCCAGCAGGCGGTATTTTTCAATCGCAGCATCGCCCCAGAACACCGAGCCACGCATCGCCTCGGGCAGGGGCAAGGCGATCTGCAGCGGGCCCCAGACCACCTTGATCAGTTCCTCGCCAATGATCATGCCGCCCATGGTGATGAGTATCTGCTTGAGGTGCTGGCCATACACCGGCCGCACGATGAAGCGCTCGAACGCCAGGCCGATGGCCGCCGCCATTGCCATGGCCAGGCCCATGGCGGCCAGCACAGCCAGCAGGTTGCGGCCCCAGTCGGCCGCACCGGTCCAGTCGCCCATGCCCCCCAGCACGCTGGTCGCCATGAAAGCACCGATCGCGATGAACAAGCCATGCCCGAAATTGAGCACGTCCATCAGGCCGAACACCAGCGTCAGGCCCGAAGCCATGATGAAAATGATCAGCCCCATGGCCAGGCCCGCCACGGTGAGCGTCAGCCAGGTCGAATGCGAACCCACCAGCGGCCAGGCCAGCAGGGCCAGCACCGGCACCAGCAACAAGGGCCGCACATCCATGTCCTTGAACAGCTTCATAGCGCCAACCCCAGCAGCGACTGCTGCAATGCCTCGTCTTCGGCCAGCGCCTGCATGCTGCCGGCATGGACCACACGACCGTCGTCCATCACGGCCACGGTGTCGCCCAACTGGCGCGCAAAGTGGATGTTCTGCTCGACCAGCAGGATCGTCACGCCACTGGCCTTGAGCTGGCGCAAGGCGTCGATCATGTTCTGGATGATGGCCGGCGCCAGCCCCTTGCTGGGCTCGTCCACGATCAGCAGGTCACGCGGCTCCACGATGGCACGCGAGACCGCCAGCATCTGCTTTTGACCACCCGAGAGCTTGCCGGCCGGGTGGTTCCAAAACTTCTCGACTGCGGGAAACAGGCCAAAGATCCATTGCAGCCGCGCTTCGTCCATCTGGCTGGCGTTGCGCGCACTGCGCGCGGCCAGCAGCATGTTTTCCTTGACCGTGAGGTCGGCAAAGATGCCCATGTTTTCGGGCACGTAGGCGATGTTCTTTTGCGCGATGGCCGGTGTGTTCAGCGCGGTGATGTCCTCGCCGTTGAACACGATGCGGCCCTGCGACGCCTGCCACAGACCCATGATGGTGCGCAGCGTGGTGGTCTTGCCAGCACCGTTGCGGCCCAGCAGCAGGGTCAGCTGAGCGCGCGGCACCACCAGGTCCACGCCGTGCAGGATGTGGTACGCACCGATGTGGGTGTGCACACCTTCGAGCGTCAGCAAGGGGGTACTCATGCGTGCTCCTTGGCCTTGCCCAGGTAGGCTTCTTGAACGACGGGTGACGCAATCACCTCGGCAGGTTCGCCATCGGCCACCAGCGTGCCGTTGTGCAGCACGATGATGCGGTCGGCCAGTTCGCGCACCACATCCATCTTGTGCTCCACCAGCAGGATGGTCTTGCGCTTGTCCCTCTTGAGCTCGCGGATCAGGTCGAGGATGACCGGCGCCTCGTCGTGGCTCATGCCGGCAGTCGGTTCGTCGAACATGTAGACCGAAGGTTCGAGCGCCATGAGCAACGCCACTTCGAGCTTGCGCTGGTCGCCGTGGGGCAGGCTGGCCACAGGCGCCTGGGCCTGCGCCAGCATCGAGACCGATTGCAGGATGTCTTGCGCCCGCCGGGTGAGCGCTGCATGGTCGCTCCAGATGCTCCACAGGTTCAGGCCGCGCCGGTGCGCGCCGGTCTGCGTGGCCTGCACCGCCAGGCGCACGTTTTCGAGCACGCTCAGGTTCGGGAACAGATTGGTGAGCTGGAACGCCCGCCCCAGCCCGGCGTGGGTGCGCGCCGAGGCCGGCAACGCCGAGAGGTCGCGGCCGTCCAGCATCACCCGGCCTTCGGTGGCTGGCAGCTGGCCTGAAATCAGGTTGAAGTAGGTTGTCTTGCAAGCTCCGTTGGGGCCGACGATTGCGGTCAGCGTGCCGGGCTCAAAGCGGCAGCTGACCGCATTGACCGCCACATGACCGCCAAACCGCACGGTCAGGTTGTGGGTTTCAAGCATGGGCTCAGATCAGCGCTGGTTGCGCACCGGCACCTTCATCTCCGAGGGCTTGATCTCGCGCACGAGTTCGGGCACGCCCCAGGCAAAGGCGGGGTCCACCTTGATCTTGAAGTGGTACATGCTCTGCATGGCCTGGTGGTCTTCGGCACGGAAAGTCATCTTGCCCTTGGGGGTGTCAAAGCTCATGCCTTCCATGGTGGCGATCAACTTGTTGGTGCTGGTGTCGCCGTTGGTCTTTTTCAGCGCGGTCACCAGGGCCATGGCCGCCGAGAAGCCCCCGGCAGTGAAGAAGTCCGGCGGGCTCTTGAACTGGGTGTAGTGCATGGCCACCATGGCGTCATTCACCGGGTTCTTGGGCATGCCGAAGTAATAGTAGGCCGCGCCTTCCATGCCAGGGAACTGCTTGTAGGCCACCATGGCGGGCAGGATGTTGCCGCCCGTGGCGATCTCGATGCCATAGCGCTTGAGGTCCATGTCGGCGATCTTGAACGGATTGCCACCGGCCCAGATGATGAAGATGATCTTGCGCCCGGGCTGGCCCTTGAGCTTGTCGATCATGCGCTGGGCGCCGGCGGTGAAGTCGGTGGTGGCCGGCGGCAGGTATTCCTCGTGCACCAGCTTGGCCTTGCTCAGCGCCTCCTTGAAGGCCTTGACACCATCGCGGCCAAAAGCCGAGTCCTGGGCCATGGTGACGATGGTCACGCCCTCCTTGTCCACCGCCACCGCGTTGGCGATCGCGTCCTGGCTGCTGTTGCGACCGGTGCGGAAGATGTACTTGTTCCACTTCTCGCCGGTGATCGAATCGGCCACGGCCGGCTCGACCAGCAGGATCTTCTTGTATTCCTCGGCCACCGGCAGCATGGCCAGCGCCACGGGCGATGCGGTCGGGCCCACCGCGATGTCGACCTTGTCGTCTCCATAGGCAGCAGCCAGCAGGTTCTTGCCCAGGTCGGGCTTGCCCTGGTCGTCTTTTTCGATCACGACGATCTTGCGGCCGGCGACCTGCATGGTGCCGCCGGTGGCGTAGTCCAGGCCCATCATCAGGCCCACCTGGGTCTGCTTGCCGTAGGCCTCGAGCGGGCCGGTCTTGCTGTAGATGTGGGCGATCTTGATGTCCTTGCCCTGGGCAAAAGCCAGAGGCGCAGCCAGACAGGCCATGGCGGCCAAGCTCAAAACATTGCGACGGAACATGGGGGTCTCCTGAGTATGGGTCCCCTCATTTTGCACAAGCCATGCCAGCACAGGATGGCTTGTGCAAACCCTTGTCGGGACAGGAAAATCCCGTGTCAAGCGCCTGCCCGAGAGGTTGGAATGTCTGTTTTAAAAGCATCAATTGCCTGAATTTCAGGCAATTGTTCGAAATTCAGACATCGAAATCAGACAGGCTGGCATAGAGCTTGGCCCGGGAGATCCCCAGCAGGCGCGCAGTGGCCAGCTTGTTGCCACCGGTCGAGCGCATCGCCTCGGCAATCGCCTGGCGCTCCAGTTCGGCCACCCGGACCTTGAGCGGGCGGATGCCGTCGGCACTGGCACCCGCAACAGACGCGGGGATCGCCGCCGGATCGGACGGTGTCTGGGGCGCCACCGGCAGACCGGCATCGCGCAGAACCTGTCCGACCAGGGCGGCATCGATGCGGCCGGTTTCACAGCGCATCAGGGTCTGCTCCAGCACATTGCGCAGCTCTCGCACATTGCCCGGCCAGGGCTGGGCCATCAGCAGACGCAGGGCCGCATCCTCGAATTCCGGCTGCACCAGGCCGTTGCGCAGCGCCAGCTCCTCGGCCAGCACCTCAAGCAAGGCGGGGATGTCGGCGGCGCGCTCGCGCAGCGCCGGCACCCTCAAGGGCAAGGCGCTGAGGCGGTAGTACAGGTCTTCGCGGAAAGACCCGCTGCGCACCAGCGCGGGCAGGTCGCGCGAGGTGGCCGCCACGATGCGCACATCCACCGGGATCAGCCGGTTCGAGCCCAGCGGCTCGATCTCGCCCTCCTGCAGAGCGCGCAGCAGCTTGGCCTGCAGGCTCAGGGGCATGTCGCCGATTTCATCGAGGAACAGGGTGCCGCCATCGGCCAGCCGGAATTTGCCGTCGCGGCCCTTGCGGTCGGCGCCGGTGTAGGCCCCGGGCGCCACGCCGAAAAATTCTGCCTCCATCAGCGTGTCGGGCACGGCCGCGATGTTGACGCTGACAAAGGGGCCGGCCGCGCGCGCCGAGGCTGCGTGGATGGCGTGGGCCAGCAGCTCCTTGCCGGTGCCGGTTTCGCCCAGCAACAGGGCCGGGCTGAGCGACTGGGCGGCGCGGCGCGCCTGGCGCTTGACCTCGGTGGCCGGGACGCTGGTGCCGATGAAACTGGCCAGGCTGTGCTTGGCGCGCCACAGACCACCGGCGCGGCGCTGTTGCACCGCCAGGGCCTGGCGGGCGTCATCCAGTTCGCGCTGCAGGAGCGCAAACTTGGCCAGCAGCGGTTGAAGATTGGCCTGGGGCTGCTCAAAGAGCACCACACCGAGCGCCCCGATCACCCGCCCCATCTCGTCGCACAAGGGAAAGCGGCTGACGACGAAGGTGCCAGCCTTGTTGACCAGCAGGTCGATCAGGATGGGTTTGCCGGTTTCGAGCACCTGCAGCATCTGTGTGTTTTCGACCACCGCCGACACCGGCTGGCCCACAAAATCTTCTTCACGCGCAAACCCCAGCGCCGGCAGAAAGCGGCGGTACTGCTCGTTGATCCAGACCACACGGCCAGAGCGGTCGACCAGGAGCATGCCTTCGCTGGCGTTGGCAAAAACATCGAAAAGGGATCTTGCGGCCAACGCCAGAATGCTCTGGGCATCGGTTGGCAAGGCATCAGAAGAGGGGTGATCAGGCATGTCCATGGCGTCCTACACAGCCATCTTAGGCGATGGCCGCAGACCCATCTCAGCGCGTCACGGGGTGGCTGACACGGGAACGGCTGACGTCATAGCCAAACCATTTTTCGGAAATTCGACTCAATGAGCCGTCCCTGAGCATGCCCTGCAAAGTTTGCGAGAGTTTTTCCTGCGTCTCGCGGTCGCCTTTGCGCACCCCCAGTCCCACGGGTATGGGCGCGGCAAAAGGCGAGGCCACCTTCAGCGGCAGCTGCAGGTGCATGATGTGGTAGTCGGCGATCAGGTTCTCTTCGAGCACGATGTCCAGCCGCTGGTGGGCCAGGTCGTGCAAGGCGTTTTCGATGTGATCGTAGGCCTTGACGTTCTTGCCCAGAACACCCCGAGCCTGCTCCTCCACACCCGTTGCAGCCAGTACACCCAGCCGCTTGCCCAACAGGTCTTCCAGGCTCAGAAAATCGCGTTCATCGTCCTCGTGCTGTACCCCCGACAACTGGATGGAGGCGTAGGCGGGTCGCACAAAATCGAAGCGGCGACGGTTCTCGGGTGTTGTCAGCAGCTGGTTTCCCATCCAGGCGATCTCACCCCTTTTGAGACGCTCTGCAAGGCTTTCGACCGAGTCGAACACCGGCTCCAGACGCAAGCCCAAAATCTCGCAGAGGCGGCTCGCCACATCCAGATCAAAGCCCATGGGGCGGCCATTCGCATCCCGGTAGCTGAAGGGTTTGTAGTTGCGCAGAAAACCCACCTTGACCGGTGTCGGCCGGTCTGTGGCCAGCGACCTGCCGGCCAGCGCCCATGAACACAGCAGGAGCAGACTGCCACGTCGCGTGAGCACCCCTGACTGAACGCTTTGGCACCAGTCAGTCATGGAAAGATCCCTCAAAACAGTGTCGCAACTCGTGCCCCAGGTAATTGAAACCTGTATTGAGCGGGGTCACGATGGTGCATTCCTTTCGACGGACGTTCCAGAAAGCACAGGCCATGGGCTTGGAGGTGGGCGTGACGGGAATACCGGTGATGCGTGCGCAATACTCGTGTCCATCCTCTCGTGGCAGGTATTTCACACGCGGCTCGTCGATCGTTCGCTGCTCTTTCATCATGGGAGAAAACCGTACCTGATCCACCTTGGGTGGCACCAGGCCACCGGTCGCCACACATCCTTGCAAGACACAGACGCCTGCGCACCAGGACAACACCCGCCAGACGCCCTTCGATGCATTCCAAAAGGCCATGTTCATCGGGCTTTCAGGCAACGCAAAAACAGGTGGCCGAGCTGGGAATGCGTCGTCGAGGCCGTGGTCACGATGGTGCAACGGGCCGGATTGAGCTGCCAGTACACGCAGCCCTCGGCGCGCTGAACATAACCATCCTTGGCCGGGGCAGTGACACAAAAATGTTCCGCATCGGGCCGGACCAGCCAACTGACCACTGGCGCTGACAACACCCGCTGGGCAGGAGGCGGCACATCGAACAGTCCGAAATCGAGCAGTGGATCGGCGCCCGCCAGCAACGGCAGAATCAAGGCCATGACTGCGGCGCACCGACTGCCACGGCGCCCCCATGCTCTGGAAGGCATCCAGTCCTGCGCAGGCAGTGCTGAGGGGTCAGGAATCCAGGACATCGGAGAAAAGTCAGAAGAATGGATTCATTCTATCCTTGCACCTTGATGGCAACAATCCCGTGCCAGTGACAGGGTGGTCGCACTGCCGCGACAGCTCACTCCAGTCGCGTCACCCGGCTGGGTTTGAATCCCAGATCGGCCACTTTGCCCTTCTTGGCGCGGCTGGTCATGGCGTTGTTGAGGCTGCGGATTTCCAGCGTCTCTTCGCGTTCCTTGCCGCCGCGGCCAATGCCTTCGATCTTCACGCTGCGGGTGTAGGCACAAGCGCCTGCCAGCTGGTCCTTGGCTTCCAGGTCGATCAGCATCAGGCCGCGCCCGCCCTTTTCCATCAGCTTGAGTTCGCCGATCGCAAAGGTCAGGATGCGCCCACCGGTGCTGGCGCAGCACACATGGGTGGCTGAGGGCAGGGGCTGGGCACCCGCCAGCACGGTGGCACTCGACCCGCTGACATGCGAGGGCGCGCAGACGGTTTCGCCCTCGCCCAGGCTGATGAAGCTCTTGCCGCCCTTGTTGCGCGAGACCAGTCCGTCGAGCGTCGCCAGAAAGCCGTAGCCACCGGAGCCCGACAGCAACAAGGTCGCGTGGGTGGGGCCGGCGAAGTAATGCGCCGGCTGGGTGCCACTTTCCAGATCGATCAGCGTGGTGATGGGCTGGCCGTCGCCGCGGGCACCGGGCAGCGCGGCCACCGGCACGCTGTAGACCCGACCGTTGGTGCCAAAGACGATGAGCTGGTCCACCGTTCGGCATTCAAAGGTGCCATACAGCCCGTCCCCTGCCTTGAAGGCGAAGCTGGTCGCCTCGTGGCCATGGCCCTGGCGCGCACGCACCCAGCCTTTCTGACTGATGACCACCGTCACCGGCTCGTCGACGATCTTGACCTCGGCCACGGCCTTTTTCTCTTCCTGGATCAGGGTGCGGCGGGCATCGGCAAAAGTCTTGGCGTCCTGCTCGATCTCCTTGACCATCAGGCGGCGCAGCGCGGCCGGGCTGCCGAGGATTTCTTCGAGCTTTTTCTGCTCGTCGCGCAGCACCGACAGCTCCTGCTCGATCTTGATGGCTTCCAGGCGCGCCAGCTGGCGCAGGCGGATTTCGAGGATGTCTTCGGCCTGGCGGTCGGAGAGCTTGAAACGCTCGATCAGCGCGGCCTTAGGCTCGTCGCTGTTGCGGATGATGTGGATCACCTCGTCGATGTTGAGCAACACCAGCTGGCGGCCTTCGAGGATATGGATGCGGTCCATCACCTTGGAGAGGCGGTGCTGGCTGCGGCGCGTGATCGTGGTCTGGCGGAAGCTGATCCACTCGGTCAGGATCTGGCGCAGCGACTTCTGCACCGGCTTGCCGTCGATGCCCACCATGGTCAGGTTGATGGGCGCCGAGGTCTCCAGGCTGGTGTGGGCCAGCAGCGTGGTGATGAGTTCCTGCTGTTCGATCTTGCTGGTCTTGGGCTCGAACACCAGACGGACCGGCGCGTCCTTGCTCGACGCGTCGCGCACCACGTCCAGCACAGCCAACACGCTGGCCTTGAGCAGCTGCTGGTCCTGGCTGAGCGCCTTCTTGCCAGCCTTGACCTTGGGGTTGGTGAGCTCTTCGATTTCTTCGAGCACCTTTTGCGCGCTCACGCCCGGTGGCAGCTCGGTCACCACCAGCTGCCACTGGCCACGGGCGAGGTCTTCGATCTTCCAGCGCGCCCGTACCTTGAGGCTGCCACGGCCGGTGCGGTAGGCGTCGGCGATGTCGCTGGCCGGGCTGATGATCTGGCCGCCGCCGCAGTAATCGGGACCGGGCAGGATCGTCAGCAACTCTTCGTCGCTCAGCTTCTCGTTCTTGACCAGGGCGATGCAGGCGTCGGCCACTTCGCGCAGGTTGTGGCTGGGGATCTCGGTGGCCAGACCCACGGCGATGCCGCTGGCGCCGTTCAGCAACGTGAACGGCAACCGTGCGGGCAGCTGACTGGGCTCTTCGGTCGAGCCGTCGTAATTGGGCACAAAGTCCACCGTACCCATGTCGATCTCGTCGAGCAGCAAGCCGGTGATTCTGGACAGCCGCGCCTCGGTGTAGCGCATGGCTGCGGCGCCATCTCCGTCGCGCGAGCCGAAGTTGCCCTGCCCATCGATCAGCGGGTAGCGCTGCGAAAAATCCTGCGCCATGCGCACCAGCGCGTCGTAGGCAGCGGTGTCGCCGTGCGGGTGGTAGCGGCCCAGCACATCGCCCACCACGCGGGCGCTCTTGACCGGCTTGGCAGCGGTGTTGCCGCTGTAGCCCAGGCCCATGCGGTCCATGGAATACAGGATGCGCCGCTGCACCGGCTTCTGGCCGTCGCACACATCGGGCAGCGCACGACCCTTGACGACGGACAGCGCGTATTCGAGGTACGCGCGCTGGGCGTAGTTCGCCAGGTTCAGCGCGTCGTCGGTTTCGCCGTTGTTGAATTCGAGGGTTGGTTGATCGTTCATGGCTTCAACTCTTCAGGCGGCGGTCAAACCACCACAACTTCAAATGGGGAGGGTCTTGGTGGCTGACGATTTCTGGTACTCCAGCATGAGGAAGCCGCCAAGACCCTCCCCATTTGAAGTCCCTGCAAGGGGTTTAAATGTCGATCTCAATCGCGTCGCCATGCAGCTCCATCAGCTCACGCCGCGCAGCCGCCTCGCCCTTGCCCATCAGCTTGGTGATCTCCGCTTCGGTCTGCCCGAAGTCCAGATCGCCCAGCTGCACTGGCAACAGACGCCGCGTATCCGGGTTCAGCGTCGTTTCCCACAGCTGCTCAGCGCTCATCTCGCCCAGGCCCTTGAAGCGGCTGATGCTCCACTTGCCCTCGGCCACGCCGTCCTTGCGCAGCTTGTCGAGGATGGCGGTCAGCTCACCCTCGTCGAGCGCATACATCTTGGCTGCCGGCTTCTTGCCGCGTGCGGGTGCATCCACCCGGAACAGCGGTGGCCGCGCCACATACACATGGCCGGCGTCGATCAGCTTGGGGAAGTGCCGGAAGAACAGCGTGAGCAACAGCACCTGGATGTGCGAGCCGTCCACATCGGCATCACTCAGGATACAAATCTTGCCGTAGCGCAAACCGCTCAGGTCGGGCGTGTCGTTGGGCCCATGCGGGTCCACGCCAATCGCGACCGAAATGTCGTGGATTTCGGTGTTGGCGAACAGGCGGTCGCGCTCGACCTCCCAGGTGTTGAGCACCTTGCCGCGCAGGGG
>JACCDK010436800.1_pt1 | contig 14564 bp, 11 predicted proteins | sample 7445871 | NCBI WGS metagenome assembly JACCDK01 (sample SAMN15323436, study PRJNA562643) | freshwater metagenome | isolation source: river surface water | place: USA:Blue River Watershed | collected 2017-08-15 | reverse complement strand
GACCATGCGAGTCACAGGCAACAAGGACTCGCCCAGGCGACAGCAGGCATTGGATGTCAAGAGGTCATTCAATGCATTGTTGATGTTGCCATGGAAAAGCGTGTAGCCGTCGGGTGCCGCGCGTGCAGCTTCGCGGGCGCCAATTGCACTGTTGGCACCCGGCTTGTTCTCGACAATCACCTGTTGCCCCCACAATTCCGTCAACCCTTGGGCCAGGTCGCGTGCAGAAGTGTCCACAGCGCTGCCTGGACCGGCGGGCACAATGATGCGCAATGGCTTGCTAGGGTAGTTTTGAGCCGCGACCTGCCCTATCGACAGAATCGTGAAAACCAGCAACCAAAATTGAGCGATTCTTTTCATCATCCATGACCTCAACCAACGGCGTGCAGCGTTTGGCCACCTGCTTGAACGGGGTTGGCATGAATCAAAATAACGGCAATCACACAAGTCTCGGTCCCGCGGTTGATCCAGTTGTGAATGGTGCCGCGTTGAACCATGACGTCGCCTTGCTTCAAGTGAACTTCGACGCCGTCGTCTAACTCCATGTCGATCTCACCTTTCATCACAATCAAATAATCGATGGAGTCGGTGCGGTGCATGCGACGCTCGACACCCGGACGAAAATCTAAAATTCGAAAAACGCTGCCGTTTTCGATCATGGTGAATTTACCGGCCCGCATTCCGCCATCCTCATCACCGGAGTTATTGGCCGGTGCGGTGTCGGTGGTCCAAATGTTGCACACATAGGCGTTGCCCCGACCCTCACGGAAATGACCGCAAACCTCATCAATCTTGACAATAGCGCGGCCGTTGTCATCGTGGCCTGTGACAACACGTCGAATTTTAGGAACGTTGGAATCTGACATGAACCCCTCCTTGTTGGAACGATTATCAGGACCTGCAAACGCTCTCGACATTCGGGACTACCCTCATTTTTATTGATCGCAAGATCATCGGGCTTTAGAATAAATGCTCAGTCATTCGCCCAAAGGAGTCGGTCTATGTCATCCGTAGCAAAGTTGCGCGTCGCCGTTATTGGTTTAGGTTGGTGGGGAAAAACCATTGTCAATTACCTGCGCCACTCCAGAAACATTCAATTGCATTGCATAACCGACTTGCAGCAAGAAGCTGGCAGATCGTTTGCGCAAGGCCTTCAATTGAACTTTGCCAACTCCTATCAAGAGGTGCTTGCCGATCCCCAAGTGCAAGCCGTGGTTTTATGCACACCCCACAGCATGCACACCGAACAAATGATGGCGGCGGCTCAAGCAGGCAAGCATGTTTTCTGTGAAAAACCTCTGACGCTCACACGCGCAGATGCCTTACAAGCTGTCGAGGCCCTTCGATCCAAAGGTCTTGCCCTAGGGGTGGGTCATGAACGCCGTTTTGAACCCCCCATCATGAAAGCCATGGCATTGATCCATTCGGGGACCATTGGCAAGCCCTTGCAAATGGAAGCCAACTTCAGTCAAGACAAATTTCTGCAAATGCCTTCAGACAATTGGCGACTCTCTGCAAAAGAAGCACCCGCCGGGCCAATGACCGCCACGGGCATTCACTTGCTGGATTTGTCGATCGGTGTTTTTGGCCCTGCGGAAACAGTCTTTGCCAGCGTCAAGCAGTTGGGCAGCAGCTTGGTCAATGGAGACACGCTGGCCATTTTGGCGACATACAAAAACGGTGGCCATGCATTGATCAGTGCCATCCTGGCGACGCCTTTCGTAGGCCGTTTTGCTGTTTACGGAAGCAAAGGCTGGGTCGAGGTTCGGGACAAAAGCCATCCCGAAGCGTCCACGGGTTGGATCATGACCTCGTGTATCCGCGGCGAGGAACCTGTCAGCGAAACATTCGAGCCTCATCCGGCCGTGCTGTCTAACTTAGAGGCCTTTGCAGATGCCGCCATGGGAGGCCAGCCCTACCCCGTACCGCATGAACAGATGGTGGCCAATATCTCCGCCCTGGAGGCTGTGGTGCGCTCCACCAGAAGCGGCATGGTCGAAAAGGTTGAGGGCTAAGCCTCAACCTTTGATCAGGCTTTCTTCTTCGGGAGTTTGATTTTGAAGAGTTTGGCAGCATTGTTGCCCGTGATCAAATCGCGGTCATCTTTGCTCAGTCTCTTCACAGCAGACACCAAACCCAGCGGATCGACTTCGGCCATGTCATACGGATAATCGGTTCCGAGCATGACATGGTCAGCACCGAAACGATCAATCATGTTTCGCAACATGCCCGGATCGAACGTGATGGTGTCAAAGTAAAACCTCTCCAGATAGGTGGAGGGCTTGCGTTTAATCACTTCGCGGCCATCGGGACGCGCACCGTAAACGTGGTCCATGCGTGCCCAGTAATGCGCCAGGTATCCCCCCGCATGGGCAAGCAAGACCTTCAACTTGGGATTGCGCTCCATCACGCCATCAAAAATCAGGTGACTGACCGCGATCGTGGTTTCCAGTGGGTTGCCAATCACATTGTTGAGGTAATGGTTCTCCAGACGGGTGGCCTCTGTGAATCCATTAGGGTGAATAAACAGAGGCACGCCCAACTCGCTGACACGTCGGAAAAATTTCTCCAGTTTCAAGGAAGGATCGGTCAGGTTCTTGCCATTCACATGGGTGTTGATTTCAATGCCGCGCAAGCCAAGCTTCTTGACAGCATGGTCTAACTCTTTGACCGCAAGATCTGCGTTTTGGAGCGGAACGGTCCCCAGACCAATGAGGCGATCAGGATGTGTTGCAACCAACTTAGCCATGCCTTCATTGACATCGCGTGCCAATTCAGCACCAAAGGAGGCCTCAGCAAAATAGTAATACTGGAATGGCGCAGGAGAGACGGCCTGAATGTCGACACCCATTCGGTCCATGTCCTGAATTCGCACAGACACATCGGACAACATGGGACCGCGATCACGCATTTGCTTCGCATTGGTCTCACGGGTCAATTGGCTTGCGTAAATGTGACCCACCTCTTGCTCCACTGGCTTGAGCACAGATGCTTTTTGACCCACAGCCGGATTAAAGTAGTGACAATGGACGTCAACGTTCAGATGTCCATCCTTGCGGTGTGCCAACTTCTTGGTCGCCAAGGAAGTGAACATCCCAGCAGCACCTTTGGCCTGTTTTCCGTGCTGGTGATAAGGATGTTTGCAAGTGGGGGCGCAGCTAAAAATCATGAAGCGAATCTCCAGGTGAGTTGAAAATTTTTGGCGTTAGATCGGAATGATCGGCAGTAAAACAAAGGGGGCATGGTCTGGCTCCCAATGCAAGGTGTTATCGGTATGAAACACTTCAGGTGGTCGATCAACAGGGTTCTCATGGGTAAAAGGACCCACGCCATACATGGGACGTGAATCAAACGGCAGGATGACGCCGATATCATCGTATCGGTAATCTTTTCCACGCAAATTAAAAACCAGGGTGTAGCCTGCAGGAATCACGATCGAGGTGGGCCAAATTTCGACATCCAGATCTACCGGTTGCCCCGGAATGAGCATTTGCTTTTCATCATGGGTGTGCCATGGTCGGTACGGCAAAGATTTGGCGGGATCGGTCTTGCGGTGAGAAGCTCGCAACCACCCCAAACCGACTGGTGTCCTGGGGTCATTGGACCCAATAAATGACACCTCTTTGCCCGACGGATCGAAGACACGCAGCGCGAGGAAAACATCGGCATCCGTGGTGGCAGAGGAAATACGTAATTTGGCCGCGAGCGGGCCCGTGATTTCCATGGCTTGCGACAGAGGGCCCGTTGAAAAACTCAGGCCATCCGAACGAGTGTGATAGCTCAGTGCATGACTGACGTGAGGTTTAACAGTTGACAAGCTCTGTCCGTCGGGTTGTAAATAGTAGGGCGTCCACTGGGTGCGCGCCAAAGGCCATTCATTTTCGCCACGCAAGACGAACTTTTCCCCAGGATGTCTTATGTTCAGCTGAACTTTGGGCATATGGGTCCAGCCAGTGTCTTCACCCTTCAAGAAGTGACCTAAGAATTTCTTTTGCAGCTGCAGGCCGTAGTTGGAAGAAAAGTGCGAAAAATGCGTGTCACCGTGCACCTCTAACCATTTTTGATCGGAGGCCGATTGCAAATAGCCTTCAAAATTGCCCCGAGGATGCAAGCCTATGCCACCCCAATTGCCAGCCGAAAGCAAGGGCGTTTTGATTTTGCTGTAGTCTGGGATTCGTGCCCGGTAAAAATCGTCGATCAGCTCATGATCCTGAGCATCCAGATGGGTTTCAGCTCTTTGGCTTGCAAGGACATCGTCACTCAAAGTGATGTCTCCTGCCACAGAGCGACCCGTGTTCGGATTGACGTGCGCTCGACTGCCAACACCGTACTGAACGGACTTCACTTGGCGCAAGTACCAACCGCCCAGAAAGTCGCTCAAAATACCGCCATGTCGGCACAACTCACGGTAGTAGTCCGAGGCCCCTTCCCATGCGCACATGGCGGTCAAGTGCGGCGGCTGCAAAGCAGCTGTTTGCCATTGGTTCATGGCATAGTAGGAAATGCCATTCAACCCGACTTTTCCTGAGCACCACGATTGTGCGGCTGTCCACTCAATGCATTCATATTGGTCTTGGGCTTCCAGAGCGGACCAAACATCCAGAAAACCTTCTGAGCAACCAGCGCCACGGGAATCGATTCGTACGCATGCGTAACCATCCGGCACCCATTTTTCCGGATCCACCAGCTCCCAACTTTGGTATTTGTTGGAGGTGCCTTCTGCTATTTCGGGGTACGCAGTGATCATCCGCGTCCAAGCGGTCTTGTAGCCAACTTCAAAAGGCAGTCCCTTGGCATAAGGGCCGTAGGTCAGGATGGCAGGAAACCTTCCCTCACCGATCGGTCGAAAAATATCGGCCCGCAAGGTAATGCCGTCAGACAGTTGAATGGGCACATCCCACTCAATGTGCATGCCGTCTTTTTGTTCGATCAAAGTGTCCATGAATTACCCGCAGTAAGTGAACAAAATGCCAAAGTGAATCGACAGCAGATTACCACCATCGTCTGGTTCATCTGATTCACCCATGTGACAAACTGGGTCATTCCGAACCTTTTCGCAGAAATGCGGGTTTTTCCTTGGTCCCGAGCGGCGCTTCGAGGGATAGTATGTTGTTGTTCAGTTGATCAACTTGGCTTCCGGAGGGTGACATGGTGAACTCACAATCAGTCGTGAAAGATGGCATGCGAATCGATTGGGACGTTGGCATTCAGACCCGTGATGGTTTGACGCTCAGAGCCGATGTCTTCCGGCCCAATCGTCCGGGTCGCTACCCGGTCATCATGACTTATGGTCCCTACGGCAAAGGCTTGGCCTTTCAAGACGGTTACACCACTTGCTGGGACCGAATGGCCAGCGATCACCCTGATGTGGTGAAAGGATCTACCAACAAGTACCAGAACTGGGAAGTGGTGGACCCTGAGAAGTGGGTCCCCCATGATTATGTTTGTATCCGTGTGGACTCCCGTGGGGCCGGCATGTCGCCCGGCTACATGCAACTCTGGAGTCCCCAAGAGGCGCTTGATTTTTATGACTGCATCGAATGGGCAGGCGTACAAAAATGGAGCAATGGCAAAGTGGGCCTGAATGGCATTTCCTACTACGGCATGAACCAATGGCAAGTGGCGGCCCTGCAACCCCCTCACCTTGCGGCCATTTGCCCTTGGGAGGGCGCGGCAGACATGTACCGCGACCTGAGCCACCACGGCGGCATCCTTTGTGACTTCATCAAAAATTGGTACGACATGCAGGTCCGTACTGTTCAACATGGACTGGCAAAGCGCGGCCCCAAAAGCAAGGTCACTGGCCGCTTCGTGTGCGGTGATGAGCCACTCACTGACGCCCAACTGTTGAAGAACCGTGAAGATTTTGCCGGCGCGGCGCTGAAGCACAGCCTGGACGATGACTACTGGCGTGCCCGCATGCCCGATTGGTCCAAGGTCACCGTTCCGATTTTTTCTGCGGCCAACTGGGGAGGACAAGGTCTGCATCCCCGAGGGAACTTCGAAGGCTTCACCCGTGCCGCCTCCAAAAACAAATGGCTGGAAGTGCACGGCATTGAGCACTGGACGCACTTCTACACCGACTATGGCCGCGAGCTTCAGCTGAAATTTTTCGATCATTTTTTGCACGGCAAGAAAAACGGCTGGGCTCGGCAACCCAAAGTGCTGTTGAATATTCGGCATCCAGGTGAAAAGTTTGTGCCTCGTGCCGAAACGCAATGGCCGTTGAAAAAGACGCGCTGGACGCGCCTTTATTTGCAACCTGATGCTGCCAGTTTGTCCACCCAACCCCCAGAGCGCTCTGCAAAAATCAGTTACAAGGGCATGTCGGAGGGGGTGACTTTCATGTTGCCACCTCAAGCCAAAGACATGGAAATCACGGGCCCCAGTGCTGTGAAACTGTTCCTGTCCTCCAGCACCCAAGATGCCGATGTTTTTGCCGTTCTCCGAGTGTTCACACCCGATCTTCAGGAAGTCGTGTTCCAAGGTGCACTGGACCCTCACACACCGATCGGTCAAGGATGGCTGCGCGCATCGCACCGCAAATTGGACACTCAACTGAGCAAGCCCTACCGCCCTTACCACACCCACGATGAAAAACAACCGCTCAAGCCCAACCAGGTGGTGGAGCTTGATGTTGAAATCATCCCCACCAGCATTGTTGTGCCTGCGGGATACCGATTGGCATTGACCCTGCGGGGCAAAGACTATGTCTACCCCGGCCCCGCGGGTGTGCTGTCCAACATGAAATACCCCATGACTGGATGTGGTCCCTTCACGCACACCGACCCGAAGGACCGCCCGGCCAAAATTTTTGATGGCGTCAACACGCTGCACATCAAACCCAGCAAAGCTCCCTACATTCTTGTTCCAGTGATCCCCACTGGTAAGGCATAACCCATGTCCATTCGGTTTTACGGTTTTTGGCGCTCACTGGCAGCTTACAGAGTTCGCGTCGCTCTGAAACTCAAAGGGCTGACCTACGAAGAAATTCCGGTCAACCTGCTGGCGGGGCACCAGCATGACCCCGCTTATTTGGCCATCAATCCTCAAGGTGCCGTGCCCGCACTGATTGTGCCGGGCTTGTCCCAGCCGCTGTCTCAATCCATGGCCATCCTGGATTACCTGGAACTGGTTTATCCCGCCCCTGCACTGATGCCCACCGCACCAGAACAGCGCACAAGGGTGCTGGCGCTGGCGCATGTGTGTGCCAGCGATGGCCACCCTTTGGTGGTACCTCGCGTCAGAAACTACTTGCAAAACACGCTGAAATTAGATGAAAGCGCGCGCAACGCCTGGCTGCAACACTGGACATTGCAAGCGCTCCAGACCTATGAGCGCATGCTTAGCCAGAACCCTCAGCCGGGGCGTTACAGCCATGGCGACCAAGTCACTGTGGCCGACATTTGCCTAGCGTCCCAAGTCACGGGGGCGAGCTTGTTTGGCTGCCAACTCGACAGTGTTCCTCAAGTCATGGCCATCTTCAAGGAGTTGATGAAACTAGATGCCTTCGCAAAGTCCATGCCCCAATTGCAAGCCGATGCCCCGGCGCCAACCCAGAACTGAACGGAGGACCACATGGATCAATTGACAATCGGCCTGCTGGGATTTGCAATATTTTTAGCGCTGAGCTTGCTCCGAGTGCCCATTGCCTATGGCATGGCCATTGTGGGATTGGGCGGCATGCTGATTGTTTATCCCATTGATGCCGCCTTCAAGTTCATCCCCACGGGCTTGTTCACCTACACCTCCAACTTCACCCTGTCGGCCTTGCCCCTCTTTATTTTGATGGGCACACTGGCTTTTTACGCCGACCTCGGCAAAGATGCCTACGACACTGCCAAAGCCTGGTTCGGTCGCGTTCCTGGCGGCCTGGGGGTTGCCACGGTGTACTCTTCAGCCATCTTTGGAGCCTGCTCAGGCTCCAGTTTGTCAGCCGTCGCTGTCTTTTCCAAAATTGCAGTTCCGGAAATGGTCCGGGCAGGCTACAACAAAAAAATGGCCCTGGGGGTGGTTGCTTCCGCAGGTTGCCTTGACGTGCTGATTCCCCCCAGCATTTTGATGGTTTTTTACGGCATCATCACTGAAACGTCTGTGGGGCAATTGCTGATCGCTGGCATCATGCCCGGCATTCTCACCGCGGTGCTCATGGCCACGGCCGTGATGATTTTTTGCAAAATCTATCCTGACACAGCCCCCATCTCTACCGATTTGGACACGTCGTGGCAAGCCAAATGGCAAACCTTGAAAAGACTGTGGGCTGCTGCGGCACTTTTTATTTCGGTGCTGGGTGCCATCTACACAGGATTCTCCACACCGGATGAAGCTGCTGCGGTGGGCGTTGTAGGTTCTTTGCTCTTGGTCTACATTCGAGGCAACTTGACTTGGGAGCGAGTGACCTTTTCATTCATTGACAGCGCCAAAGTCACGGCCATGATTTTCTTGTTGCTGGGCGCTGGTTATATTTTTTCCACTTTTCTTTCCACCACAGGCGTCGTGTCCACGATGACGGGTTGGATCAAAAGCTTGGATTTGAGCTTTTTCGCACTCATGGTGGGCATCGTCGTCCTCTATCTCTTTTTGGGATGCTTCTTGGATGCCATTTCCATGATGGTCTTGACCATGCCCGTGCTGGCACCATTGATCACAGACTTTGACATGAGTTTGGTCTGGTTCGGTGTGGTGGTGGTCGTGATGATGGCCATCGGCACCATCACCCCTCCCTTGGGATTGAATTGTTTCGTGATGAAAGGCGCTCTGGGCGATGACTATGCGTTGAAAGACATCTTCGCAGGCTCTTTGCCTTTTGTTTTGCTGATGTTGATCACCGTCGGCCTGATGGTGATCTTTCCGGAAATATGTCTGTGGCTGCCCGAGCTGATGAAGTCCATGCGCTAAGCCTGGCCCAACTGAACACAGGAGACATTCAATGGAAAAAATGATTGAAGCCTACGAGGCCTTTTACAAACGATTCATTCCCTACCTGATTGCCATTCCCTTGGTCATCATGACCGTGGTCATCTTCATCAATGTGATTGGTCGCAAATTGTCAATGCCGTTTCCGGTGACTGTCGAACTGGTCGAGGCGCTGCTGGTGGTATCGGTGTATTTCGGTGTGGCCTTGGTGGCCCTCGAAGGCGGGCATGTGAATGTGACATTCGCCACAGAGAAATTACCCCTCAGAACGCAATTTTTTGTGGAAGGCATGGGCAATCTTTTGGCCGCCGTCGCATTCATCTATCTCTCCCTTTCGGCATGGTCGATCGCGCAAGCCTCCATTCAAGTACTGGAGTACCGACTGGCTGTCCTGCGCTTTCCTCTCTGGCCCTTCAAGTCATTGTTTGCTTTTGGCTTGACTTTGTTGGCCGTGCAATTGGTATTCAATGCCATCAAAGCATTTTTCCTGGCCTCGGGACGCGAAAGTTACGCCGGCATCAGTTCGATGCCTAAGGCGCAAGACCCGGGCCTTGGTTGATTTCCCCCTGTCCCATCCTTTTTTATCAGGAGTTCACATGAGACGTTTAATCTTGAAACTGGCCACTGTCGCACTGGCGGCAAGTTCGATCGCCTTCTCGGCATCTGCCCAAGAATTGCAACAACAGACATGGAAAATGGCCGTGCCCACAGGTGAAAAATCCTGGTTTGGTGAATTGCATAAATGGTGGGGCAGTGAAGTAGAAAAGCGCTCAGGCGGAAAAATCAAGATTCAGTACTTTTGGTCTGATTCTCTGGTGAAGTGGGCGGACGCCCTGCCAGGCATCCAGTCAGGGATTGCTGACTTGGCCTGGATCAGCAGCTCATACCACCCTGCTCAGTTGCCCAATTACATGTCCTTGGACCACATGTTCAACTACGGCGATGACTATGTGGCAGCCGTCAAAGCAGCCCTGGATGCCATGGACAACCAGCCCGATTTAAAGGCAGAGTTGGCTAAAAACGATATCGTGCCTTTGATGTCCCACATCAGTGGTCTGGCACCGGTTGGCACGAAATCGCCCTTGACCAACATGGATGTTCTGAAGGGTAAAACACTGCGAACCTACGGTGGTGCGCGCACAGATTTTTACAAAAATCTGGGCTGGAACCCGGTCTTCATGGTGTTCCCGGACATGTACCCTGCCATGGACCGTGGCACCATTGATGCGCTCGGCGAGTTGGTGATTTTGCTCTCCAACGTGTTCAAACTGAACGAAGTTGTGAAAAACGTGCACATGATGAACCCTCCCGGCTTGAAGGGCAACGGTGGTGTTGTGGGCTCGGCATTCTTCATGTCGGGTAAGAAATTCCGCTCCTTGCCGCCTGCCACACAAAAAATGCTGGTCGACCTCCGCAATGAATACGGGGTTCGCTATGCGACTGAGCTGATGAAAGCAGAAGATCAGATCAAGAAAAATTGGGCTGACAAAAACAAGATCGTCTTCAACTTCTCTACGCCAGCCGACGAACAGCGAATTCTGCAAGCTGGAACCGCCGCAAACGACAGTTACTTGAAGAAACTCGAAGGTGAAGGCGCGACCAATGTTCGCAAAGTCGTTGCCTACTACACAGAGTCTCGCAAGAAATTGGAGGCTGAAGGCGCTAAAAAATAACGCCAAATTGCTTTAAGCAACACTCATTGGGCGGCCTGAAGGGCCGCCCAAATTCTTTCTGGCGTGAAAGGCAAATCTAAGTTGCGAACGCCCGCAGGCCGCAAAGCATCCAACAAAGCGCTGACAGCCGCTGGCCAAGCACCAGCGACGCCCGACTCGCCGGCCCCCTTCACACCCAATGGATGGGTTGTGCATGGCACCACATGATGCTCAAGAACCAAATTTGGCACCTGATCAGCACGTGGCATGGGATAGTCCATGTAGCTGGCTGTCAGCAATTGACCTTCTTGATCGTAGTGAAGGACCTCACCTAGAACTTGTCCCAAGCCTTGGACCACTCCCCCCATGATCTGCCCCTCCACACGTTGCGGATTGAGCATCACACCCACATCATCCACCGCAGTGTGTTGAATAAAACGGACGCTGCCTGTCAAAGGATCGATTTCAACCTCACTGACGTGACAACCGTTGGGAAAATTCAGCGAAGGTGCTTTGAAAACGGTCACGTTGTCCAAGCTGTTGGGCAAATGCTCGGGAAGATCCGTTGATTGCCGCAACCGCTTGGCAACCTCCATCAAGCCCATGGTGCGGTCCGTGCCGACAATGGTGAAATTTCCAGCCGCATAGCTGAGGTCTTCTACAGCGGCTTCCAACCAGTGTGCGGCGCACAACTTTCCTCGGCGAATCACTTCTTCGCATGCCATCACTGTCGCAGAACCAGCCATCATGGTGGTTCGCGATGCAACGGTTGAAACAATACCAGGGACTTGATCGCTGTCTCCGGTGATCAGAACGATGGATGACAAAGGGATGCCGAGTTTGTCTGACACCAATTTGGGGTAGATGTCTTGTACGCCCTGCCCCATACCTTGAGCGCCAAGATGAAGGGCCACACGGCCATCTTCCATCATGCGGATGTCTGCAGGCTCTTCGAGAATACCGCCAGCGACCTCCAGGAAGGAACACACACCTATGCCTCGCAGCAGACCTTGACTTGCCGCGATTTCACGACGCTTTTCAAACCCCGCCCAATCGGCCAACGCCACAGCCTTGTTCATGACCGACTCAAACTCACCGCTGTCATAGGTCAAGCCATTGGCAGCTGCATAGGGCATGTCTTTGGCGGGTACAAAATTTCGACGGCGCAATTCAAGACGGCACAAACCCATGGCATGGGCAGCCTCATCCATCAGACGCTCGACCAAGTAGATGGCCTCCGGCCTGCCCGCGCCACGATAGGGCCCACCGGACATGACATGCGTGTGCACCAATCGCGATCGCAATGAGAGTGCTGGCATGCGGTACACACTGGACAAACAGTTGTAAATGTTCATCGTGCTGACGACCGCGATGTAGCCCGATGTGTAAGCGCCAATCCCACAAAGGACATCGGCTTTCAAACCAAGGATTTTCCCCTCGCGATCAAATGCCATTGAGCCCTTCAGGTGGGTGTTGCGACCATGGGTGTCCGTCAGAAAACATTCAAGTCGTGTGGCCGTCCATTGCACAGGCGCGCCGACAAGCCGACTGGCCAACAACAAAGCCGCATGTTCCGGATAGGTCTGTGATTTCAGACCAAAACCCCCGCCAACATGGGGCGTCATGACGCGGATTTTTTCGGGTGCGATGTGAAAGACTTGATTGGCCAAAACATTTTGAACCGTCTTCACACCCTGCGTGCTGGCCACCAGGGTGTAGCGATCGACACTGGTGTCATAGTGTGCGAGTGCCGCCCGAGGCTCCATCGGAGAACCCGTCAGCATCGGATCGGCCAAAACAATTTCTTCCACATGGTGTGCTTGGCGGAAAATTTCGTTCAAGGCCGCCGTATCGCCCATCGCCCAATCCATGGCGATATTGCGCGGAACGTTCGTGTGAACTTGTGGCGCATTCTCTTCAAGTGCCGCTTGCAAGTCGGTGACACAAGGCAACTGTTGGTAGTCGACCATCACCTGCTCGGCGGCATTCATCGCCTGCTCATGGGTCTCAGCCACAACGAGCGCCACGGGTTCACCGACATGCCTGACACGTTCCGCTGCAAGCACGGGCATGCCAGAGGAATGCATTGGCTGACCATCGGTACCTTTCATGATCACCAAAGGTGAGATCCGCCCCAATCCTGCGGACTCGACATCCTTCGCACTCAAAACGCATCGCACACCTGGCATGGCGATGGCGGCCGCAGTGTCCACGCTGACAATTTCGGCGTGTGCCCATGGACTGCGCACAAAACTTGCATAAAGCTGCCCAGGCATCGAAACATCGCTGGTAAAACAGCCTTTGCCTTGAACGAGCTCGCGGGCCTCGTCATGGTCACCCGCTTGGGCATTGGAAAATTTGAATCCTGTTGCACTCATGTTCAGCAGCCAATATGAGAATTTTGAAATGATCGCAGGATCAGCGAGCAGGCTCACTCGGGATAACACCAAGTTGTCGATTTAATTTTCAAGCGATCATTAAGCCATCATCCATTTTTCAGGATAACCCTGCACACATCATGAAAGATATTCAAACCGACATTCAGCCCCAGGTTGTGACTTTGACGCTGACGCGTGAACATGCAGGCAACATGTTCGATCTGCCCATGATCCATGAAATGACGCGACAAATTCAGGCGGCCTCTGACCATGCGCACTGTGTGGTCATTCGTGGTGCAGGCCCCGATTTCTGCAAAGGAAGAGATCCCGCCACCGCGGGCCCGCACCCTACGCCCATGGCCTTGCGCGACAACCTGCTGTCGCCCATCATGGGTCTTTATGACGCCATCAAGTTTTCAAAAATACCTGTGATTGCCGTGGTGCAAGGCCAGGCACTGGGCTTGGGGTGTGCCATCGCCGGCGTCTGCGATTTGACCATCGCGGATGAAAGTGCCCTTTTCCAATTGCCGGAAATGGAATACCACCTGCCTCCCACGCTGGCCATTTCGGCCATTCTTGACAAAATTGGTAAAAAATCCACCGCCTGGATGGCCTACTCTTTGGACAAAATGGACGCCCACCGAGCCCGCGAAATGGGTTTGATCAATACAGTGGTCCCAGTCGGCCAACTTGACGCCGAGTTGCAACGTGTTTTGGCCACACTGACTCAACGCGACTTGATGGCCGTCATGGCCGTCAAGGAATATCTGAACTTTGCGCCCGAAACCGGTTTGGCCGTTCGTTCCATGGCCAGCAACCTGTTGGCCCTGGCACTGTCCACACAAGCTGCCCGCAAGAACCAGTGAGAGTGTCATGACGCCGACGGAATTTATCCTCGAAGAAGCCACCATAGAAGATCTGCACGAAGCCATTTGCCAAGGCAGAACCACCTGCACCCAAGTCGTGCAGCGCTACATTGAGCGGTGCCGGCGCTACAACGGCGTTGCAACGGCGTTGGTCACCGCCGATGGCGCGCCCCTGGCGGGCGACTTCACAGGGGCCATTCGCGCGCAAAAAGAGTTGGCATTTCCGACCCATACCGTCTCGGCCTCATCACTTCTTCCAGACCTTCATCAGTACACAGGCCCAGCATTGGATTTTGGACACATGGAGACCACAGCATCTGACCCCCATGTTCATCAGCAAATGGGCATGGTTCAAGGTCTGCCTCAATCGGGTCAACTGAATGCACTGTCGACTTTGAACATTCGAGGCGAACGCTCGGTGACATGCAAGGGCGAATTTGATCGCCATCCCAGCCTTGGCCCCCTGCCCCCGGGGGCCCCACCGGCTTGCGAAATGTTTCGACACTATCCGGATGCGCTGGAACAAGCGGCGGCCCTCGATGCCGAATGGGGAAGCCAACCCGACCTGGAAAAGCTCCCCCTTTATGGCGTTGTTTTCTCATTCAAGGATGCCTTTGACACCAAAGACATGCGATCGACGGGGGGCGGAGATGCCGCCTATGACATGGACTTTCCAGCCAGAGATCACAGTCTGGTAGATCAGCTCCGCCAAAAAGGCGCCATCATCTTCGCCAAGGCCGTGATGACCGAAT
>JACCDK010551557.1_pt1 | contig 14565 bp, 8 predicted proteins | sample 7445871 | NCBI WGS metagenome assembly JACCDK01 (sample SAMN15323436, study PRJNA562643) | freshwater metagenome | isolation source: river surface water | place: USA:Blue River Watershed | collected 2017-08-15 | reverse complement strand
TCAACAGTTATTCTTGAATAGGCGGTGATTAGTCTTTTCGGACTAAAAATAATTTCAGCGGTATTGTAGTCAATAGTATAGTCTTCATTATCTCCTCTTTTTAATAATATACCATCTAAGTACACTCTTTCTGTACCTGCCAATACAATTATAAATTGTTCATTATACAATCCTGTTAATCTATATGGCCCTTGATTACCCTCTTTACCTAATATAACCATACGATTATACTTGCCTTTTGCAATAGCTATTGAGGCTGCGTTTCTTGTTGAAAATCCGTTTTCGAAATCATATGAAGTGCTTACCATTGCACCTTTAACTTTTTTCAAATAATTAAGAAAGTATGAATTAGGTTTTCTTAGTTCATAATCACCAGCAAGTACTGAATAATTCGGATTTATTAATTGGATATATACTCTATCAAATTCTTGAATCTGTTGTGTATTACCCTCTGGTTGTATGGGTATGTTATCATCAGAAATTGCTGCAATAATTTCTAGATCATCTGAGATTCGACCCGACATTTGTAAATTTAAACTTGAGCTAACACTAAGATCTTGATTATTGCCAATTGTTATGGCTCTAGAAATACTACCCGAACGATTTAGATCTGATAAACCAATAACACCTTCTTTTTTTGATTGATCTGAAATTGAAAAGGGGTTTGCGACTACTTTTGATTTTAACAATAGTAAGCTAGGGTCTTTGTGAAAATACCTCTTATACAAAAAGCCTAAAGACGAATCAGTATTAGATTGTGCTAATAAAAACTTGTTGTTTGATAGTAATATTAAGAATAGTATTAATAGCCTTAGCCTCATCACTTATTAGTCAATGGTAATGAAACGTAAAAAGTAGTGCCTTTATTGAGTGAAGAGTTAAACCAAATTTTACCCTCTGCATTTAATATTATACTATTTACTATTGCAAGTCCCATTCCCATGCCAGAACCCTTTGTAGTAAAGTTGGGTCTGAATATCTTTTCTCTCATTTCTTCATCAATACCTACGCCGTTATCTTGAATTATTACAAGAATACTATCATTATCGTTCATCAATTCAACATCAATTTTACCCAATCTTTGAGAGGGAATTGCTTGAATTGAGTTTTTTATCAAATTGTTGAATACTCTAATCATTTGATCTTTGTCTGCATAAATAACAGACTTTAGACTAGGGTTATAACCTAGATTTATTTCTATTTCATTCTCGTTCTTATAAAGGTCTACCACATTGCTAACGATTTCTTTTATATCTAAGGTTTCTAATTTAGCCTGAGGCATTTGAGCAAAGTTTGAAAATTCTGAAGCAATTAACGACAATGATTCAATCTGTTGAATCATTGTTTTACTAAATCTTTCAAATTTATCTCTGAACTCTGGGTCATTATCTAGCCAAGATCTTTGCAATAATTGTAAGCCCAATTTCATTGGAGTTAACGGATTCTTAATTTCATGTGCTACCTGTTTCGCCATCTCTCTCCAAGCATTTTCACGTTCTGATTTAGCAAGTCTATCGGTACTTTCTTCAAGCTCATGAATCATTCTGTTATACTCTTTAATTAATCTGCCAATTTCATCTCTTCCTTTCCAATCAATAGGGTCCATTTTCTTACCAATCTTTGTCTCACGCAATTGCTCTTCGATAAGTGTTAATGGGTAAGTAATTGAATTTGCGATGAAAAAGGCAATGAATCCAATGATTACAAATACAAAAACATAAACATTAATAAATGTGGTAAAGAATTGTGAAACTCTGTTTTCGTATTCTAACTTATTAGCAAAATATGGCAAATTCAAATAACCAACAATTTTATTATTTGCATTTCTTATTGGTGCGTAAACAGACAAGTAATTTAACGCTCCGATTTTTTCACTTTTACTAAATTCTGATTTTTCATACCTCTTCATCATAAGATATGCTTCCGGATTCATATATCTAGATGTTAATCCTTCGTCAAATATTTTAGGTTGTGTAGAGATTAATAATCGTCCATCTAAGTTATAAATATTAATATCCGTTAAATATTGATCAGATAGTGCTTTGAGTTCAATTGACATTTTATCATCATACTTAGCCGTCCAGTAGTTAATTACATTTGACTTCTTTTCTAATGATATTAAAATAGATCTAACTTTTTGGCTTAATCGTTCATTCTGTTGCTTTGTATATTGATCACTGATGTAAATAAATGTAATGTATGCTACTAAGGTTAATGAAAATATAATAGTGAATATTAATGATACTTGAATTCTTGTTTTGAATAATAATCTAAGCTTCCAAGTAAAAATATTCCAGTTTATTGTAATCAAATTGAACTTTTTACCAAGCAGTCTCCTTATGTAAAATACTAATAAGAAAAATGAAAATAAGCCGAATAAATAAGAGAATATTGCAAATAGTTTAAGAATAGAATCTTCTTGTTTACTTACTACAATAACAATGTCTTTGCTAGGTTTGTAAACCAAGTGATCATATTCATTTGTATTAATAAATGTATAACCTTCATTAGATGTGTTAAACTCTAAATCTGTTAAACTATATGGGTATGCACCTTGTTGTGAGATTAATTTACCTTGTTTGTATATTGAATAAGAATAATACTTAAAGTCTTTATTCATTTTCAAACCACCTTCTAAGAGTAGTTCTGGGAAAATATTTTCATCTCTAAAATACTTAGACTTTAATTCGATTAATAAGTATCCTAAATTTTCATTGTTTATATTAATAGGGATTTTACCATAATAGGTTAGTATTCCATATGTATTAGACTGGTAATAAAAATAACTATTAAATGTTGGTGTGCATTGGTTATTGATTATATCATCGAAATAATCAATATCTCTATTATATGTTTGCTTTATTGATTTACCTTCGTTATCAAACTCATAAACATTTAAGTCGTATTTTGAAAAATATCCGCCAAAATACAATTGTTCTATTCTTGTATCTAAACTCTCGTTAGTAACTTCGTTGCCATCATAAAAAGATTTTACAACTTTATCGTTTACGATTTTTTTCACTAATCCTTCTAGTAGATATTCTGCTATAGGATCATTTGCTGATTCTAATTTAGAAGCTAATAATTGGCGATTCTGTTTTTCTTTTTCTGAAATAAAATCTGATAATCTAGATGCAGAGGCAAATGCAAAAATTGTTAAGATTAATACTACAAGAGGTAAGTTTAAATATTCTCTTTTTCTATTTTTAGCTCGTTCAATTAATATTATAAATATTGTATTTGAGTAAAATAAAATATTTAACTCGTCTAACAATGACTTGCTTAAAAAAACTAAAAATATTGTGATAATAAATACATTAAGTTTTTCTCTTTTACTTAAGAAGAATTGATGAAAAATTCCAATTAAAGTATCATTATATAAATAAAATGAATAGAGCATTAAAGCCAATACAAACAGGCCTGATATGCTATAAAAATTAAGACTTAGTATATTCGTTAAATCAAACGAAATGTTTGAGTTCATTACTAAGCCTTCAAATATATAATTGATTATATCTAAGAAAAAATATGAGCTTAATACAAAAACAAAAGTGAGAATATAGCTCGCTCTAACATTATAAATTCTGAAGTTTAATTCTTTAATCTTATCGAATAGAAAATATACAACCCAATGTATCAGTAGTAAGTTTAAAATCAAATCCCCTAATGATGGGAATAAGAAATTTGATGCATAGACGTCTGGACTAAAGAAAGGTAGTTTATAAATACTTTCAGGTATCGACCAATACATGGTCATGGTTCTGAAAAGTAATATTGAAAATATTAAAAATAAAAAAGCTGCTAATGACTCGCCTTTATACCATAAGTGTTTAACAAAGCTATTAATACATAAATAAGAAAACACAAAAATCAATAGCCATAGTATTAGTTGAATATAAGAAGGACTTGATTTTAAGTTTTCATTATCGACAACAATTCTAAATAATTTTTGTCCGTTTGAATCAGTTATCAACTCGCCATTTTGATTGTTTAACGACTCTATGTTTACATAATCAGGTATGTCAAAATTTTTATTGAAATTGTTTTTTAGGTATTCATTTTGATAAGCATATTGGTTTTTAATATTTATTAAAACTAATACTTTCGAATCTTTAATGCTTTTCTGTCGAATGATGTACCATCCGTTATCAAGCATTCTAAAATTATTACCATCTTTTAATTCCAAATAATCGCAATCAGGTATTATTTTAGATTTTGACCAAAATCTGATATTATTTGAATTGTAAATTAATACTGAATAATTTTTGTCTTTAGTTTTATTGATGAATCGTTCCCAATATAGATTTCTTTTCAAAAGAGAATTATCGGTACATAATGTGTCGATGAATTGATCTTTAAAAAAGAGATCTATATCTGAGTCATATTGTTGAATTTCACTAGATATATTATTTGCAATTCGAGTTTGAATTTGCGAGGGACTTGTCCATAGAATGATAAGCTGTAATGCTAAAAGCAAGAACAGAGAAATAAAAAAGAAATTTCTACTATTTCTAAAGTACTTCGTCATTTATTTTCTTTCGGTTCTTCGGCTACCCTCATATATCTCATACTCTAATAACCTGCACTCTAATTTACTGTTAAAGAATTCTATTTTTCGTTCAGCTTGAAGTCCTACTTTTTTTGCAAGATTCGGACTTGCTGTAAATATATATCCGAAGTAACCTTTGGCTTCTTTTTTTAAATAGTCACCCATAGCTTTATAAATATTTTCGAGCTCTTCATAATCACCCAAACGCTCACCATACTCAGGGTTAAACATTACAATTCCTTTTTTCTCTTGAGGGCAAAGTGTCTCTCTAAAATCTTCGAGTCTGAATTCAATATGTATATCTACTCCAGCTGTTTGAGCATTAGCTCTTGCGGCATGAACAGCTACTGGGTCTAAATCACTAGCAATAATTTTAAAATCAAGGTTCTTCTTTACGTTCAACCTTGCTTCTCTTCTTACATTTTCATAAACGGTCTCATCATATCCTTTTATATGCATGAATCCATAATTCGAACGCATAAGTCCAGGTACCCTATTCAACGCAATCATTGCCGCTTCAATTGCCAATGTTCCACTACCACACATCGGATTCACGAAACTAGAATTCGAATCCCAACGTGTTGCCATTATAGTTGCTGCAGCTAAATTTTCCTGCATTGGAGCTAAACCAGGTTGTTTTCTGTAACCGTGTCTAGAAAGCGTTTCACCTGATGTATCAATGTAAATCGAAGCTTCATCTCCTTTCCAAAATAAGTGTATAACAGTTTTGTTTCTATTAGGTCCTGAATCTGGCCTTAATCCTTTTTTCTCTCTGAATCTATCTACGATAGCATCTTTTAACCTAACATTTGCATATAGATTGTTATCGATGGTTTCATTTTGAACATTTGATGTTATACATAAATAACCATCAATCTCTAACAAGTCTTCCCATGGCATTTTTAAACATTGCTCATATAATTCATCAGCATTTTTAGCCATAATCTTATTCCAAAGCCACAAAACCTGATTCCCAGTTCTTAAATGTAGATTTAACTTTATACAATCGTTTATGCTACCTTTAACAGAAACGCCCGTAACCCACTGTTCTTCAATATTGTATCCTAAGTCTTTAACTTCTTTTTGTAAGTAGCTTGAGATATACTTTGGGCAGGTGATAATTATGTTGCTTGATTGTTCAAATGAAATTGCCATAGTGCAAAACTACTTATTCATATGCATTTATCCTTGCTTTGTAAAAAATTAGATTCAATATAATAATTGTATAGAAATTATTTATGTTTATCAATTACTATCAAACTAAGTATTAATATAAAATATATCATAATGAAAAAACAATTCATTTACACCTTAGCGCTTGTTATTGGTTTGAGCTCATTCTCAAGCATGAGTTTTGCTGATAAGAAAAAGAAAAAAGGTGCAGCACCTGCAGCGACTGCAGAAATGCCTAAAAAAGATGCGAAGAAAAGTATTAAAGAAACTACCAAGTCAACAAAATTGATAGATGGTTTATTCGCGATGTACCAAGACACTACTAATGGAAGTGTTTATATGAAAATTAAAAAAGATCAACTTAATAAAGAGTTTATCTACTTTAATTATTCTGAAAACGGTGCAGTATCAGCAGGACATTTTAAAGGAGCTTTTCGTGATAACGAAATATTTAGCATCAAAAAATATTATGATAAAATTGAATTTGTAAAAGAAAATACTAGTTATTACTTCGATGCATCAAATGCAATTTCTAAATCTTCAGAATCAAATATCAACAAACCAATTTTAGCAAGTTTAAAAATAGTAGCAGAAGAAGGTGATGTGTATTTAGTAAAGGCTGATGATTTATTTTTGAATGAAAGTTTATCTCAGATTAAACCTTCACCAAATCCGAATGCTAGACCAGGTAGCTCATTTAGTTTAGGTATGTTAAGTAAAGAGAAAACTAAATATGCTTCGATTAAAAATTACCCTCAAAATACAGATGTAATTGTTGAGTATGTATATGATAATCCAAGTCCGACAAACTTCGGCGGACCTGACGTTACTGACCCTCGTTCAGTAACCATAAAAATTCAACACAGTATTATAGAGGTTCCGAAAAATAATTTCAAACCAAGAAATGATGATCCACGTGTTGGATATTTCATGCAACAATCAGATAATATGACATCTCAGTCAGCAACACCTTACAGAGATTTTATCAATCGTTGGAACTTAGAAAAGAAAGATCCGAATGCTGCATTATCTGAACCGTTAGAACCAATAACATGGTGGATTGAAAATACTACTCCAGTAGAATTTAGAGAAACTATTAAGGCAGCAGTTTTAGCATGGAATGAAGCATTCGAAAAAGCAGGATTCAAGAATGCAATTCGTTGCGAAGTTCAACCTGATACAGCTAGCTGGGATGCAGGTGATATACGTTATAATGTTTTACGCTGGACATCTTCACCATTCCCTCCTTTTGGTGGCTACGGACCAAGTTTTGTTAACCCAAGAACTGGTCAAATTTTAGGAGCTGATATTATGTTAGAGTATGTTTTCTTTACAAACAGATTAAGACAAGAAAAATTATTCGAAGCTGCAGCAATGAATCATTTAGAGGAACCGTCAAACTTAAATATGACTCATAACTCATGTGATATAGGTCCGTATTTTTTAAATGCTACTCAATTCGGTCATGTTGCGTTATCAGCATACACTGCTTCTGATTTAGAAAAATCTGAATACATAAAACAATCATTGTATTATTTGATATTACACGAAGTAGGACATACGTTTGGGTTAAATCATAACATGAAAGCAAGTCAATTGCATGACATTGCAACTATCAATAACAAAGCGGTAACATCCAAAGTAGGATTAACAGGATCAGTAATGGATTACCCGGCTGCAAACTTGGCTTTAGATAAATCAAAGCAAGGTCAATATTTCACAATGAAACCAGGACCTTATGATATGTGGGCAATTGAATTCGGATATGCACCATCACTAAATGATGCTGCTGCTGAAGATGCTCGTGTAAAAAAATTATTAAACAGATCAACCGAGCCTCAATTAACATTTGGTAATGATGCCGATGATATGAGAGCACCAGGTAAAGCAATTGATCCAAGAGTGAACGTAAATGATTTAACTTCAGATGCAATTACTTATTCGATCGATAGAATGAAGCTTGCTAATAACTTATACAAAGGATTAAAAGCAAAATATATTAAAGACGGACAATCATATCATGAATTAAGAAATGCTTATCTAATTGCTTCAGGTGAATACAGTACTGCGGCTGGTGTAATTTCAAGATACATTGGTGGTGTATATGTTGATAGAAGTTTTCCAGAACAAAAAAGTTTAAACAAACCACTTCAAGCTGTACCATACGGCGAGCAAAAAAGAGCGATGAAAGCTCTAAGCGAATATGTATTTGCTCCAAACGCATATGACTTGCCAAGTGATTTAGTTGCTTATATGCAATATCAAAGAAGAGGATTCAACGGTGGTAATGAAGATCCGAAAATTCATGAAAGAGTGTTAAATGTTCAACGTGGTGTGATAGCTCATCTTTTAAGTACAAGTGTTACAAAGAGAATGACAGACATTCAATTAATAGGTAATACTTATTCTTTAAATGAGATGATGAGAGATCTTACTGATGCCATTTTTAAAGCGGATGTTGCAAGTAATGTAAACTCTTACAGACAAAACTTACAGATCGAGTACACAAATAGATTGATTGAAATTATTGGTTCAAGTGCGTATTCATATCAAACTCAATCAAATGCTTTAGCACAATTAAAATCAATTAAATCTATGATGGCTGCAGGTGCAGGTAATGCTGACACAAAAGCACACAGAGATCATATTGTATTTGCTATTAATAAAGCATTAGAAAAATAATATTTTAATTACATTAAATAAAAAAGGCATCTGTAAATTACAGATGCCTTTTTTATTTAATATCATTTATTAAACTATATCCAATGCCTGTATTTTTAGGTAGTTTGACTTTACCATCAATTAATTCAGGTGTTAAAAACGGATTGTTACTTACCATCCACACACTATCTAAATCAGCATAATCACACAATGGCGCCAAAGCTGCTGCTGATAATATGCCCACACTACTTTCACTCATGCAACCAATCATAATTTTTAATGATAGCTCTCTAGCTTTTTTTATCATTTTATATGCCTCTGCCAAACCCGTAGATTTCATTAGTTTAATATTTATACCATGAAAACAATCTTTTATTTTTTCAATATCATTATATCGTTTACATGACTCATCTGCAAATAATGGTAGACTTGATTTTTCTTTTAACCATATCATTTCTTCAATCGAATCTGTTGGCATTGGTTGCTCAACTAATAAACAATTTTTAGTGGCAAGCCAATCAATCATTTCTAATGCATATTCTTTGCTCGTCCAGCCACGATTTGCATCAACTACAATTTCTTTATCTGTTTGACTTCTTATTAGGTTAATTATTTCTTTGTCATTCTCAGTGCCAAGCTTTACTTTAATTCTTTTAAATGGCTCTGCATCTTTTAATTTTTCTTTAATAACATCTAATGAATCAATTCCAATGGTAAAACTTGTATGTGGCATTAATGATTCATCTATATTAAAATAAGCAGCTAAGCTTATGTTATTCAACTGAGTATACAAATCATGTAATGCGATATCAAATGCAGATTTGATTGCATTATTATTTAACGAAATTGAATCAATATATTTTATCTGCTCATTTAATGTCATTGCAGATAATTTATTAGCATCTACTTTTTTTACAAACTCTAAACTTGATTCAATTGTCTCCCCTAAATATGGAGGCATTGAACATTCACCCCATGCTACATAGTTGTTGTATTCGATCTTAATAAATACTATAGGTGTATCTATTCTTGAATAATCAGAAATTTTAAACGGATAATTTAGCTTAAGTCTAAAGGGTATAGCAGAAATTTTCATCAATTAAAGATAAAACATTTTAGTTTAGAAATGATTCTTACTTTTGCGCTATGATACTTAATGAATTATACGACCCTTTCAAAAGTGTCGACTTAGCCGGTAATAAGTGCTTTTTAACTGGTAATCCCATTGCTAAAGAAATAGATTCAATGTTCGTTTTCCCGAATTGGTTAATGGATTCAGAAAACTTGCATGATAAAGCATTTAAAATGCTTGATGAGAGTTATCTAACTTACGCTGATTTAAAATTACCAGTATCAAAAGAGGTTTTTGAAAAAATTGAAGTTTTAAATGAAAAAATTAAATCTTATTTATTAAATGATAATACAGATAGCATAACTGAGATTGAATGGTTTCAGTGGACAGGTATAATTCTATACGGATTAATATATAATGAGATAAAAAACGGTGTAAAAAGCGAAGAATATAAAGAAGAAGGATTCAAAATATCACCTGTATTAATTAAAAAATTCAAACATTTACATTTTCAATTACAAAGTTTAATATTTGATGTTGAATGGGATGAACCCTTACCCTTTTCACTTGCATTTTTTAAATTAGATTCATCAGATGAAACAAGCTATCATTTTGAACATAAAAATGAAATAAATACCCTTACATTTTCACTGAAATATAAAAATTGTGGAATGATAATTTGTCTACAAGACTTAGGCATGAATGCCAATTATCATAAATCAATATTATCAAAAATAAACGCAAGTACTTTATTACCCATTCAATTCGCAGAGCTTTCAGCTATGTTTTATTATTCAAATTATTTGCTGTCAGTTATTAACGATTTTGATTATACATTTCATAAAAACAAGCTTTACATAACTAATGTAGATTCAAATTATACAGGCAAGTCTCCATTTGAAAATTGGGATGAAAAAACCTTTGCTCAAGTATTGGAAGCATTTTGGAAACCTTGGAAATATTCAAAAATTGAGATATTTAAAAACGCCGAAAAATGTATGAGTTTCTTGCTTAACGATAATCTGTAATTGTATTAAGTACAAAGAAAAATAAAAGAGGTGCTATATTTAAAAATAGCACCTCCTTAATCTTAATACTTTGTACTTAGTACTTAGTACTAAGTATGCTGTCTTTCTGACATTCTAGTCCGTCTTTACCCATTCTCCAATACACCCTAGATTGATTGTCTTTTTTACATTCATGAGAATATATATTATCAATGTGATGATCAACATCGTCATGAATAATTAACTCTTTGCCTTCTGGCACATATAATACCATATCAATTTCCTGTACTCTCCACAATGAATTTGCTTTCACATTAAATCTTTTGGGGAATATTAAAAGAGAGTCAATTTGTCGAAAATCATATTTTATATTTTCTGCAAGTTCAATCGCTTGTTTTTCAGATTTACCTCTACTAATAAAATTAGTAACTAGTTTGAAGTTTTCATCTTCACTTTTTTCAATTCTAATATCAATATTATCGAAACCTGAAACTCTATTTTTAGATTTAATGATTACTCTATTTTTTATTTTTAATTGGTTAGTCTTAATTGTATCAATTAGCATAGAATCGTCTTCGTCACTTATTAAGTAAAATTTATTTACACTCGAATTGGTTAATATTTTAGTCTCTTGTAAAGTACCTTCTTCTTTGAAGTTTTGTAAAGTATCAACTGCATAGTATACAGTAACAAATAATGATAATAACCAAACGCCTAGTAATGAAATTGAAGAAACTTTATTAAATAAATTAGTATTAAAAAGTATCTTAATACCTAGTAAAAATATTATTAACAAAGGTATCATGCCAACTATATAAGCAGTAATTAACATTAATTCTTGATTCTCTTCTCTAAATAAGAACAACGGTAAATCAGTAGATACATCAAAATTTGTGATACCCAATAAAGTTGAAATCAAAATTGAAATAGCGATAATAAATGCTAATGAAACCCCGACTAATAATGCACCAATAGCTTTGATAAAAACTTTAATGATAAATTTAAAAACTATACTAATTGCATTTGATATATTATTTATTAATACTCTTAATGCAGATGATCTATTTTTATTCTGCTCATCAAAATTTCTTCGTATACCGTTGATTTCTTGTTCAACAGATCTTCTTATACTTTCTAGAGTTGGTGACTCACCTCGCATCGCCAATTTTTCAGTTCTTGTATTTGCTTCAGGCATTATCATCCACAATACAACATATAGCAAAACACCTGTACCAAAAATGAAAATTGAGATGATTAATAATAGTCTAACCCAAATCGGATCGATATTAAAATAAGCTGCAATACCTGAACATACACCACCTGCAATTTTATCATCAGGGTTTCTATAAAGTCTTTTCTTAATAATAAGCTTGGGTTCCTCAACAAAAATATCTTCTTCAGACATCTCTTTTTCGAATTGCTCTGGTTGACCCATTGTTCTTATTACTTTCTCGACATCTTTATTAACTATAACTTCTTTCTCTTCAGCTCTAATAATTTCTAAAAATAATTCAGCAATACGATTTTCTATGTCACTTATTATTTCGAAACTATCTTCTGATTTCGAAAAATAATTTTTGACATCCGTCATATAAACTTTTAATTTTTCGTAAGCCTCTTCTTCTATATGAAAAATAGTGCCACTAATATTTATTATGATTGTCTTGTTCATCTTAATTATAAGTTTTGGTTTTGTGGGTTAGTTTTATTTATTCGTACTGTAGATACTGCATAATGCAATTCATCCCAAGTTTTTTCTAGCTCTACTAATACTATTCTGCCTTGCTCCGTTAACTGATAATATTTCCTCGGAGGTCCACTCGTAGATTCTAACCACTGATAACTTAACAATCCATTGTTCTTTAGTCTTGTTAAAAGCGGATAAAGGGTGCCTTCTACTACAAGTAGTTTGGCATTGCGTAATTCATTTAAAATATCAGAGGCATATATCTCACCATGTGAAATAATGCTGAGTATACAATATTCGAGTATACCCTTTCTCATTTGCGTTTGTGTGTTTTCAACTATCATGCTGCAAACATACAAATTATATAGTACTATGCAATACATAGTACTATATGCAATCATATTGTTACAAAATGATTAAAATTAGTACTGAATAGCAATAGAATTGTATTTTAGCGAAACAATTGCTCGAAAAAAGAGTATTAATATATTGAATAATAACAAACAAAATATATATGAAACGTAAACTTTTACTTTTATCAGCCATGATTATTGCTGCATTTTCAGCAAATGCTCAGATGCAATGGCATGTTCAAAATTCTGGCTTCCCTGCTGCTTCTAGAGGCATCAACGGATTCTCAGTAGTAGATAGTAATGTTGTATGGGCAACAGCTTATGATGGAACTCAAGCTGCAACAACTATTAGAGATTATACTATGACAACTGATGGTGGTGCAACTTGGTTAGCAGGTACAGTTACAGCAACTGGATTAAATGCGAACTTTGGTTTAGCAAACATTTCTGCGATTAATGCAGATACTGCTTATGCAGCTATTTACCCTATTACAGCTACAATTGCTCCACAAGGTGTTTATAAAACAACTAATGGTGGTACAACTTGGACTAAAGTTACAAGCGGTAAGTTCACTGCATCTACATCATTTATAAACACAGTACATTTCTTTAATGCCAAAGATGGTGTTGCTTTAGGTGACCCAGCTGGTGGTTATTTTGAAGTATATACAACAAATAACTATGGTGTAACTTGGAACAGAGTTTCTCAAGCAAATATTTCTTATGTACCACAAGCAAGTGAATATGGTACAGTTGGATATTTTGGTGCAAATGATAGCACTATTTTATACCCTACAAATTATGGTAACATGTTAGTGAGTAAAGACAGAGGTTTGACTTGGTCTACTTCTACTACGCCATTAAATGTTACTGGTACTTACATTCCGAAGTTGGAGTTCAAAGACAAAAACACTGTATTAGGTGTAATGGGAAATACAGCACAAGCGATTAATTCATTAATTATTTCGATTGATGGCGGTACTACTTGGGCTTATGCTGGTATTGATACTGCTAGTGATATCTTTGACTTTAATGATATTGCTTATGTACCTGGTACTCCAAATACTTGGTTTGTAACTTCAGCAAACTTTACTTCTGGTGGTTTAGGTTCTGCTTACACTGAAGATGGTGGTACTACTTGGATTAGCGTTGATAAAATTCAACATACATCTGTACAATTTAATGATATCAATAATGGTTGGTCAGGTGGCTTTAACACTAGTGCAACTGAAGGTGGTATCTTCAAATGGGGTTCTGTAAGAATGCCTGCTAGTGTGAGCTTTGGTAAAGTTGATGCTTTCAAAGTTTATCCTAACCCTTCAAATGATTTAGTATATGTAAGTGCTAATGTAAATGGTGCTTCTACTATCAAAGTTACTGATATGATGGGCAGAGTTGTGTTTGAAAAATCATACCCAACAAAATCATTATTATTAACTTCTTTTGACGTGTCTAACTATGCTTCAGGATTATACTTCGTTGAAGTATCTGAAAGCAATAATAAGAGTGTACAAAAGGTGTTGGTAAAATAATTACTTACCTAAAATAATATAAACAAAAAGGCGGTCTTTGACCGCCTTTTTGTTTTTGGCATAGTATTTGGCAAACTCTTAAATTTATTCTACTAAACTATTATGAATAAATTTCGATTATACCTATTTAGCTTATTTCTATTCATTAGTTCATTTGCTAGTGCCGATCATTATGTTGGGTACGATATGAATATGATCTCACTTGGTAATAACATGTATAGATTGCGTCTAAAATGTTATAGAGATGTTACTGGTATACTTTTGCCAGCATCTCAAACCTTAACTATATACAGAAATGGTGATAACGCAACGATCCAAACTGTTTCTTTACCTAGAGTTCAACAGTATAATATTACTTATGACCCTAAAGACTGTCCGCCTACAGGTGCCCACCTTAAATTAGAGATGCATATTTACGAATCTGGTCCCGTAAACTTATCTGCATTAAACGCTGCTGCTGGTTACTATGTAGCTGGCAGTACTTGTTGTCGTAACCCAGGTGTAACGAACGTTTTAAACTCATCTTCTGCT
>JACCDK011641974.1_pt1 | contig 14571 bp, 13 predicted proteins | sample 7445871 | NCBI WGS metagenome assembly JACCDK01 (sample SAMN15323436, study PRJNA562643) | freshwater metagenome | isolation source: river surface water | place: USA:Blue River Watershed | collected 2017-08-15 | reverse complement strand
GTGTCAAAGAAAGCCATTGAAGGCGGCGGATGGTTCACATGGGTTTTCAGTACGGAGGACATTCAGCCAATCGCTGAAAAATTTGGTCGAGAAGCAATAGACGGTCATCGCACGCGCCCAACTGGGTCGGATTTGAAATGGAAGCAGATTGGTGTGAAAGAGATTGCGGAAACTCGCGAATTTCCATTCTTCATTCAGTGGCTATCAGCAGAACATCCATCACAAGATGGAACACCGCTTGCTGAGATCAAAAAAATTGTTATCGCCGATAAAGATCAGTTGGCTGACTCATGGTTCAAAGAGGAGATCCTCATAGCGCTGGGAGATGTAAGTATTAACTGGGTAGATCCAGCAACTAACGACGATCAATCAGGAATTGTTGCTGTTCACCTATCAACGCCAAGTGGGCTCGTAGTTCTCGATTAAATTGAAAGTCTAATCCTTAATAAGTATTCATTGAGGATGACAGTTTGAACTTCCGCGAAATCGAATAAACAACACGGTTCTAATTCAACGCCAAATCGTTCCATCATTTGGAAGAAAAATTGAGTTTAGATTTGGCTATTGCTTTCGTAGTAGCCAATAATCCGAAAATTACACCACACCATAAAGAATTTTAGAGCTAGCCTTTTGCCTTGATTTTAGAAACCAAGGACGATACGGTCTGAAGAGCTTCTGAGTAGATTTTTCGTAAGCTGGTAGAGCTGGAAGCAAGTCATCACGGACAAAAAAGGCATTCACTCCAGTTAGGTTGCACGAGACCAAAGTGTAACCTTGTGACTCAAACAGCAGTCCGAAACTATTCAGGCTCGCACCCCAATACGTAGTTAGGTCCCAAGAATGTTTCTCATCATATGGCATAACCCAATTTGAGATTGGACCGAAATTTGCATTGTACTCCTGAACCCAAATAGCAGGCTTAATGCCCGATTCAAGAAGGTGCTTCGTGAAATGATAATCATTCCCATCTAAGTCCATAGAAATAATTGAAGGATTAAATTTCATGAGTTGAGGAGTAACATCAATCAGTTTAGAGAGAGTTATCCAATCCTTTGTATACCTCAATCGCTTAAAGTAATCAGGAATTTGAAGTGCAAGTTCCTGATTTCCAAACCACCAAACTTCCCAACCATTTAAAACAAAATCAAGTGAATTATTCTCAGTGCCATCGCCTACGCCAAACTCTACAAATTTTTTCGGGATGCTCGACGGCAATTGGTGTAGTATTGAGTTTAGAATCCCTACCTCATCGGATTGACTGAACCCATACACATTTGAGGCGTCTAGAAAAGGATTTCCAGATTGTTTCTGTTCGGACTTATAGAACTCCATTAGAGCAAAATCGTGGTTTTCGAGGGCACCTATTCTCCACAGCAATGATCTAATCAATCTACCTAGCAGTCTCATAGGTTATTTACATACCAATCTATAGTTTTGGATAAGCCAGTTTCTATGGGAGTCTCAGTAAAATCTACAATTGAATTCAATAAAGATGTGTCGGGACATCTACGCAAGACACTGCCAGAGAATCCCTCCACAGGAACTATGTCGCCAGAAGCATTCATGAGTTTCGCAATAAGAATTGCAAGATCACCAATTCTCATTTCGCTCATTGACCCGATGTTGAGTATCTCAGGGACTGAATCCATGATAGAAAGACTGAGGAGAACATCAATCAGGTCTTCGACGTAGAAGAAAGAGCGTGTCTCGTGAACACCATGTACTGAAAAATCGTTTCCCCTAAATTTCTCAATAAGATCAGGTATCACGTGCTTATCACCCATGCGTGGGCCGTAGATATTATGAATTCTGAGTATCTGTATGTGTAACCCAAACTCTTTCTTGGCGGCAAACGCAGCAACCTCGCCCATAGTTTTTGAAGTCGCATAACTCCATCGAACTTCAGACACATCTGGAAGAGCGAGAGGAATCTTTTCGGGAGTTGGGATTGGAATTAGTCCCAATGCAAGCCCTCCCGCATAGGACTCAGAACTCCCGAAGTAAGTGTATCTGTCCACCTTTGCCAGCGCAGCGTACTTAGCCGCATAGATAGCTGGAATAGCGCTATTCGCTATCACAGACAGGGGACTTGAATAAAAGTTTTGTGTTCCGTTGAGGGCAGCACAATTGTAAACAAGATCACCTTGCTGGAATAACCCGTAGTACTCCGACTCTACGGACAAATCAAGGTTTACAAACTTGTAGTTCTTCATGCTGCATAACTTCGTTTGGAGTTCATCATTCTTACCCCGGAGGAAATTATCAACGCCCACAACATTTTGGCCTGACTCAACTAATCTATTTGCGAGGTGGAATCCAATGAATCCTGCAGCCCCTAGGATTACTATTCGCGCGTCCCGTAAACCGGTTGTCATAAAAATTTACCAGAACCAAACGTGAGTTTTTTTGCATTCAAATTTTGGAGAGAGTTAATTCCCCCCCATAAGTCAATAATCATCACACTGTTATCAAGGTTTTGCAAATAGTCGACCGTTTCGGGGTCAAAAAGAGATTCCCCATCGTGTCCAATCACGACCATATCTGGCTTTTCAAAGAAATCACTCTTAGTCCAATATTGTTCTAATCCCAACAAATCTTCTCTTTCAAGGGTCTTATCCGTAATTCTGTACCGAAGATTTGAGCAAGAGGCTTCAGTAAGTAAGGAGATTAACTGATCCGCCACACCTTCTCGAACATCATTCGTAAATGGATTTCCTTTAAAAGCCGCGCCTAAGAATTGAACAAAATAGTTTTCTCTTGATTTAGATTCAAGTACAATATAAGAAGCAATTCTCGTGGTAACTGATTCATTCAGATTTCTTGCTGCAAGAATCATTGAATTTTCGTGACTTTCTAGATTAGAAATCAAAATGTGTGAGTCTTTTGACAAGCATGGTCCGCCAACAGGACCTGGCTTAGGAATTCCACCACGAACATAATTGAAGTTAGCGCTCTTAATTACTTCACGAGAGTCGATACCTTCACAATCTGCAATCATTGCAATTTCATTTGCAAAGGCAAAGATCGTATCTCGCCAGGTATTGCAAGTTAACTTGACTAATTCAGCTGTCTTGGCACTTGAAGTTTCAACCGTGGTGAATCCAAGAGCCTTTAGCGCTGATACACCGTCTCCTATAGAGCCAAGAGCACAACCTATAACTTGCGGAAGAGTTCGAAGCTCATGCATCGCATTACCTTCAGCTGTCCGCTCTGGAGCGAAAAACAATGACATATCACCACGACCAGAGTTCAGAATCTCCTTTCCTAGTAAGTCGGTCGTTCCTAAAGAGACTGTTGATCTAAGAAAAATCATCCCATTTTCACTGATGCGATGTTCGAGATTCCTAATAACAGAAGTGAAAATTGCCAACTGATCTTCCTTGCTAACACCTTTCGGTGTTCCCACGCATATAAAAATTAAGTCCAAGTTCTCATCGGACTCATCTTCAAATTTAAAACGATTTTCAGACCTAGCTTTGTCAAGAACAGCATCTAGCTCAGGTTCAAACACTTGATATTTGCCACGACGAAATAGTTCAGTCTTCTTTGTATCCCGTTCGAAAAGTACGACTTTGAGATCACTATTTTGAACTAAGTGAGCCGCGAGTGTAATACCAACGAAACCCCCACCAACTATTCCAATAACTTGAGGAGAGTCTGCCCCGAATTCCATTTGAGTATCTTATACCATATACATATGCGCCCATTTCTGGTTAATAGAAAAAAAATGCTTCTTATAGGGGTTTGGGCCAATAGAAACTGGATCCTCGGTAACTGGTTGAAAGAAGCGCGAACTCGATCTAAAAGTGATTTTGATATTTTTTGGGTTCCCTTTATTTATGCAGGCAAACGTAATGTTGAGAGGTATATTCGTTTTTATATCCCCCAGAGGGACTCATATTTTTTTTCTTATATAACAATATTTGAAAGTTATTTTAAAAAGAATCCAAAGCGATTCAGAAATAAATCAATTGTTTTATACCCCCACAATGAAAGTGAAATGGGAGATTTGAATCATCAGGCAAGAATTTTGAATGAGGCATACAAAGCATATTTTTTTTGTTCTTCAGATGCCAGACAGCTGGTTGCTCATGGATTAAGTGAGGACAAGGTTGAAATTGCTTACTGCGCAGTAGATAATGATTGCGTTCAAGATCTTAGGGAACAAAAAGCGAAAAAAACTGTAATTCTTGCGTCGAGGTTTGGCCCACGTAAAGGTCTACAAGCCCTCCCGGAAGTGATTCGCTCCATGAGTGATTTTCACTTCATAGCCCTAGGGCGAGGCTGGGAAGCATTCATTATCGAGAATAAACTAGGTTCTGCACCCAATTTTGAATATCACCAATTTAATAAAGATACTCGAAATAAATATTTCTCCCGCGCGGGGATATTCCTTTCACTTTCAAATCTTGAGGGTGGACCAGTACCTTTGATTGAAGCTATTGCTATGGGGTGTATTCCGGTAGCTACACGTACAGGTTTTGCTGAGGATTTAATTGTAGACAAAAAATCAGGAATTTTATTGACTCTTAATCCGAAAACTCCAGAAATAGTAAAAGCATTAAGAGGCGCAATAACATTGGACGCCAAACCTGTAATTGGGTACCTGACTTGGGATCGTATAACGCAACTAATGATTAGAGACAAACGAGCGATTGAAACATTGAAAGGTAGTAGGGTTCTTTCATGAAATTCATTGAAAAGTTAAGAGAATCTGATTTCTATTTCATTGCCGAGGGCGCAGATGCTCATTACGGCGATATGAAACGAGCAAAGTCTATGATTGATGCAGCCAAGAAATCAGGCGCTGATGCAATCAAATTTCAACATCATATCCCCGAAGAGGAAATGTTGCGAGAGACCCCTATGTCGAGCAACATGTCCGAACCCCTATTTGATTTTTTGCTAAGAAATGCACTTACAATCACACAACATGTTGAGCTCGCAGAGTACTGCGAATCTGTCGGAATTCAATATCTGTGTACTCCATTTTCACTCACTGCAGCTAGAGAACTTGAAGAACATATAAGTCTTCCTGCTTATAAGATTGGGAGTGGCGAACTTCTGGACCATCCGACAATTCGTGAGATAGCAAAATTTGATAAGTGCATGATTATTTCAACAGGTATGTCGACTCCTGAGGAAATCGATACCACTTATGAGATTTTGAAAAATCATCCTGCTGGATTGGTTATGATGAACTGTACTTCTGCATATCCTCCACGATACGAGGACATCCACCTGAAGTTTATCGAAGAGATGAGAACTCGTTATCCAAATGCGGTTCTTGGATTCTCAGATCATTCTCCAGGAACTGAGACTGTAATTGCGTCATTTACGCTGGGCGCCAAAGTTATAGAAAAACATGTCACTCTAAGTCATGACTTGGAGGGACCTGACGCAACCGTCAGCATCAATTTTGACACTCTGAGTATTTTGATTACCTCGCTCAAGAGACTTGCTCTCGCGTTTAAATCTAAGAAAGAGATTCACCAATCAGAGCTTGAAATTCGAAACTGGGCCCATCGATCACTCGTGTATTTACGAGCCATGAAATCAGGCGAAGTGATTGCACCAAGTGATATTTGGGGCAAGCGACCAGGATATGGTGTTCCCTCATTCAAGTTAAACGAATTTATTGGTCGTAGGTTGGCCGTAGATGTCGAGAAAAATACCTTGCTGACAGAAAAAGACTTTGAGTAGACCGTAAATGAAGCTACTTTTTGTCTTAGGTTCACGAGGAGAATGGGGCTACATCAGGCCTATTATTGAACTTGCCAAGACACGAGGGCACGAGCCTGCCATTTGGGCATGCAATATGAGCGTCCTTGATCGGTTTGGGAATTTAGTCGATGAGATTACCAAAGAGGGATATCCGGTCGTGGGTAAAGCCCTAACGGCGGTAGATGGTGATACTAACGCTGCCTTGGCTAAGTCTTTTGGCCTTACTGCACTTTCCGCAACGGATTGGCTCGCGAATAACCAGTGTGACTGGGTTGTAATTGCTGGAGATCGAGTTGAACAAGTCGCTTTTGTTGTGTCGGCAGCAATATTACGCATCCCAATTTGCCATATTCAGGCAGGAGAGCGAAGTGGAAATATTGATGGAATGAGTAGGCACGCCATAGCGAGATATTCCCACCTACATTTTGCTGCGAATGAAGACGCTGTGAATAGATTGATTAAATCTGGGGAAGATGAAAATAGAGTACACCTCACGGGAGCGCCGCAGCTTGACGATTTAGAGTTATATGAAATTCCAAGCGTAGATGAATTGATTGAAAGAAATATAGTAAAGAATAAAGAATTTATTCTGGCGGTTATGCATGGCGTAACTGAGGAAGAATCCTCAAATGAGAAGAATATTCAAATCCTCTCTGAAACCCTTTCAGGCCTGACTGAGTCAATAATTTGGATTGGCTCAAATAATGACACAGGTGCATCTGCAATCCGAAGAACTATCACCGCTTCCTTGCGGGTAAATGACAAGTTTTTTTCGAATATCAATCGTCTGGACTATTTGGCGCTGCTTAAGCACTCAAAATATCTAATTGGCAATTCAAGCAGTGGAATCCTAGAGGCTCCGAGTTTTGGAAAACCAGTAATTAACTTAGGAAATAGGCAAAAAGACCGCGTTCGTGGAGCTAATGTGATCGATGCAACCTTCTCATCAAAGGAAATTCTTGAAGCAATTGATAAAGCCGTAAGTTTAGACTTTATTTCAATTTCGACTAAATCAACGAACCCATATGGCGATGGAAAGTCTTCTGCAAGAATCATTGAAATTTTAGAGATGACTGAGATTACGCCTGAATTGTTAAACAAACAAATAAGTTACTAGGAGGAACTATGCAGCTCATATTGACTAAGAACTTATGCGTTGGAGATTTGATTAGAAAAATCGCTTTAGGTCACGAGCGTACTATCCTCATGACTACCAACGAGAAAAAGCTCATAGGGGTTGTCACACAAGGTGACATTTTGCGTGCTATTTGGAATGGAGCGGAGCTACAAAGCACCGCCGAGATCTGCATCAACTACAACCCATTAACTTTGAATGAGGGAGATCATCCCGATGCTGCCGTGAGGATGTTCGCAGAGACTGGCGCATTAGTAATTCCAGTGGTTGATAAAAATAGACACGTAATTCGAGAAATTAATGTTAGAGACTTAGTTAAGTAAAATGAATCAGAAGGTGTCGAGAGTTGTGGTCATTCTTGCGCGCGGTGGCTCCAAGAGGATTCCACGCAAGAATCTACAATTGGTTGGAGATAAGCCACTTGTGTTGATTTCAGCAGAAGTGGCAGTTGCGTCCGGATACCAAGCTTTCATTTCTAGTGATGATCAAGAGATACTAAATCTTAAGTACCCAGACAATGTAATAACACACGAAAGAAGTAAAGAGAATTCTGGAGATTTGTCAACAAGCGAGGAAGCTATTCTTGAAATCGCAGAATGCTTTGCATGGTCAAATGAAATAGAAATCATTTTACTTCCCCCTACAAGCCCTCTTCGGACTACAGAACATCTAAATTACTTCATTGAAGAGTGGGAGAAAGTATCCCCGATGTCCAATTATGAACAAGCGATGTCAGTTCTTGCCACAAAGCAGGATTTATGGAGCCTCACTGAACAATCAGCGACAAGGGTAAGGAACCTATTTTTTGGAGGAAACCAATCCCGTCGATCGCAAGAACGGGAGGATCTATTTATCGAGACTAGCGCAATTTACCTCTCTAAACTGGATACGTTGCGGAGAGGGCTCAAATTTACAGAGGGGAGAATTGCACTAATCCCACTACCCAAAATTGCAAGTATCGACATAGACAACCTCGAAGATCTATCTATTGCTCGCGCGCTTTATGAGAGTAGAAAATGAAAAACCTTAACGTCTTTAGTTTTAATCAGCACTGGTTTCATTTGGGTAGCATGGTAGAGAATGTTCTGGACCGAGAAGGAAGTTTTGAGGAAATACGCATCAATCTATTTCAACAACACCTAAGAACCTTGCCGGTGGACATGCACTTCAGATTTCCCTTAAGTCATTTTTTTAAGAACTCACCCGAGAAAATCGCCTTAATGTACTTAAAGAGCAAGAGAAGTATTACAAGTCAGTTCATAAGCCTAGAAAAGAATCTAGTACCACCCATTGAGGTACCAAAAAATATCGAAGAACTAAAAACCTTCAGAATAGACAATCTTGAAATCGGCATGGCCGTAGCAAGTCACTTAATCTCATTAACCAAGGAATCGCAACCACAGATTAGTTCAAATCTTCATCAAATTAAGAGCTGCATTCAATTTTACTATGATGCAAAAACATGGTTTTATCAACAAAATTACACACCTGAAACGGACGAGGTTTGGGTCTGCAACGGAAGAACTTTTCATGAAAGGATAATCGTAGAACTTGCAAAAGAGAGAAACATAAAGGTTTGCTTTTATGAGATAGGCGGTGAGGGACAAGTTCCAAATCGCTGGATTCTGCATGATGTGTCTCCTCATGATAGAACTCGTCACCAGAGCGCGGTGATGAGGCATTCTGCTCTTGCGGAACCGAATGAAGAAGATATTGAAAAATGGTTTCTAGCTCATGAAGATCCAAATCAAAATCAATTTGCTTCAAAAAATATTGATTTTCGGAAGATGGTAGAAATTTCTAGGAAACCTTTCATAGTTTTCTTCTCGAGCAGCGATGATGAGGTAGCAGCAATTTCCTCGGAATGGAACTCACCCTGGGGTAATCAACTTTCTGCTGCTAAAGGCGCAATGGAAGTTTTCGCAGAGCAAAGCAAATACCATCTTGTTATCAGAGTCCACCCGAATCAAGGTAATAAATCAAAAAGTGATAAGAAAGCTTGGGATGGTTTATCTGCAAAGGAAAACAGCTTCATTTTCGGCTACTCTGATTTTGTTAATTCATATGAATTAATGCGCAGTAGTGCAGCAGTTTTGACCCACGGTTCAACTATGGGCGTTGAAGCTGCATATAGAAGAAAACATCAAGCTTATCTTTCACCCACGAGATTTGATCAACTTATCCCAGCTTTACTATTAACAGATAAAGTTTCCCTTAAGCATTGGCTAGAGAATTTAGACGCATCGAGGAATATCCCAGACGTAAGAGAGTTCAACGGCTCTGTCATATGGGCCAATTACATGTTAACGGCTGGTTCTAATTGGGAAAATGTTTCTCTTTCAAAGAAATCAGGGCGTGTTGTCGGTTTCCTTGGCAGTAAAAGTCTGCGTCCAAGAACTTCATTCGTGGGAATAACACGTCTTTATGTTTCGATGTATCGTGAATTGGTAGAAAATCGACTAGATTCATTTAAGTGGAATTGAGGGAAAAATGGCAAAGATATTAGTCACGGGAGCTGCCGGATTTATTGGTTCGAGGGTCTCACATGAATTAACCAGAGAAGGCCATGAGGTACTAGGGGTTGATAACTTCAACAGCTATTACAGCCCCGATTTGAAGAAACTACGGGTGGCAGAACTTCTCAATAACCAAGAAGTGGTTGATCTTAATCTCAAAAATTTAGATGGGTTAAGAGCTCTTGTAAGGAGTTTTAGACCCGAAAGTGTATTACATTTCGCTGGCCAACCGGGCGTTCGCCTTAAAGTCGATTCTTGGAATCAGTACACGGAAGATAATCTGGTTTCATTCTCTAACATCATTCAATGTGCGACCCAGTATCAAGTCTCCAATTTCCTTTATGCATCTTCCTCGAGTGTTTATGGAAATATAAAAGGCAAGACTTCAGAAAGCATTAATGGTTTATCGCCTCAAAGTTTCTATGGAGCAACAAAGCTAGCGAATGAGATTCTTGCCAAAGCAAACTCAACAGATATGAAAACACGTGGCCTCAGATTCTTCTCTGTCTATGGAGAGTACGGAAGACCGGATATGGCCTACTTCAAGATTGCAAGAGGTATTCTCACAGGAACGAGCTTTGCAAAATTCGGTGCAGGTACTGCAACAAGAGATTTCACGCATATCTCAGATGTTAGCTTGATTACACGTGCGCTCTTGATTCAAATGAACAATTGCCAACCTAACCATAATGATGTTGTAAATATTGGTGGGGGAAATCCACATAGTCTAAATGAATTAATCATGGAAATGGAAAAAAATCTCGGGTCGGAACTGCAAATAGAGGCGCGTGAAGCCAATAGATTGGATGCCTTGGAAACTCATGCTGACACTTCATATCTTTATTTGCTAATCAAAGAAAGACATCAAATCGACTTCAATACTGGAGTCAAGAGATTCACAGACTGGATACAAAGCTATGACTCGAAGATTTTTGAGAACAGGATAACCTCAATTTGAAGATTCTGATTGTCACGGGTATTTATCCTCCAGATATCGGAGGTCCAGCTAACTTCACACCTGAATTCTCGGAATTTCTCAGAGGGCAAGGACATTCGGCACAAGTTGTAACTCTCAGTGATAGTTTGAATCATTCTGAGGATAAAAAGTTTAACATTCGGAGAATTCACCGCAAAGGAACGATCCTGCGTCGAATTAAGACTGTCTTCTGGATCGTTCGATACGGAAAATCAGCGGACAAAATTCTCGCAACTGGCCTATACGAGGAAGTAGGGCTTGCGAGCTTGTTCTTGAAAACAAGAATCATAATGCGAATTGTCGGAGACCCTATTTGGGAGCGAGCCAGGAATGCGCATTCAACAACAGATAGCATAGAAACATTTAATACAAGTGGCTCTCGCCCGACCCTCCAAAGCAAGTTACTTTGTTGGTCAATCAACCGAGGGCATCTATGCATTACCCCATCGGAACAGTTACGAGATTTCATGCTCGGTTGGCGAATCAAACGCTGTATAAAAGTGATTCCTAATGGAGTAATGATCCCGGAACCATCACGAAAAAATGCCGATTACCAAAGCATTACCGTCTCACGCCTGGTTAGTTGGAAGAACGTGTCTCTAGTGATTGACACCGCTATCAAATGTGGTCTTAATTTACGAGTAGTTGGAGATGGACCGCTCGAAAATCAATTATCGTCTTATGAGTCTAATGAATTGATTCAGCTCTTAGGAAGAAAAAGTAAAGTTGAGGTTACGAACCTACTCAAGGAATCAGATATTTTTTTTCTCCTTTCAAGCTACGAAGGACAATCATTTGCACTTACTGAAGCCCTGGCAAATGGCCTTTTTTGTGTGGTTTCAGATATTCCTGGAAACATACAACTTGTTAGTCATCTGCAAAACGGTTTCATATTCAAGCTAATTGACCATGAAAATTCTTCTAAAGAACTAAAAAAAGTACTTTCCGATAGGGAATTAGTGAAGGAGATATCAACCAATGCTCGAAATTATGCACTTACACATTTGGATTCTAAAGTAATTTTCAATCGGATTATGCAAGAATTGGCTAGCCCATGAAAACCATTTATATTCTTGATACAAAGGGCAATCTCGACGCAAGGAAATCAGATGTGATTAGCAGACATCTCAAATACGCTGAATCATTCGACCAAAAGTGCGGCACACGAGGAGAAAACGGAAGAATCGTCGTTTTGGGAAGAAACCTAAATCAACTAAATTTTGATTCTAAGTACCTAGACATAATCATTTTTAAGAGATCTAAACGATTACATCAATACTTCTGGACAACACGTAACTTTCTATCTCGCGAGGAAGGGAAAACGTTAACCCTTATAGCTGGTGACCCCTGGCATTCCACATTAGTCGCCCTGCTCATTAAGATTTTCATCAGGAAGCGCGTACGAATTGAGAGTCAATTGCATTTTGACTTTGTTAACTTCTTTAGATCTAGGGGGTTCTTCGTCTCGAGGGTACTGCCGAAAATAACCCTAATGGTTCTAAGGTTAGTTGATCAAATCAGAGTGGTAGATCGTAATTCACTTGAACTCCTCCAAAACACATTGAATGCAAATATTGAGATATACCTTGCACCCTCACTGATTAATATAGACTCTACATTTCGATGCACCAGAAGTCCAAAGCGCAACCTCGAACCTCGATTGCTTTTTGTGGGGAGACTCCACGAAGAACGCAACCCTAGCGATTTCATAAAGTTTCTCAGACTGCTGGACTCGAGAGGCTTTAAATATGATGCTCGAATAATTGGCGATGGACCGCTAGCAGCTGAATTGAAATTAGAATCTTCAGATCTAGTTGCCCGCAAAGTTTTGAGATTTGCTGGCGAACTTAGTGGAAAAGCTCTTCTCGAAGAATACTGTCATTCTGATATTTTGATTTCATGCGCAAAAAATGAATCGTACGGCCGTGCGCTGAGAGAAGCCATATACATGGGTGCACGGGTGCTTACATTCGAGACAACAGGCTCGGGCTCATTGCTGGAGGAAGTTGGCGCCAAATATGTCACGTTTGTTTCTCCCGATGTTACCCCAGAGCAATTGATATTGAAGATTCAAGGACTTGTTCAGACGGAAGTAGATTCTAAAACTAAGAAGCAACTAAGAGAAGGCCAGGACACTATTCTCAAGACATTATCAGATCACTGGGATACATTGATTAACAAATCAGTATAGTTTGCGGTTATGAGTAAGCTCCTAAAGTCTCAACTTGCCAAAATTGAGTGGCTTAGATTAGCGAAGACATCCCTAAATCTCCTTGACGGCAAAAGCAAGAAAAGAATTTTACTTGCAACTCTTGCGCTTTCTTGCCTGGCGATTGTTGATGTTATTGCGATTGGTTTGGTTGGCTTGCTCTCACTCATGACCTTGGAGGGAATTTCTCCAGGAAATCCATCAAATAAGGTAGCCAACATCCTCAGATTGCTAAACATTCAGAGTCTAACTTTTCAAAATCAGGCAGCGGTGCTTGCAGCATTAATCGCCGTATGCTTTATTGGAAGAATCCTCATTTCAATTTCGGTTACAAAGAAAATGCTAACCTTCTTGAGCCTCCGATCTGTTGAAATATCAAGGAAACTAATGAACATCGTTCTTCAACGAGATGCCGGGGAAGTAAAAGCAATTTCGAGGAATAACATCAGTTATGGATTAACTGAAGGAGTTGACCGAATAGTCGTTGGTGGGATTGGCTCCGTCATCAATATTGGTGCCGATTTCACACTTATTGCGGTATTAATTACTTCTCTCATCTTCATCGATTTTGCCCTAGGCGTTACAGCAGTGATTTTCTTTGGTTTAATTGGGGTTGCAATCTATGTCAGGCAGGGCAAAGTCTCTGCCAAACTTGGAAAAACTCTTACCACAAAGAGAATTGAGATTTCTGATCGACTTTTCGGAGTTATCGATTCATTGCGCGAAGTTCATCTGCGCGGGACATTACGACGGAGTATTTCCGAAATATCCGATCTTCGATCATCCCAATCTCAAGCCTGGGCGCAGATGTCTTTCCAGCCATTTATGGCGAAGTACTATCTTGAAATTGGAATGGTGATTGGCGCAGTTTTGGTGGGTGGAGTTCAATTCTTAACCCATGATGCAAAGCATGCCGTGGGTTACCTTTCACTATTCCTAGCCGCCGGGGTTCGAATAATTCCTTCAATTCTTAGGCTGCATTCAAGTCTGATTGTAATTAGATCAAGTTCAGGGGTTGCATCAGTTACTTTCGAATTGCTTAGTTTGCCAACAAATAATAAATCAGACTTATCCCTTAGGAGAAACCTAGATTCGATTCCCGGGATTCAGTTTTCGCAGGTGTCTTTTGGGTATGAAAACAATGCAGATTTTGCTTTAAGCAATCTAAACATAGTGATAGAAAAGAATAAGTTCACAGCGATAGTAGGTCCCTCTGGCTCTGGAAAATCAACTATATTCGATCTCGCCTTAGGTTTCTCAAGCCCCAAAAATGGCTTTGTTGCTATTGAGGACATTCATCCCGTGGATTTCATAGCAAAGCATCCTGGTGTTATCGCGCTTGTTCCACAGCAGGTTCATATCTCTAAAGATTCACTACGGCAGAACCTTCTCCTCGGATACGATGGGAAAGTTGATGATGAAGTCTTGTACCAGTTATTAGAAAGTCTTGAATTATCGGATCTGATCAGCTCACTCCCTGAAGGGCTCGATTCAGAATTAGGTGAGTTTGGTTCGAGATTGAGCGGTGGACAAAAGCAGAGAATCGGAATTGCCCGAGCTGTTTGCACTACGCCAAAATATTTGTTTTTGGATGAAGCGACGAGTAGTTTGGACGCCGCCACTGAAAATGTGATCATGAAGTTCCTAGCAAATATGAAATCAAAAATGACTATTGTCGTCATTGCCCATCGACTAACTACAGTTCAAGCAGCTGATCAGGTGATCTATGTGGAAAATGGGCAAGTCCTCTCATCGGGCACCTTCAACGAAGTGAGGGCAAGGGTGCCGAACTTCGAAATTCAGGCGGGCTTATTGGGCATCAAATAAGGTCATATTGTCCGTTTTGTCACCTTCTCGCTACAATCTAGACTGGCATTCGTAGTAGGGGATAGAGGCAGCGACGGCTGGCTCTGCTAGACAAAGCCGGTTAATGAAGGATCGTCACAGTGGCACTTAGCGTATGGACAGTTGCTGAACTGGGGGCTTTTTACACTGAGCACCGTTCAGAGCT
>JACCDK010243233.1_pt1 | contig 14578 bp, 13 predicted proteins | sample 7445871 | NCBI WGS metagenome assembly JACCDK01 (sample SAMN15323436, study PRJNA562643) | freshwater metagenome | isolation source: river surface water | place: USA:Blue River Watershed | collected 2017-08-15 | reverse complement strand
GGTGAACTCAGGAAAGTTGTTTGTCTTGTGGAGGCGTTCAATGGCCGCTTTGTTGTCTCCGCGCCAGGTCAGGTCATTCCACTCGGGAATCAGGTTTCCTAGTGGACATCCTTGGTGGCAAAAAGGCACACCGCAGTCCATGCAGCGCGAAGCCTGAGCCGTGATCACACCCTTGTCGCGGCGCTCGTAAACCTCCTTCCAGTCGAGAATTCGAACTGGCACTGGTCGACGAGCAGCAGTTTCACGGTTGGTAACTTTGAGAAATCCACGTGGGTCAGCCATTGGTAACCTCCAAGATTTTCTTCCATGTTTCTTCGCCGTCAGGGTTCAAACCTGATGAAACCGCCTTGTCGCGCACTTCAAGCACGTTTGCGTAGTCGCGCGGGAGCACCAGGGTGAAGTCACTTGATACGTTCTCAAAGTCACTCAGTAGACGTTCTGCAAGCAGTGAACCTGTGGATTTTTGGTAGTCGTGCAGCACTGAAAGGAGAAGCGCTTTGGACGATTCATCTAGCTCAAGAAGTTTTAGCTCCTTGTTAGCTAGGGCTTCTGGGTTGATTCTGTCGGCACGTAGCTTATAAACAAAAGCCCTACCACCAGACATGCCCGCACCGAGGTTACGACCAGTCTTACCGAGTATTACCGCTATGCCTCCGGTCATGTACTCGAGAGCGTGATCCCCCACACCCTCGACGACCGCTGTTGCACCAGAGTTTCGAACTAAGAAACGCTCGCCCACAATTCCTCGAATGAAGATTTTGCCGCTTGTGGCTCCATAGCCAATTACGTTGCCGGCAATGATGTTTTGTTCTGCCGCATAACTGCTTGAGCGGTCGGGGCGAATGCTTATGTGACCGCCCGAGAGACCCTTACCTACGTAGTCGTTAGCGTCACCCTCGAGGCTGAGTGTTATGCCACTTGGAACAAATGCCCCAAATGATTGGCCGGCTGCCCCACGGAGTCGAATGTCAATGGTGCCTTCGGCAAGCCCCGGCTCTCCGTATCGCTTCGTTACCTCGTTACCTAGTAATGTGCCGACAGCCTGGTCGACGTTTGAAATAGGTAGCTCGATGGTGACTCTCTGTGCATCTTCAAGTGCTCTGGTGGTGAGTTCCAGCAACTTGAAATCGAAGTGTTTTTCGAGTTCATGGTCTTGACTGATGACTCGGCGTCGAGGTGAATCCGCCGGAACACTAGGAGCGGCGAGAATCGGTGTTAGGTCGAGCCCGTCTGCCTTCCAGTGGGTTATGGCACGGTTCACATCTATCAATTCGCTTCGACCGATTGCCTCATCGAGACTACGGAAGCCAAGTGCTGAAAGATACTCTCGAACTTCTTGCGCCAAGAATTCAAAGAAATTCACCACGTGATCAGCCTGGCCGGTGAAACGCTCTCTCAGCACGGGGTTCTGGGTTGCCACGCCAACAGGGCAGGTATCTAAGTGGCAAACGCGCATCAAAATGCAACCAGAAACGACCAGTGGAGCGGTGGCAAAACCGTACTCTTCAGCGCCCAGCAAAGCCGCGATTATGACGTCACGACCGGTCTTCATTTGCCCATCAACCTGGACCGATACTCGACCTCGAAGGCCATTTACCATCAGCGTTTGCTGAGCCTCGGCTAAACCAAGCTCCCAAGGAGTTCCGGCGTGCTTGAGCGAGTTCAGTGGTGAGGCGCCGGTACCACCATCAAAACCAGAAACCAGGATGACGTCGGCTTTGGCCTTGGCAACCCCCGCGGCTACTGTGCCGATACCAACCTGACTCACAAGCTTCACGTGAACGCGAGCCTCTCGGTTCGCGCGCTTTAGGTCGAAAATTAGCTGCTTGAGGTCTTCTATCGAGTAGATGTCGTGGTGAGGTGGTGGTGAAATGAGTCCTACACCAGCAGTGGCATGACGAGTTCTCGCAATCCAGGGGTAAACCTTGTTTGGCGGTAACTGGCCACCCTCGCCGGGCTTAGCGCCCTGAGCCATTTTGATCTGGATGTCGTCGGCGTGGGTTAGGTACATGCTGGTAACGCCGAATCGACCCGAGGCAACCTGCTTGATGCTGGAACGTCGGGCTGGATCTAGAAGGCGCTCAACATCTTCGCCACCTTCGCCCGTGTTCGACTTAGCCCCGAGTCTATTCATGGCGATGGCTAGTGTTTCGTGGGCCTCAGGCGAAATCGAGCCGTAAGACATTGCCCCGGTCGAGAATCGCTTGACGATCGAAGATATTGGCTCGACCTCATCAATAGGAACCGGAGGCCTAACGCCTTCCCTTAGCGTGAAAAGCCCACGAAGAGTCATCAGACGTTCGGCTTGGTTATCTACCGAAGCTGTGTACTGCCTAAAGATGTCCATGCTCTTACTCTTGGTGGCATGTTGAAGTTTGAAGATGGTCTCCGGGCTGAACAGGTGGGGTGCACCGTCTCGTCGCCATTGGTACTCACCGCCGGTTTCAAGTGCGGTGTGTGGGTTCGTTGCCCTGTCAAGCGGGTATGCCGTCTTGTGTCGAGACGCAATCTCCGAGTGAATCACTTCGATACCAATTCCCCCGAGTTGGCTAACGGTTCCTGTGAAGTAGGTGTCGACGAATTCTTGACTTAGACCGATAGCCTCAAACACTTGCGCACCCGAGTACGACGACACCGTGGATATGCCCATCTTCGACATGATCTTGAGAACACCTTTGCCAAGACCTTTGATGAGGTTGGCGTGAGCCTTCTTGACTGTTAGACCGGCTAGTTCACCAGTGAGAACCATCTGCTCGACGGATTCCATGGCCAGGTATGGGTTGATCGCGGCAGCCCCATAACCAATCAGTGCAGCAACGTGGTGAACCTCGCGCACGTCTCCGGCTTCAATCACGAGCCCCAAACGTGTTCTGTTACCAGTTCTAATCAGGTGGTGATGCACCGCTGAAGTCAGTAGTAAAGAAGGGATTGGAGCGAGGTCGCGATTGCTGTCACGATCGCTAAGAATCAGGTAGGTGACGTCGTTAGCGATTGCTGAATCAACCTCTTCAAAAATTTCACGGATGCGCGCGGCGAGACCCTCGGCACCAGCATCCAGGCGGTAAAGACCCTTTATCGTTTGCGATTTGCCCACGCCTGGCTTGGCTTCGATGTGCTTTATTTTGGCTAGTTCGTCATTGTCCAGCACTGGAAAATCGAGCGAGATTTGCTGAGCGTGCTCTGGTGTTGCGGTAAGAAGATTTCGCTCGGGTCCTAGACCGGTACCGAGAGAGGTCACGACTTCTTCACGGATGCTGTCCAGCGGCGGGTTCGTCACCTGGGCAAATTGCTGAACAAAGTAATCGAACAAGACGCGAGGTCGATCGCTGAGTGCCGCAATCGGTGTGTCTGAACCCATCGCACCGATTGGTTCTGCTCCACTGCGCGCGATTGGCGCTAAAAGAATGCGCAGATCTTCTTCTGTGTAACCAAAAGTGCGCTGTCTGCGGTTGACCGAAGCAGAGGTATGTGCGATGTGCTCTCGTTCAGGCAGGTCTGCAAGCTCGATACGGTTCTCTGCCAACCAGGTTCCCCAAGGCTCGAGCGCGGCGACTTCGGCTTTTATTTCTTCATCGTCGATTAGCCGACCGTTGACTGTGTCGGCGAGAAACATTTTGCCCGGCTGTAGGCGACCCTTTCGGACGATTTTTGCGGGGTCAATGTCGGCCACGCCGATCTCTGAGGCCAGAATAACCAGCCCATCCTCGGTAACCACATAGCGACCAGGTCGCAATCCGTTGCGGTCAAGGGTTGCACCGACGAGAGAGCCATCGGTGAAAATGACGGCAGCAGGTCCATCCCACGGCTCCATAAGCATTGAGTGATAATCGTAGAAATTCTTCCGGGCCTCGTCCATGTCAGTGTGGTTTTCCCAAGCCTCAGGAATCATCATCATCATGGCGTGAGGCAGGCTGCGACCACCAAGGTAGAGCAATTCGAGAACCTCATCAAAAGAAGCTGAGTCTGAGCCGCCGGGAGTAACAATCGGCAAGAGCGGCTTTAGGTCACCCAGTGCCTCGCTGGCGAGCTGTGAGGATCTAGCCGACATCCAGTTTCGATTGCCTTTTACCGTGTTGATTTCACCGTTGTGGGCAATGAGTCTGAATGGATGTGCGAGCGGCCAAGAGGGAAAAGTGTTCGTCGAGAATCGCGAGTGAACAAGAGCCAGCGTCGAGGCAAATTTTGTATCACTCAGATCTGGGTAGAACGGTTCTAGCTGAAGTGTCGTCACCATGCCCTTGTAGACAATGGTTTTGGACGAGAGTGATGGATGGTACGCGCCGAGAGTTGATTCAGAGCGTTTACGGAGTCTGTACAGCGCTCGTTCTAAGGCAATTTCCCGCTGTTCACCCGTCACGAAAACCTGCACGATCGTGGGCATCGCGTTTCTAGCTAGGTCACCTAAGACGGATGGGTTGACAGGGACTTCGCGCCAACCAATGACGGCAAGATGTTCATCTTTTGCCAATGCTTCAAAACCGGCTTGGAAGGCCTGGTAATCGGTCTCAGTGTCAAGAAACACTAATCCAGCGCCATAGGCTCCACGCGCAGGCAAGGGGAAGTCGACGTTTGACGCAAGAAATTCATGTGGAATCTGGGTGAGAATCCCCGCGCCGTCGCCTGTACCGGCATCAGAGCCAACTGCACCTCGGTGCTCTAGGTTTCGCAGGGCGTTTAGAGCAGTCTCGACGATGTCGTGACCTGGCGTGCCGCGCAGAGTGGCAACCATTGCCAAGCCACAAGCGTCTCGATCGCGGCTAGGGTCGTACAAACCGTGAGCCGCTGGCGCTGTTGAAAAGCGCTCGAATGGCGATACGGGCATGTTGAACTCCTAACGACTGATCGTAGGGACAACCTTGGCCCATCACTAACGCGATCAAATAACCGCGACTTGTACTGCTGCTGAAAAAGTTTATCTCAGTCTAGGCTTTTTCAACCTCTGGTTGTGGCTTGGATGTGTACACCGATTCCTCGACACCTGGGTGGCGCTTGCGAGACCAGATGATCAGGGCTATGCCGATGATTACGCCAACTACGGCGCTCCACTGGTTTGTTCTGAGGCCTAAGAAGACGTCGCTCGGGTCGATGCGCAAATCTTCAATCCAGAAGCGTCCGACCGAGTAGTAGATGAGGTAAGCAGCGAACATGCGCCCCCAACGCAGATTTACACGTCGCTCTAGCAAGATCAAGATAACAACACCAGCTACAGACCAAAGGAACTCGTAGAAAAAAGTCGGGTGGAAGGTTTGCTCAGTCAGCCATCCTGACGGAATCGCTGGGTTTGGTGCATCTATTTGAATGGCCCAGGGTAGATCGGTCGGTTTGCCAAAAAGTTCCTGATTGAAATAGTTTCCCCAGCGACCGATGGCTTGTGCCAACAGCACGGCAGGTGCAAGTGCGTCTGCTACCGAGAGGAGTTTGAGATTGGCTTGACGTGCCGCTAGGTAAGCCCCCAAGACTCCGAAGATCAGGCCGCCATAGATCGCCAGGCCGCCTTCCCAGACGTAAAGAATTTTCAGCAGGTCTTTACCCTCGCCAACATAGTCAGTGAGGTGAGTTGCAACGTGAAATAGTCGCGCTCCGACGATTCCAAAGGGTACGGCCCAAATTGCTACGTCGAGCATTAGCCCGCTCTCGCCACCACGCTTGACCAATCGCCTGTTTGACCAGTAGACGGCAACTACGATGCCGAGCAGAATGAATAGGGCGTAGTAGTGGATGCGCGCGAAACCTAGATCAATGGTTGATTCGGGTGGGCTTGGAATTGACGCCACGAGGTTTGCAATAGTCATTTACGTCCTTTATTCATTTTGGATTCTATTTCTGCCACAGTCCGTTTTAGCTCGCCAAGACCACCTTGCTGATAGGCCTTGACGAAGACGCTCCCGATAATCGCACCATCGGCATATTCGTTAACCGCCGAAGCTTGTTCACCAGTTGAAATACCAATTCCGACGGCAACGTTTGAAGGTACATTTGTGCTGCGAACTGCTGCTACAACGCCTCTGGCAAGCGAATCTACTTCGTCTCGTGCCCCTGTTATACCCATCGTTGAGACAGCATAAACAAATCCACGGCTGAGTTCAGCGGCGTTCCTTACTCTTTTCTCCGACGAAGTTGGAGCGGCTAGAAATACTCTGTCAAGGTCGTGTTCATCGGCGGCCGCCAACCACTGTTCTGCTTCGTCTGGAATCAGATCGGGCGTAATCATGCCTGCTCCCCCAGCCTGCTTAAGAGCAGAGGCGAAGTTCTCCACTCCAAACTGCATGACCGGGTTCCAGTAGGTCATAACCAAAACCGGAATACCAGACCGTTCTGCTACTTCCTTTACCGCGTCGAAGGTCTGTCGAAGTTTGAAGCCATTTGCTAAAGCCAACTCTGTTGCTTCTTGGATTACTGGCCCGTCCATTACCGGGTCAGAGTAAGGGATTCCCAATTCGAGAATGTCCACTCCGCCTTCTGCCATCGCTACGGCCGCCTCGATTGACTCGGCCAGGGTTGGAAAGCCGAGTGGGAAGTAGCCGATGAGGGTTTCCTTGCCTTCGGCTTTGTTGGCTGCGAATTTCGCTTCTACTTTGCTCATGCTCAGTCTCCCAATAAGCCGAAATAGCGTGCCGCAGTTTCCATGTCTTTATCTCCTCGGCCACTCAAGTTGACCAGAATGGAGCTTCCTGGAGCAAGTTCCTTACCTAGCTTAAGAACTCCCGCGAGAGCGTGTGCCGTTTCAATGGCCGGGATGATTCCCTCTGTTTGGCTGAGTAGGCGAAGTGCCTGCATGGCCTCATCATCAGAGATTCCACGGTATTCGGCGCGACCCAAATCCTTAAGCCAGGAATGCTCAGGGCCGACTCCCGGATAGTCGAGACCAGCGCTAATTGAGTGGCTCTCCATGGTCTGGCCATCCTCGTCCTGCAACATGTAAGAGCGTGCTCCGTGTAATACTCCCGGTTTCCCGTAGTTGAGCGTCGCAGCGTGACGTGGAGTGCCCATGCCATCGCCAGCCGCCTCAAAACCCAGTAGCCGAACATCCTGGTCATCTAAAAAGGCGTGAAAGATGCCGATCGCGTTTGAGCCGCCGCCAACACAAGCAGCTACGACTGTTGGCAAAGTTCCGTAATCGCTGAGCATTTGAGCCCTAGCTTCGGTGCCGATCACGGAGTGGAAATCGCGCACCATGGTTGGAAACGGATGAGGTCCGGCAACGGTGCCGAGTAGGTAGTGGGTGTTTTCAACGTTTGTGACCCAATCGCGAAGGGCCTCGTTGATTGCGTCTTTTAGGGTGCGGGACCCTGTTTTTACCGCAACCACCGTTGCACCAAGAAGCTTCATGCGAGCGACGTTGAGGGCTTGACGTTCGGTATCAACCTCACCCATGTAGACAACACACTCGAGCCCAAAAAGTGCGGCCGCAGTTGCGCTGGCTACTCCGTGCTGCCCAGCGCCTGTTTCGGCGATTATGCGTGTCTTTCCCATGCGCTTAGCCAGCAGCGCTTGCCCCAAAACGTTGTTGATTTTGTGCGAGCCCGTGTGATTGAGGTCTTCCCTCTTCAAAAACACGCGGATGTCTCCGGCGTGAGAGGCGAATCGTTTCGCTTCGGTGATGATGCTTGGTCTACCGGTGTAAGTTTTGTGCAGCTCTGCTAGTTCGAGAACGAAGTTGGGGTCTGCCTTAGCTGTCTGATAAGTGCTTTCGAGTTCGTCGAGGGCAGCGATAAGAGACTCGGGTACGAAACGGCCGCCAAACTCACCGAAGTAAGGCCCTACTTGTTCGCGCAGCTGAGTCATAAGTTCAATCCTAAATCGGTTATGAGTTCAAAAATTCATCGAGGCGCGATGCTGGGTCGCCGGTAACTAATGCTTCGCCGATCAAAACAACGTCTGCGCCCGCCTCTCGGTAGGCAACGACGTCCTCGACCTCGCGAACAGCGCTTTCAGCTACTTTGATTGCACCTGGCGGAAACCCGGTGACCAACTTGGCAAACAGATTTCGATCTGTCTCGAAGGTACTCAAGTCTCTAGCATTCACACCGATCAGCTTCGCACCAAGGTCGCTCGCAATCTTGAGCTCGTCGCCTGAGTGAGTTTCCACGAAAGCCGTCATTCCGAGACTTTCACCGAAGGCCTTGAGGCGTGCGAGTGCGGGCACGTCGAGCCCAGCAACAATGAGCAGAAATATGTCCGCACCGTTAGCACGTGCCTCGAGTAACTGGTACTCGGTCGAAATGAAGTCCTTTCTTAGCAGTGGGACACCAACCGCGGCTCGCACACTCTTAAGGTCATCGAGAGAGCCCTTGAATTTCCGCTCTTCGGTGAGCACCGAAATGGCTGATGCACCATGTCGTTCGTAAATTCGAGCAAGGGCTGGAGCATCTGAAATGGGCGCTAGTGCTCCCTTGGAAGGGCTCGATCGTTTTATCTCGGCGAGTACATGAACGCGGCTGCGAGGTTTTAGAGCTTCGATCGCGTCGACTGCGGGTGCCACTGTTGCGACTACTGCTTCGAGTGTGGCTAGAGAAACGCTGCTTCTGCGTCGCTCAGAGTCTTCCGCGGAACCGGCGTAGAGGTCTTCAAGCACGAACTTCTAGCGCTTGCCTTTGATTCCGTAGCCCAGGCGTGCCAAAACTACTCCAGCCACAGCACCTAGAACTACGACTACGCCTGACGCCCAAACTAGGCCAAACATGTTGAAGTAATACGCCCACGTGGCTACGCCCGATGCGATGACAATGATGATAACCGCTACCCAGGAGGCAATCGAGTCGCCGTGCCCGGGATCGCTTGGGTGTTCTGAAGTCATTCTGCCCTCTCTAGATTTGTCTAGTTTACTTGTGGCTCGGCTTCGTCTCTTGCCAAAGAGCGTGGTCATGTGCATCCGTGTTATCACTGTTAGCTTTGGTTTTTGCAACCTTGGCTGCCGATCGCGTACGCAGCTTGCTTGCTATGCGCTTCATTGAGACGACGGCCGTGTAAATCTGCAACAAGGTTATGAATGCGGCCAGAAGCACGGCGCTCAAGCCACTAAATGTTGTTTGGTGGCTAAGAACAACCTCATCCAATTGGGCTACCCAGTTCGCAATCCCGGTTGACTTGGCGATAAATGGTTCAAGCGCGGATGCATCAGCCCCAAGGAATACAGCGACCGAGGGTACAAGCGACCATGACAGGGCAATGGCCGCTGCGATTAGAAAGACAGCTCCCCATCGGCTCTGCAGATAGAGAAAAAGCGCGATCGCAAGTATGTCTACAAAGAGGGCAGCCGAAATGGCTGGGTAGACGGCGGTTCCTTCGACCAGCAGGTCGGTTCCAGAAACCAGCTCTACCTCAAACCAAGGTTGTATAGACAAAATCGCGACAACCGCCAAAAGCACCAAAGAGGTGTAGACAAGCCGCTTGGAGGTCACTTAAATTCGCCTAAGAGAATCGGCAACGTCGATGGCGTGCAAAATAACAGCAGCCTTACTCTTTGTTTCATTGAATTCGCTGACCGGGTCGGAATCTAGAACAATGCCAGCGCCGGCTTGGACGTGAGCGACACCGTCACGCATCAATGCTGTCCGAATTGCAATAGCCAGGTCTGCGTTACCTGCAAAGTCGAAGTAGCCAACGACTCCCCCAAACAACCCGCGATTCTCACTTTCGAGATCATCAATGATTTCGAGCGCTCTCGGTTTTGGTGCGCCAGAGAGGGTTCCGGCAGGAAAAGTGGCCCTGAACACATCTACCACAGAAGAACCAGGGTTGAGATTGCCCTCAACTGTCGACACAAGATGCTGGATGTGGCTGAACTTGTGTATCTTCATGAACTCAGTAACGTTTACCGACTTTGGGTTACAAACCTTGAGAAGGTCGTTTCTTGCCAGGTCTACAAGCATCAAGTGTTCGGCTCGCTCTTTTTCGTCTGACAATAGGCTTTCGGCAAGTTCGATGTCTTCTTCGAAGGATTTTCCACGAGGCTTCGACCCTGCAATCGGGTGCATGATGGCTTGATTGTCGAAGACTTTTACCAACGCCTCCGGCGAGGAGCCGACAATCGAATAGACACCATAAGAGTCTGAAAGATTGATGTGGTACATGTACGGGCTCGGATTAATCGACCGTAGTGCGCGATACACATCTAGCGGGCTCGATTCGGTCACACGGTCAAACCGCTGAGAGAGAACCACTTGAAAAACATCGCCGGCCTCTACGTGCTTCTGAGCTTGCTTCACAGTTTGCGTGAAGGATTGCTGCGTTTGATTTGGCTTTGCCTCGAGGGTGGCAACCCCGAATAACTCGGCGAGGTACGAAACAGCGGGTTTTGCAAGCTGCTCTTTCAGCTGCTGTAGCTGACCTAGCGCTCGCTCGTAGTCTTCTTTTAGCTCTGCTTCTGTTTGACCTTCAATGAACAGGTTCGAAACAACTTGGATGCGGCTCAGTTGGTGATCGAAAACCAAGAGGTTGCGCATGAGTATGAAGTTCAAAACCGGCACTTCATAAGCCATTGGCTTGCGATTCGGCAAACTCTCCACTTCACGAACGCTGTCCCAAGCCAATGCACCAACTAGCCCGGAGGTAAGCGGCGGTAGGTCACCAATCACGGGGCTCTTCCAGGCGGCCTGAACCAACTCGAGTGCGTCAAGTGCACCGCTAGGAAGATGCTGCGAGGTGTTCTTTGGCAACGCAGTGAAATCCCCGTCGGAAACCCATCGAGTCGGTTCGCCAAACTCTTGTTTCAGAAAACCTCTGGCTTCGAGACCAACAAATGAGTAGCGTGACCAAACCCCGTGCTCGGCCGACTCAAGAAGAAATGACCCCGGCTGCATTTGGGTTAACGACTCGAAGGCCCCAAGCGGAGTAATGCCAGAGGAAAAAAGCGACTCGACAATCGGTATTACGTTATTGCTTCGAGAAAGTTCGAGCACCTGACTGAAGGTGAGGTTAGTCAAGATTCCTCTCCTTCAAAAAGCGTCTGGCTATCGAAACAAGACTCGGTGCCGTTGTGGCAGGCCGGGCCGGATTCGTCGACGGTCGCTAGCAGCGCATCCCCATCACAGTCGAGTTCTAGTTTGAGCAGTCTTTGGGTGTTACCAGAGGTTACTCCCTTTACCCAGATCTCTTTACGACTCCTCGACCAGAAAGTCATGACGCCTGAGTTGATGGTCATTTCGAGGGCTTGCTTGTTCATCCACGCAACCATGAGTACTCGGCCCGAACGAGACTGCACAACAACTGATACGAGTCCATCCTCGTTGAAAGCAACTCCGCTAGTTGACATTGGCGGACTCTCTCACTTGGTATCCCGATTCTTTGAGTGCACTTTTCACCTGGTTGATGGTGAGAGTGCCATTATGAAACACGGATGCCGCCAAGATTGCATCGACACCCAACGCCGCTACGCGAACAAAATCGTCTACCGACCCTGCGCCGCCCGAGGCGATGACCGGAACGGATGAGTTTTGCAGCACCGCTTCAATCATCGGAGCGTCAAAGCCAAGCTTCGTGCCATCGGCATCGATTGAATTGATGAGCACTTCGCCAATCCCTAAATCGCAAGCGCGCTTTACCCATTCGATGGCATCGGTATTCGTCGTCTCGCGCCCGCCGTTTTTAGTCGCAACGAAACCGGACCGGCTGCCACCACGTTTTGCGTCAAGTGAAAGCACGAGTACCTGGTTTCCGAATGTTGCGGAAATCTGTGAGATGACACTTGGATTGTTCAATGCTGCGGATGCAATGGAAACCTTGTCTGCGCCCGCCGCGAGCAGCTGCGCAACATCATCAACCGTGCGCACTCCACCTCCAACAGTGAGTGGGATGAAGAGGCTCTCTGCCGTTTTACTGACCAGATCAAACATGGTTTTTCTGTTTTCGGTTGTCGCATTGACGTCCAAAAATGTCAATTCGTCGGCACCGGCAAGGTAGTAGCGATTCGCAAGCTCCAAGGGGTCTCCAGCATCACGCAGGTTTTCGAAGTTAACCCCTTTTACGACGCGCGCACCGGCTACGTCGAGACAAGGGATTATTCGAATGGCTAACGACATGGCTACTAGATGCGGGCTGCGTGGATTGCGCTCACGAGTATCGCACGGGCTCCGAGTGCGTAAAGCTCATCCATCTTTGCGTTTATGTCACCAGATTTAACCAATGCTCTGATAGCTACCCAATTCTCATCCCGCAGTGGCGAAATTGTTGGCGACTCGATTCCTGGAGTTATGGCGCTAGCTTGCTCAACGAGCTCCGCCGGGCAGTCATAGTCGAAAATCACGTACTCGCGAGCAACGATAACTCCCTGCATTCGACGTAGAAGTGCGTCGGTCAGGTTTTGCTTCCCTGGTGCGCAGATTAACTGTGCCGTGCTGTGCAGAATTTCAGGTCCGAATATTTCGAGGCCGGCCAATCGCAGAGTACTACCTGTGCTAACCACGTCGGCCACTGCATCTGCAACACCAAGCTTGACGGCAGATTCGACAGCACCATCAAGTTGAACAACTGTGGCTGTGACCCCCTGCTCACCTAAGTAGTCGGTCACCAAGTTTGGGTAGGCCGTTGCAACACGGAGGCCTTGAAGATCAGCGACGTTTTTGAACTTGCCTACCGGACCGGCGAACCTGAATGTTGATTCGCCAAAGCGAAGATCGGCTACGGCGACAGCCTTACTTCGGCTATCAAGCAGAAGGTCAAGCCCGGTGAAACCGGCGTCGAGTGAACCTTCGCCAACATATGTTGCGATGTCGCGTGGTCGCAGGTAGAAGAATTCTATGTCGTGCTTACTGTCGATAACATGCAGATCTTTGGGATCGCGCCTTATCGCATAACCCGCCTCCTTGAGCATCAATAAGGCGGTCTCTGAAAGTATCCCTTTGTTGGGAACGGCAACTTTTAACATGGCTAGAGTTTCTGGTTCAGGTCGGCGAGCGAGATGCCCTTGGCAATCATGAGAACCTGCAGGTGGTACACGAGCTGGGCAATTTCTTCGGTTGTGCGGTCTTTACCTTCGTGCTCAGCTGCCATCCACACTTCAGCTGCCTCCTCGACAATTTTCTTGCCGATAGTGTGCACGCCAGAATCAAGCCACTTCACGGTCTCAGACCCGACGGGTCGCTCTATGCTCTTTGCGGTGAGCTCTTCGAACAGGCTTTCAAAGGATTTCATCTTCTAAGATTACTAGCCTTTGTAACGCTAGTGAGTGCGGTGCATGCCCTGATTGGCCAACCGTCTTAGGTCGTCAATTCGCTCGTTACGGTCGTTTGCACTAAATACTGACGAACCGGCCACAAAAGTATCTGCACCATGCGAGGCAACGCGCAGAATGTTCGATAGATCGATCCCCCCATCTACTTGGAGTCTGATGTTTAGGTTTCGCTTGGCGATTTCTTCAGCCGCCCGCGAAACCTTCTCGAGAGTGCTTTCGATAAGAGATTGTCCTCCGAACCCCGGCTCAACCGTCATAACTAAAACCATGTCAAATTCTTCTAAATTTGCGAGAACGGCCTCTAGTGAGGTGCCGGGCTTGACAGCTACACCGGCTTTGACACCCTTAGACCGAATTTTGCTCGCAAGGGCGAACATGTCATTGCTTGCCTCGGCATGAAACGTGACGCTTTCTACCCCAAGATCCGCATACGGCAGCGCCTCGGAGTCGGCTCGGTCAATCATGAGGTGGATGTCGAGAGGCTTCGTGGCAATCTCTCGCATTCTTTTGACCATTGGCAAACCAAACGTGAGGTTCGGCACAAAGTGCCCGTCCATCACGTCGATGTGGATGCTGTCGGCGCCAGAGATTGAAGCAAACTCGCTCTCGAAATTGGCGAAGTCTGCCGAAAGAATGCTGGGGTGAATGTGCGCTGACATGTGGCTAGACTACTTCGCTCTTGCGAATGACGGCGATAAACATGGCATCCGTGTCATCACGGTCTGGCCAGAGTTGGGCGGTCTTTCGATTTGGGTTTAGGCGAAGACTTGGTTCAATTTCGCTGAGTATGTCGTTTGCATTCAACAATTCAGCAGACTCACCGAAACGTCTGAGGGCTTGTTCGACTATCGCTGTGGTCTCACTTGGATGCGGCGAGCAGGTTGAATAGGTGAGCACTCCCCCAGGCTTCAAGACGGCCCAGGCCGCTTCAATCAGCTCCTTTTGAAGGGAGTTGAGATCTTTCAGATCACTTGGCGATTTTCGCCAGCGCGCTTCTGGCCTACGCCGCAGAGCTCCTAACCCGGTGCACGGAGCATCGACCAAGACTCGGTCAAATGACCCCGTGATCTCACGACCGTCGATTTGCCTGACTTTGGCTGTCATTCCTGATGTCGACAAAGCCTTGCGCACAAGTTCTGCCCTGTGTGGTGCTGGTTCGATGCACGTTAGAGCTGAAGCGCTCGATTTTGCGAGAGCTGCCATAAGAACAGCCTTTCCCCCAGGCCCCGCGCAGAGGTCGAGCCAATTTTCGTTGTGCTTGGCACCGTGCACCGCTACTAGTGCTACCAGCTGTGAACCAGCATCTTGCACTCTCATAGATCCGTCGGCTACTGCAGGAATCTCACCCGGGTTACCTGCTGGGGCAAGGTATCCGATCGGGCTGCTTACATGTTGTTCGAAGTCCTT
>JACCDK012091014.1_pt1 | contig 14580 bp, 12 predicted proteins | sample 7445871 | NCBI WGS metagenome assembly JACCDK01 (sample SAMN15323436, study PRJNA562643) | freshwater metagenome | isolation source: river surface water | place: USA:Blue River Watershed | collected 2017-08-15 | reverse complement strand
GGTTACTTTTTCCATCATTGCCTTCGACATACCCATAGCATTGATTGGGTAAGCCGCTTTGTCTGTACTTAAAACTACCACCTTCTTAACTTCATATTTTTCAGCGGCATTTAAGACGTTATCTGTCCCATTCACATTGGTTTTAACCGCCTCCATGGGGAAGAACTCACAGGAAGGTACCTGTTTTAAAGCTGCTGCATGAAAAATATAATCTACACCTTTAACCGCAGCATCCAAACTGCTTGCATCCCTCACATCACCTATGTAGAACTTTAATTTTGAATGATTTAGCAGTTTACGCATGTCGTCTTGCTTCTTTTCATCTCGGCTAAAAATTCGTATTTCATTAAAATGATCAGATTTAAGGAAGCGTTGTAAAACTGCATTTCCGAAAGAGCCGGTACCACCAGTTATTAAAAGCTTTTTATTTTCAGGCATATTTATTACAATTTATTGATTAATAATTTACTTCCAAACAGAACTTGAACTTTCTTTTAAATTTGAAGGAGAAATAGTTAAAAACCAGCCCGTAGTAAGCGCTCTAATCAAAAAAGGCGAATAGAAATATTTAAAACCATCTGTAAAAATTAAGAATTTTTCCAAACTCCAAACTGTTTGTTTATTAAGTAAACTTTTATAAAATAACTTTTTTAATATTAATGAAACTTTATCTTTCTTCAGATTCACTGGCATCAGATACTTCAAATTTGTTTGATCAAAATATTGAGGTTGCTTATGCATAATTAACGGAAATGCATTTTTTTTCCATTCAATCGCTTTCAATTTGAATCTTTGTATTGTAATTGTATCATAATGAGTGGCTTTTGCTTTATCCGAAAAACAAATTCTTACGCCATTTTTCTTTAATCTATACCCCAAATCCTCATCCTCACCTCCGTATTTTACAAAACTTGTATCAAACATCCCAACTTCAGTGAGTGAGCTCCTCCTTACTGAGCTTATTCCTCCACCAAAATACTGTGGAGATAAATTATCGAATTTAATTTTGTTTTTTTCAGATTTTGATCTATTACCCAAATACCGGCCATTTACAAAGTGTGCAAAATTACTACCTTCAATAAATTGATTATCATAACTCAAATTACTTACAACAGCAATTGACTCATTTGGATAAGATTTATGTAATTGCAAGTGAACATTTACAAATGATAAATCCGGAACTATATCACTATCTAAAAATAAGACGATTTCATAAGCAGAATTTACTATACCTGTGTTTCTTGCAGAGGCAAGACCTTTATTTACATCGTGTCTAATATATTTTAGATTCGGATTTTGATCCAACAGAACCTTTAGATATTGATAAGGACTTTCAATTGAACAGTCATCCACAACTATTACTTCATAAAAATCACATTCAAGATCTTGATTCATTAAACTATCAATACATTTTATTAAAATATGATTTCTGTTAAATGTAGGAACAACAACACTAATTTTCATCTTATCTATTTAATTAATTCATTAATTATTGACTGAAATTTACGCGACTGAACTTCTTCATTGAATTTAGTGAGGACCCTCTGTCGGGCTGAAACACCTAACATGTTTCTAAATTTATCATCTAATAAAAGTTTTAAAATCGACTCAGTAACTTCTTCAACATTTTCTCCATTTACAAGAAGTCCGCTTACCATATCTTCAACAGCATCCAATACACCTCCACTTCGGCCTCCTATTACAGGCTTACCAAACATATTCGCTTCTAAAAAAACCATACCAAATCCCTCCATGTCACCATTACTTAGTGTTCGATTCGGCATCAAAAAAATATCACAAATTGAGTAAAATTTTAACAATGTACTCCTATCAACTTTTCCTAAAAATTGAACGGCATCGCTGAGATTATTTTTAGCTACTAAATCAATAAGCCTAGAGTTACTGCCCGGCCCAATTATTATTAAACAAACATCAGGATAAATCCTCTTCACATTTAAAAATGCTTCTATACCAACATCAAATCCTTTTCTCTCCTCATTAAGACGGCCAGTCATCAATATGACTTTTTTATTTCGAAATTTTTGGTATTTCCAGTGTGAGATCGATTCTAAATCAAAATTTGATTCGTTAATATCCACTACAGGATGTATAACACTCATTTTCGACTTATCTATATTATAAAATCTTTCTATTAAGTAACTTGTATTATGAGTGTTACAAATAATCATGCTTGAATTTTGTGCAACTAGTTTTGCTAAGTAATATTTAAGCCTCACCTTATTATTTTGATAAATTGAGAATTCTTCTCCATGAGCAACTATGATATAAGGTATCTTAAAAAAAAGTTTTATCAAATATGATGTAAGGCCACTGAACAAAACTTGACTTGCGATTGTTAATCTCGGTTTTACTCTAGATTTGAAAATTAACAAGAGAGGCTTAGTGAGAATTTCGAAATGTTGTAATAAACTTTTGAATATTGTGGAGTTGTGGATTGAAGCATATCTTAAAAGAGGTAATATCTCGTTAGAATTTTCTAAATGACTATTTAATGGAGTAATTACAAGTTTATTCTCAAAATTCTTCAATAATTGAAAAAAAAATCTACCGTGTCCAGATACAATTGGAGGCCAAGAATTTGTTATAGCAAAAAGTTGATTTTTATTAAATACAAACTTAAACTCCGATGATTTCATTGATTAATTTGGTTTTTAACTCTTTCTTGAAAAAACTTTATAAAAAATTAAGAGAATTAAAGAAATGAAGATCATTTGAATGGAATTTCTAATATTTATAAAAATATTAGAAAATTCCAATTCAACTCTAAATGCTGTAGTGATAAGTGGAAAAATAACTAATGGGACAAACCCTTTTTTTAGGTATTTAGTAAAAAAAAACGCTAAGTAGTTCAAGATTCTCACATAGACTAAAGGTATAAAAACAAAACCAATGATACCGAAAGCCATTGATCCAGCACTAAATAAGGAATCCTGGTAATCAATAATTTCAAAAGATGTATCTGATTTGGCCTTCCATCCAATCTTATCAAGGCCAATTGAGTATGCATCCTTCACAAGTAAATCTTTGCCTGGGAATATTACATTTGGTATAGCATTAAGCAATCCTTGAAAGAAAATATCTGGATTTACGCCTATAAAGTTTGACTTCTTTAGAATTGCATAGGCATAATCTGTAATATCAGCTCGATAGCTTGTTAATTGAATTAAAAATTCAGAACTATCTGCCATCAAATTATCTCGCACAAGTAACCAATTTAATATGGGTAGTATGCCTACAGTTACTGGCAATAAAAGAAAAAGTAGAGCTAAATACATCGCCCCTTTTCTTGGCTGAAACGCCTGAACTACAGAAATAACGGTAAGGACTAAAAAAAGAATTAATAGTCTTGATTTGAAAAAAAAGAGGTTATAGATAAAAAAAACAATAGTAATAAAAAGGAACGGAAATCTCAGGAATCTATTGAAAGAACTAAATTTAAAAATTTTATAAAGTAAAAAAAAATAAATTATAACTAACTGGTCAAATATTTCATTAACATTTAAATATATTGCATCATTTCTATCTCTTAATTCTAATTTTGTAAATAATGAATTTGAATATGTGGAACCGTAACCTTGAGTGAATAAAAATACTTTGATAACTACGCTCACGAGTAAGAAAACCATTGAAGTAGTTAAAATTAATTTGGAGTGCTTTTTAACCCATTCAATAAACTTAGTGGGGCTTACAAAAAAGCTTCGCTCAAGCGAAAACAAAATCACAAAAATCACTCCAAAACCCAAAAGAGAACCTATAAACTGATCTGCCTTTGTGAGTTCAAACATTGGGTAAAAAGTGCTATTATCCGCAAAATACTTGAGCGAACTAAACGTAAGGTACACTTGTGTAATAATAAGAAAACAAGTGACCGGAGAAGAAATAAGGCAGATATTATTTTTAATCACTTTTTTTACCAAAATAGTATTAGCGACAGAAGCTAAAAAAAAATGAGCTAATACATAAAGTAAAGCATCACTGGCTATATTAAATTGCGAAAAAAGATATAAGGCTACTATTATATTGAGTAGATTACTAAAAATAAAAAAACGCAACGGCTTCATCTACAGGTAATTCTAAATTTTCTAATCACATGTTCGCTTGAATAGTATCCACAACACGGTCAACTACTGCATGCAACGGTGTTGCTACTATTTTTTTGACAACATTTTCCCTCTTTTCTTGAAAGGCTGCATGATCATTTTCGAGGAGTGAAAGAGTATCTACTAAAGTATCCGGCGAATCGCAATACAACCTGGCTCCTTCACTATCAAAGGCTTTCATATGTAAATACCTTTGAAAATTCTGTACCATTTCAACCTCTTTACTATTTGCATGTTGAATTTTATCCATCCAACGCAATTGAATACTGGGTCGCTGAAAAATACATGCCTCCAGCAATGCAGTAGTTCCCCAGCTACTAACTACAAACCTGGCTCCTGTTAGAAAAGCAGCCATATATTGCATGGACGTCCGATTAAAACTACTGGGGTCACTGTTTAATATATCTAAATCCTGGTCAACAATAATTCCATACCGCTGTAAAATCTTATAGTTTTCTTTATCACCCTGTGGATGGGGGCGAACAATAATTTTACAATTACTAAACCTGCTTTTCTCGATAGTACTTTTCATTACAAGAACATCTTCCACATCATATAGCGATGTTCTTGCTCCACATACATAAGCAATATATTCCTGATCGAATGCTATTCCCAAGTTGGATTTAACAGCATTTACTTCCTCAATACTTGGTATATGATCATAGAACTTAAACTGTAATGCTCCTGTTATTGCTATCTTTTCTACTGGGAAGGAATGAATATCCAATGCTTGTCTTCTCATTTCTTCACTCCAAACCATCATATAATCTGGACGCCTGCACAATGGGCCTCTTGAATACAGATTATCCCAACTTAGTATTATACAAAAAACAGGAATATTTCTTCGTTTGGCTTCATCAATTACAAAGTGGTCTAACCAGTAGTGACCAGGAGAAGCTACTACAACAATTGAAGGTTGAATTTTATCAAAAGCGTTCTGTATTGATTTTTTTAAGGGTCTAAATTTTGAATAGGCTACACGTAACCATTGGCGAAGTATTGATTTGCGGGGTGCACAAACTGTAATAAACTTCGCCAGTATCCAACTTAAACCGAATCTTTTGCTTAGTTCAATATTTTGTAGACTGGCGTCCGGAAATTCAATAGCGAATCCTGTTAAATGAATACTCTTAAAAAGACTATCAATGGGTGTAACTTCCAACAGTAAAGGTATTCCTTTATCGATAGCACTACTAGCTACGGTATAATTACTAAAATCCCTTATGGTTTCATACCGGAAATATTGATCCGGATAAGGACTTATAAAAGAAGCACTACAGTTTAACTTATCTTCCAACTCTGCGGCCAGTCCTGTATTAATAAAATTCCTAAATGTTAAAGGGAATGGGCAACTGAGTAGTATATTCTTTTTCATTGGCTAAATACTCTATTGCCCTACTTGTTCCAAATCAATCAAGTAAGATGCAAATTGAAAATCCATGTCATAGTTTATATCGACTGACTCAGTATCATCCATCTCAAAACAAATCACATTTTCTCCCAACGTATTTTGATATCTAATTAATGTTTCTTTCCGAACAATATAAATACTTGCATTCTGAATGTATACTTCTGGCAGTAGATGATAGGAAAGTGTTTGTTTTGAAGGATCATCAACCGAAAAAAAACGATTCAAGTAAGGCCCATTTTTTACCCACATTTTATATGGATGTTCTTTACATTTTCTAACTGATCTCAGTGAATCAGCATTGGGGTCTGCCATTATCATGTCCAATGCTCTTGATATTGATTCCTTTTTTCTAAATGGAGTTGTAGGATATAGATTTACAATTACATCAACATTATAAGATTCTTGTACTTGTAGTGCTTCTATAGCATGAACATGAAACGCATACTCTGTTGCATCAGAAGTTGATAATTCAGGGGGGCGCATAAAGGGTACTTCAGCACCATATTTTTTAGCGATATCAGCTATTTGTTCATTATCCGTTGATACAATTACTCGATCAATATTTTTTACAGCAAGAGCAGCTTCAATTGTATAAGCAATTAAAGGTTTGCCCCTCAATTCACGGATATTTTTACCTTTTACTCGCTGTGATCCCCCCCTGGCAGGTATCAAAGCGATTATATTTTCTTTTTCCAACCTACTAATTCTAAAATTTATTGTGGCGCATCAGCAGAATAAGCAACTTCTTGCTCCAATAAGCTTGAATGTTCAAAAGCGGGCCAGATTCTTTTTGCTAAGTATGCTCCAGATAATTTATGGTATGCCAATACTTCACCAGGGGTTCCACACGCAGGTAGAGTATCAATGGATAAATTGGTAACAGAAATATCTTTTAACAAATCATTTTTTGCTAGTGTTGCTAATAAGGAATGGCCTAGGCCCCCAAATTGCATATGGTCATCAAGAATATAAATCTTCTTGTGTCGAGATACCAGTTCATTTATCCAGCCAGCGTCAATATAATTTAGCCAAGGCATATTTATAACTTCTAGACCTATTCCATGTTCACTTAAATATTCAGAAGCCAATAATGATTCATGTAATAACACTGGACCATATGAGATGATTGTAGCATCATATCCTTCTCTTAGAACAATACCCTTACCTCTTGTAATCTTGTACGATTCAGGCAATTCTATGATCCTGGGTGATGGTCCTATATTTAAACGAAGGACGCAGGTGTTCATAGTTTCATTTACGCAATAACGGGTGAACTGTTTTGCCTCCATCGCATTGCAAGGCTGCATGATTACAACATTTGATATTGCACCTATTACCGAAATATCTCTTAAACTCTGATGCGATTTGCCGGGTCCGGCAGGTATCAATCCCGCGAAGTGATTGGCATATATAATCTTTGTATGCTCACATGCATTATTATAAATCTGCTCATTGGCCCTAGAAGATAAAAAGCTTGCAAATGAATTTACTACAGGCAATAATCCCATTAGTGCTAATCCTCCTGCCATTGATACCATATCCTGTTCTGCAATACCATTCTCTATAAAACGATCCGGGAAACGAGTCTCAAAATCTCTTACCTTACAGTCAGCAGCAAGGTCGCCATCCAATACTACAATATCTTGTCTTGTTTCTGCTAATGCGCACAACTCTTCACCATACGCTTGAGCAACAAATTCTTTTGATACCCCTGAAATTGATTTGTCAATCAACCCAACTTCAGAAAGCTGTGGGCTATCGATCCCATAAGATGTGGCTAAATAATTCACTTTCTCTTCTAACTCATGAATTGCTGATTCAAAAGACACATCATCCGGCGCTCCTGAATGCCATTTATAATTATCTGTATCCGCATCATTTGGTTCCATAAAAGATACACCATAACCTTTTATGGTATCTGCTACAATAAACACCGGTTTATTGTCAATTTTGGCAGCTTCAGTAAACGCATGATCTAAGCTGTTAAAATCATGCCCATTACAATTAATTACATGCCACCCGAATGATTCGATTTTGGAAGTGACATCCCGAAGATCAGTTATAGAAGCTACGGATCTATCAGTTTGATACTTATTAAAATCTGCAATTGCAGTTATCTCGTTTATTTTTTGGTGCGCAGTTGTTTGAAGAGACTCATAAATCTGACCCTCCTGCAACTCACCATCACCCGTCAAAACAAATACTTTTCCACCATTCTTTTTTAGACGTTTGGCTTTCGCCATCCCTCTGGCTTTAGATATACCCATTCCAAGTGAACCGGTATTAGACTCAATGCCAGGTGTGTTAATATCCGGGTGTCCATCCAGTCCCTCTAATTTTCTTAACCCTAATACCTCTTTTAATGAAAGTATACCTAATGAATACAATACACTGTACAGACCTGGAACATCATGTCCTTTGGAAGAGAAATATATATTACGATTTTCATCCTTAAGATTATCCTTGGTAATATTGAGTTTAAATAAATATAGATAAACAACAATATCCATAGCACTAAAGCTACTACCGAGATGACCTGAGCCTGCTTTTTTTACCGATACGATTGTATTGTATCTGCACATAAAAGAATACAATTTCCATTTATCTGCACTTGATAGAGAACTATTTCTTATACGATCAAATTCGTTTTTTTGGTACATCTTAATTTTCATGTCTAAATTTTTGTAGGGTCAATTAATGTAATAATATTTTTATAATTAGAGTATACTTCCAGAGCCTCCGTACCTGGCTCTCTAAGGCCATTTCCTGAATTTTTCACTCCTCCAAATGGCATATTTGGTTCACTACCAAAAGTTCCACCGTTAACTACAGCAACTCCAACCTCCACATTGCGTGTAAAATAATGAGCTCTGTGCATGTTGGTCGTATGTATACAGGCCGTTAGACCATATTGGGCATTATTCGCCAATTCTAAAGCTTGATCGAGATCATTCACTTTGTATAAGCAAGTAACGGGTCCAAACAATTCTTCTTGACTAATAAATGAATCAGGTGAAGCACCTTCCAATATGGTTGGTTCTATGTACCAGCCTTGCGAAAGATGTACTTTATTACTTCTTTTTCCACCGCATAACAAACTGGCACCTTCTGCAATTCCCTTATCGATCGAACTTAGTATGCGGTTCATTTGTTTTTCATTAATGACAGGTCCCAAATCATCGGTATTACTGTTACCAAGTGATAACTCTCTGGTACGCTTTAAGAATTTAGTTTTGAATAAGTCATATACCTTATCAAACACAATAATTCTACTTGCAGAAGCGCATCGTTGACCAGCATTACTGAAAGCAGATAATACAGACCATTCTACTGCTTTATCTATATCAGCATCATCGCAAACAACAAGAGGATTCTTACCTCCCAGTTCAAGAAAAACTTTAACTAGTCGACGTGCTACAGTCTCGGATATTATTTTACCAACTGCTGTTGATCCCGTAAAACTAATTAAACTAACAGATGGGTGTTTAGTAAGCATTGATCCTACTACAGGTCCAGTTCCATAGATTACATTAAAAACTCCTGCAGGTAAGTTAGCTTTTTGGACTAATCTAGTAAAGAAATCAGCGGTTAAAGGCGTGTCTTCTGATGCCTTTAAAACAACTGTATTGCCGCAAATTAATGCAGGAAAGACTTTCCATGCAATATTTGCTATTGGTGTATTAAATGAAATGATTAAAGCCGATACTCCAACTGGTTCCCTGATAATCATGGGAAATTTGTTTTGCTGTCCACTTGTTGTAGTTCTGCCGTAAAATCTTTGACCCTCACTTGCCATGAAACGCCCTAGGGCTATAGCTCCGTTGGTTTCTGCAAGTGCATCTTTTGGAGACTTTCCTGTGTCGCTGGAAATCACTTCTGCTAATTCAGAAGAAGAATTGATCATCTCCTGAACAATCGAATATAAATACTCTCCCCTCTGAACCGGTGTAAGCTTTGACCATGTTCTAAAAGCCTGCTTCGCTGTAGTTACAGCATGTTCTACATCAGCTTCTGTACCCTCTACCACATCTGTTAAAAACTCACCATTATGCGGATTGTGTTTTTGATAAAATGATTGACTAGTAGCCTCAGTAAATGAACCATTAATATAGTTCTGTATTTTCCCTCGCATATTTACAGTTATATTATTACCAGGCTGTCCATCCCCCGTCAATCACAAGATTTGCTCCTGTCATATAGCTAGAAGCATCTGATGAAAGAAAAATAACAGCCCCATTTAATTCATTTGCATCTGCCATTCGAGCAATAGGGATATGTGAACAATAAGCAGTTAAGAACTTTGCATCCTGATTATTAAATACTCCGGCAGGAGACAGTGTATTAACCCTAACGCCACTTGTTGCCCAATAGGTCGCCAGATAACGTGTAAAGTTCAATATCGCAGATTTTGTAACTGAATATCCAACCGGCTTAAACCACTTTTCCCCATTCACTCTTTTATACTCATAAATTGTCTGATTCGGAGATAACAAGCCATAAATTGAGGAAATATTTATAATACTCCCTTTACCGTTATTGGCCATCATTTTTCCAAAAACCTGACAACAAATAAAAGTTCCTACAATATTTACATCAATCATTTTATATAATGAATCCAATGAGTAATCTTCAAATGGCACATTTTCGCTAGCTGATGCACCCGGAGGAGCATCAATTGCAGCATTATTAATTAAGATACTTATAGAACCAATCTCATTCTCGATTCGCTTTGCGATTGTTCGTATTGATTCTTTATCTGTAATGTCTGCTTTAAATGAAAATACTCTACCTTCTTCAATTGCATTATCGATCAAACTCGATTTACCTTTTTTGTAGTCGCTTATATCAACCAAACATACTTTTGCGCCATATTCAGCTAATGCTAAAGCAAATCTTTGCCCTAGTTGTCCAAGTCCCCCTGTTATGATTGCTACCCTACCGGTTAAATCAAAAAGATTCGTATTCATATTTAGATTTTATTGATTTTGCCATGGATACCATATCACATATCTCCCTAACTGCCCCATAGCCTCCATTGTTTGTTAATAATATGTCACAAATTTGTTTTACCTCCGGATAGGAATCAGCAGGTGCTACACCACATCCAACATATTTCATTGCGGGAATGTCATTTATATCATTACCCACAAAAATGGCTTCAGAAGGATCAATCGATTCTTCTTGAAGAATTGTCCGAATTAACTGTAGTTTATTTTCAACTCCTTGATAAACCTTGATTTTTAACTTTTTTCCACGTGCGGTAACAACGGGATTTATTTCTGTGGACACAATAATTAGTTTAACACCGCCGGTGCCTAATCTTGATAACCCAATACCATCACTTCTATTACAAATGACTGATTCTTTTCCATTTTCATCTACTATTACAGTATTATTAGTGAAAACACCATCAAAATCAAAAAAAATCAGCTTAACATTTTTTAATCTCATTCCAATTTCAATTCCTGACATACTTTCAGAGTTTACTTGCTGTAGACTAGATCATAAATACCATCACTACCTTTATGATAATTTTTTTTCTGAAGCACAAATCCTTTTTCTTCTATAAATGAGCATATTTTAGATGTAATCGGGTCTTGTTCATCAATTTCAAAAATGATTGATTTACATCGTGGATCAGCCAAAGTTTCAGAAGCACCGATAAAGACCTCCATTTCATGACCGTCAACATCAATTTTTATACACTCAGGAAAAAGTATGTTGCCTGATTTTACAAAATCGTCGAGTCGCATTCTATTAACCCAAAAACCAAATTTTTCATTGGTTACTTTTTGTTGAGCATTCTCATTCCTTTTTGAAAGTCCTTTGTGCATTGCAGAACCTGATTGCAGTTGATTGATTTCAAAATAATCAAGTTCAGAAACATTACTCAAGGCAATATTTACAGGAACGATATTTCTTATAAGCCCATTGTATTTGATATTTTCACACAGTTCACTGAAATTTGAAGAAACCGGTTCAAAAGCATAAAGTTTTCCTCCTTTCTCATTTAATAATGCTCCCCCTATAAGTGAATAAGCGCCCACATTCGCCCCAATATCATAAATTACTGAATACTTTTGAGTCATTTCCTCCATCCACACCACTGTTTCTGCTTCCTTCTTGCAGCTATTCAGCCTCGTTAAACTATTTATATTCGCGATTTTCAGAAAAAGATTTGTCTTTTGATAATCCAATTTTCCAAAAACCTGTAATTGTCCAAGATAAAATGCGCTTGCTTTTGGCGGTAAACGCTTAATGATATTCACTAATCCCAATAGAATTACTTCGGCAATTTTTTTAATTATTCCTTTCATTTATTTTTCTTGTTTTCCAATGATAATATATAAAATAAATAGGTACAAGGAGCTTCTCAACACTAAAGAGGCAAAAAAGCCATAATAATCAAATAAATAAATGAGCACTCCCAGTAGTGGCAAGTACGTAAATAATAATGAGATCTGAGATTTAAAATAAAAAATGGTTTTACCTCTTAAAAAAAGATTCGGAAAACTGTATAATGGAATCGCATTTAAAAACGCCTGTAAAATTACTGCTGCCAAAATAAAAAAACCAGTAACTAAAATAGGCATTGTGATTAAGTACAAACTAATACCAAGTATTCCTACAAATAACGAAACAAAAAAAAGCCATATTATATTTTGCACCGACAATTTTTGAATCAGTTTCCTAGCACCATCAGTACCGGTTAAATGAACTTTTAATATAGCCGGTACATATTCAACTTTTAGCGCTGCATGAAATGAAAGTATGGCATTCGATAATTTTGAAGCAAATCCAAAAAAACCAAGAATGCTTGCGCCGAATAGTGTTTTTACCAAAACCCTTTCTATAAAAACAACTCCAATAGAAATAAGGTTATTGAACATTAATGGTGTAGAAAACCCTAGAATGCGTTTAATGGACTGGAACCTAAATGAAAAAGTTACCTGATGGCTTATGACATACGTAACATATATTGAACATAAGATATTAAAAATTAAAACACCTGTAAAGTATGCCTTTACATTAAAAACAGTAAGTATACAATATCCAAGTATTACAACATATTTAATAACAAACTGAATGACGTTATTCAATATGTATGCCATTAAATCATTTTGAATCCTGACTAATGAATATTGTATTTGGATTAATGCAGAAACAAAAGAACTAAATATTAATATTTGTACCGAGATATTAAAGAAAAAGTCGCCGATACGTTCTTGCCCTATCAACCAAATTAGTATGCAAAATACAATTTCAGTGATTAGTACAAGACTTGTGGTACAAGTCAATACCGTTCCAATAATTACTTTTCTTTGTTCTTTATTAAATTTTAGAAAATATCTTGTTAAGTAATTATCTAATCCAAACACCAAAAATGTGCTTAATAGAACAATAAATGACTCATTATATGAAATGATCCCAATTTCTTCAATACTAAAAAGCCTGAGTAAAATAAAAAAAAAAGAAAAATTAATTCCTTGAAATAGAATATTCAGTTTACTGTAAACAGATACTTTCCTTAATTTTTCTAAAAAAAACACTGGCACTTGTTTATTTCAAAAAGCACAAAATATTTAAGCCTCGGTGATATCGTCAAAACTAATTGCTTCTCCTGCTTTATAAGATCTAATAAGTTTCTTACCAATCACTTCATTCGATTGTCTTACTGGCACATATTGTTTCTCAAATATTTTACCACTCAAATTATCTACCGTCAAAATTTCTCCTGCAGTAATATCGATCGCTGCAACCAATGATTTACCCAATTTTTGAAATACGGGTTCTTTACCGATTTCACTAGCATCTTTAGGCTTCATCATATAAGGTACACGCTTTATATCTCTAACAAACTTTCTAAACCCTTCTGGCTCTAATGCAAAATTATGATCAGTCCCCTTCCAAGAACGATTTAGGGTTACATGTTTTTCAAATACTCTTGCACCTTTCATAAAGCCTATGGGACCGGAAAGAATACCGTTATAGTGATCTGACAAACCAATCAGAAGTGAAGGATATAACTCTTGTAGCTGTGGAATATTATCCAATCCCAAAACATCATAATTACAAGGATATTCTGAAACACAATGTAATATTGCAATCATGTCATCACTTAAATGACTTCTCAAGACCTCTATACTTGATTTTATCTGATGGTGTTTACCTCCTCCGATACTCATAACAGTAGGCTTACCAGTTTTTGCAATTTTGTTAATGAAGGGCAGATTACCTAAATCAAAAGAGGCGATTTTAAGGATATCAACGTTGTTATCCATAAGCACTTTCAAACTAGGTTCATCAAAAGGTGTTGACATAAACTTCACATTGTGCTTAACACATTCATCTTTCAAAACTTTAATCCATTCCTTATCTAATTCAAGTTTTTCTCTATGCAAGCCATAAACCTTATCGAATGCGTTCTCGCTATTATATGGAGCATTATATGCTGCTTCCGAAAATAGATACTTGTTATCTCTTGTTTGAAACTTAACTACATCAGCACCGGCATTTGCAAAAACTTTTATATATTCTTTTGCAAGATCAATATCTCCCTGGTGGTTCTGTCCCACCTCTGCAATTATTACAGGGTTTTTTTCAATTAATGTCTTGTTAAACATAATAATTTGATTTATTAATTTGAAAAATTACTCGTTATTAAATGCTAAATAAGATTTTTTGTGCACCAAATTGCGAACCAACTACCTTTATTTTGATAGATTTTTGAGGATTTTTTTGAGGAATGGGTGAACTCGTGATTAAATAAAGCGATCATTATCAATTCTTTAATTATTTACACCGATTAACAATTACTCCTTGTTGGTCTGGACCACACTAATCAGAACAGCTTCAAGTTTGGTCGAACAAGCCCGTACAAATCTTCACTAATTAACGAATATTTTATCTTGCGATTAATTCGACTTTCAACGCGCATTACGAGATCATCAATTACATCTGTATAAACATCGCCTACGAGGACTAATTCTATCGTTCCCGAATCGACACCGGAAGCATAGTCACCAACCACATACGCGGCCTCAAGGT
>JACCDK010149338.1_pt1 | contig 14580 bp, 10 predicted proteins | sample 7445871 | NCBI WGS metagenome assembly JACCDK01 (sample SAMN15323436, study PRJNA562643) | freshwater metagenome | isolation source: river surface water | place: USA:Blue River Watershed | collected 2017-08-15 | reverse complement strand
GGGCTCTTGAGCCACACCCGCTCGCCGTTGCGAATACCCCGCTCGGCAGCGGTCTTGGGGTTGATCTCCACATAGGCCTCCTGCTGCAACTCGGCCAGCCAGGGGTTGGAGCGGGTTTCCTCTCCGCCCCCCTCGTACTCGACCAGACGCCCCGAGGTGAGGATGAGGGGGAACTTTTCGTGCACCTTGTCAGCGAGGTTTTTGTCCTGCACGGTTTTGTACAGGGTGGGCAAGCGCCAGAAGGCCTTTTTGTCGTCGTGCGTGGGGTACTTGGCCATGAGGTCAGGCCGCGTGCCGTACAGCGGCTCTCGGTGCTGCGGGATGGGGTCCGGGAAGTTCCACACCACCGCGCGAGCCTTGGCGTTGCCAAAGGGATGGCAGCCATGGTTTTGCATGAACACGCGGATCATGCCGCCCGAGTTGTCGGTCTTCCAGTTCTTGCCTTCGGCCGCAGCTTTTTCCGCGTCAGTGAGTTCGTCCCACCACCCCAGCTTCTTGAGCAACACGTGGTCGAGTTCCGGGTAGCCGGTGGTGATGTCTGCGCCCTTGGAGTGAGAGCCATCCTCCGCCAACAAATTCTTGCCATCCTTTTCGACGCCGAAATTGGCGCGGAAATTTCCGCCGCCTTCCATGACATGCTTGGAGGTGTCGTACAGGTTGGGAGAGCCCGGGTGCTTGAGCTCGGGGGTGCCGTAGCAGGGCCATGGCAGCCCGAAATAGTCACCGGTCAGGTCATACCCGGTCTCGGCATCTTTGCCGCCCTTGCACTTGAGGGTTTTGACGTCAAAGAGATGCATGTTGCGCATGTGCGCTTTCAAGCGCTCGGGGCTGTGGCCGGTGTAGCCAATGGTCCAGACCGAGCGGTTGATTTCACGCAGAATGTCTTCTACTACTGGTTCGTCCTGCCCTTTGACTTTTTGCAGCTTGTAGTTTTTCACCAGCTCGGGGCCAAAGCCCAGCTTGTCGGCCAGCTGGTACATGATCATGTGATCGGTGCGGCTCTCCCACAGCGGCTCAATCACTTTTTCGCGCCACTGGATCGAGCGGTTGGAGGCTGTGCAGGAGCCGCTGGTCTCAAACTGCGTGGCGGCCGGCAGCAGATAGACCGCACGGTTGGGGTTGAGATCTTTCGGGTCACCAGGCATGGCGGCCATGGAGGCCGTGGCGGACGGATAGGGATCCACCACCACCAGCAAATCGAGCTTGTCCATGGCACGCTTCATTTCCAGGCCACGGGTTTGCGAGTTGGGCGCGTGGCCCCAATAGAACACGCCCTTGAGGTTGCTGTCCTGATCGATCAGCTCGTTTTTCTCGCGCACACCGTCGATCCAGCGCGACACCGTGATGCCAGGTTTGGTCAGCATGGCCGGAGACGCAAAGCGACCTTTGATCCACTCGAAATCCACGCCCCAGGCCTTGGCGAAGTGCTTCCAGGAGCCGTCGGCAATGCCATAGTAGCCCGGCAAGGAGTCGGGGTTGGGGCCCACGTCGGTGGCACCCTGCACGTTGTCATGTCCGCGGAAGATGTTGGTACCGCCCCCGGTCTTGCCCACATTGCCCAGCGCCAGTTGCAAGATGCACGAGGCCCGCACCACGGCATTGCCTGTGGTGTGCTGGGTTTGTCCCATGCACCACACGATGGTGCCCGGGTTGTTGTCGTGCAGCATCTTGGCCACCCGCAGCATTTGCTCTTCTTTGACGCCACAGGCTTCTTCGACGACCTCGGGCTTCCATTTGGCCAGGACTTCCTCCTTGACCTTGTCCATGCCAAACACGCGGTCGTTGATGTACTTCTTGTCTTCCCAGCCGTTCTTGAAGATGTGATACAGCAAGCCAAACAGGAAGGGGATGTCGGCGCCCGAGCGGATACGCACAAACTCATCGGCCTTGGCGGCGGTGCGCGTGAACCGCGGATCGACCACGATCATCTTGCACCCGTTTTCCTTGGCGTGCAGCATGTGCAGCATGGACACGGGATGGGCCTCAGCAGCATTGGAGCCGATGTACATGGCGACCTTGCTGTTTTGCATGTCGTTGTACGAATTGGTCATCGCCCCGTAGCCCCAGGTATTGGCCACACCGGCCACCGTGGTGGAGTGACAAATACGGGCTTGGTGATCACAGTTGTTGGAGCCCCAGTAGCTGACAAATTTGCGCAGCAGATATGCCTGCTCGTTGTTGTGCTTGGACGAACCAATGAAGTACACGCTGTCCGGCCCCGAGGATTTGCGCAACTCGAGCATCTTCGCGCTGATTTCGGTCAGTGCGGTGTCCCAGCTGATGCGCTCGTACTTGCCGTTCACCAATTTCATCGGGTAGCGCAGTCGGTACTCGCCGTGCCCGTGCTCACGCAACGCGGCCCCTTTGGCGCAGTGGGCACCCAGGTTGATGGGCGAATCAAACACCGGCTCTTGTCGCACCCACACACCGTTTTGCACCACCGCGTCCACGGCACAACCCACCGAGCAATGCGTGCACACGGTGCGCTTCACTTCAATCTTGCTCTCCGCGCTGGACGCGGCACTGCCCATCGCGTGAGACTTTTTCACCAGGGTGAGTTGCGAGGCGGCCAACCCCACGCCCACGCCCACGCCTGAGCGACGCAGAAACCCACGACGGTCCAGCGTGGGCAACGCCTGAGACAAGCCGCGATGCAAGCGCCCAACGAGCGCGGATGCCGTGTTGGATGAGCCGGCCGAGTGGGATTTACGGGTCAACAACATGTCGTTCTCCTCGCTCAGACCAGGGTGGTTTTGTAATAGCGTTTGACGTGTTCACTCAGGCTGTAGCCGCCGCCGTTTTCGGGAGCAGGCGGCAAGGCCTTGGCATCCACACGCTCAGCGCTCAGTTGGGGCAACGCGGCTGCAACGGCAGCCGTCGCCCCCACGGTGGCTGCACCTGAAAAAAATCGACGGCGCGTTGTGGGCACTTGGACGTTGGAATCACGTGGGGGCATGGCACTCTCCTAGGCCCAAAGGCCTATGCATTGGGTTGCATACACGAATGAATATATAGGAAAAGATGTTCACCATCATGCGGTTAAACACGCACAACAGGGTTATTTAGAGTCAGGGTAAACCCGACACTCAAGCCATCAAATCAAACCCTTGCGACTCAACACTGATGAACGCACGCAAGAGGGACGACAGCACCGCATAAAAACGGGCCTGGGGATGGGCCTCAAGGGCATCACACAAGGCCGGCACCCAGGTCTGCACATGGGCCGCAAAGAAACGCGATTGCTGCGTCAAGTTGGAGATGCTCACATCCTCTCCAGCCACCAGAAATCGCATGACCTCCAACACGAAGGCCAGGTGATCTTCCGTGTCGGACATGGTGGTGTCATCACGTCCCAACCCGAGTTGCGCCAAATCCTGGCGCAATTGCGCCAGGGGCTTTTCATTCAAAAACCCACTCAGGTAGTGCGAGGCGTACAAAAACACCTCGGGCTTGCCCACGCCACCAAACAGCGCATGGTATTCGCGCTCGATACTGGCGTCGTCCATGTCGCGGGCCATGCCCACCAACTGCTGCCAGGGTTCCTCCAGATACCCCCCCGCCTCAGGGGCCTGGGTCGGGGCCAGGCGCAACTGAGCCAGCAATTCGGCGCGCAACGGCAAGTAAAACAACTCGGCGATCAAGCCGTACAACTCGGCACGGGCCGTTTCTTCATCCAACGCAGAGGTGAGAGGCAGGTCGTTGCTCATGAGAGTTTGTGTTCGTCCCCAGACGAATAGATATCAATCACGCGGCAATCGCCGCACATTTTGAGACGCTCAAGCGCTGGGCCCTGGAACATCGCATGACCCGACAGTCGGGACAACATGGCTTCCACCGCCTTGAGGGTGCCAAACGGCTTGCCGCAGCGCACGCAACCATAGGGCTGCGTTTCATTGAGCACACGCACGTTCTGACGCTCTCGCGTCAACAGCAGCCGAGGCACCAGTTCGAGGGCGTTTTCCGGGCAGGTCTTGACGCACAGCCCACATTGCACGCAGTTCTTTTCCACGAAGCGCAGTTGCGGCGCCTGCGGGTTGTCTTGCAGCGCCCCCGCTGGACAGGCTGACACGCAACTCATGCACAAAGTGCAGGCGCCGGCGTCGACGTTCACGCTTCCCCACAGGGCACCCTCGCGAGGCAAAGGCAACTCTCTTGGCGCATCACTGCGGCGCAGTGCCGGGGCATGGTCTAGCAGGTGCGCCAGGGCCAGTTCCAGCGTGCTGCGCTTGCCCGCGGTCACCTCGAACGTGGCCAACGGCACCGATGCCTTGAGGCGGTTGGTACCGGTCGTCAAGCGCTGCAGTTCAGCATCGAGTTCAGCGACTTGCGTGGCCCGAACCCACTGCACCAGCGGACGGCCTGGTGCAACATAGCCCAAGCCCTCCAGCAGTGCCTGCAACTGGTCCATCTGCGCTTGCAGCCCGTCGAGGTACTGAGGTGCCTCCTCGCCTGATGCCAGGACCAGCACCTGAGCCGCCCCGTGACCCAACGCGCTGAGCCACACATCCATGCCCAGACTTGCGGTATGCCAGACCGGCACGGGGATCACGTGCGCGGGGATGCCTTGCGCCACGCGCAGTTGAGCCGCACGTCCCAGCTCCTCGATCCGTCGCTGACCCACCTCCTGGCTGTGCAACAGCACCACCGGATCAACGCCACCCGCCTGGCGGTAGGTGCTCAGCAAGGTATGGAGCTTGTAACCCTGCTCATGGACCTTGGGGTAGGCATAGGTCAAGGCACCTGTTGGGCACACCGTGGTACAGGCACCGCAACCTACGCACAAATGGGGGTTGACCTCGATTTGCTGTCGCGTCTTGTCCGACCGTATGGCCTCGGCCGAGCAAATGTCCACACACGCCTGACAGCCCACTTGCTCGTTGCGGCTGTGCGCGCACAACTTGTGTTGATAGGTAAAAAATTTGGGTTTTTCAAACTCACCCACACCGTCCCGCAAACGCAACACGTTTTCTGGCGTCGCGCCACGGAAATAGCCTTGCGGCGTGGCGTGGCGCATGAAGGCGCTGTGCTCGCGCAAATCCAGCACCAGATCAAAACCGGCCGTTTCCTCTCGCGGTGAACGATCGAACTGAATCGCGCCCACGGCGCCACACGCTTTGACGCACAGACGCTGCGCATCGCAACGGCTCATGTCAATTTGGTAGTCGAGTCCAATCGCTTGCTCAGGACAGGCCTCCACGCACGCGTTGCAACGCGTGCACAAGTCCAGATCGATGGGGTTGTCCTGTGACCAGATCAGCTCAAAGTGTCCCAACCAGCCCTCGAGTTTGACCAAGCGTCCAGCAAGAACCGGGAAACGCCTGGCCTGGGCACCGCCCGCGTCACCGGGTCCCTGGGCAAAGAGCGTGATGTCCAGGCTGTCAGCCAGCAACGCAGCGACCGCTTCGGCCTGGTCCACAGGACCGATGATGAGCAAGCGTCCAGCACTGGTGTAGGTGACTGTTGGCACCGGGTCCGGATCAGGCAAACGGGCGGCAGCCAGAAGCGCCGCCATCTTGGGTGTTGCCAGATGTCCCTCCCGACTCCAGCCCCCTGTTTCGCGCAGATTCACGAACTTGATGACCGAGGCCTTGGCCTGGGACTGCACGGCCAATTCACCAAACAGGCGTTGCTCCTGGGTGCAGGCCACCAGCACATCGTCCCCTCCCTGAACCGCCTTGAGGTAAGCACCAACCTCGCGCCGGCACAGTGAGGTGTGGCTGGAAACCGGATCAGCTTGGTTGCGGGCCAGTGTCTGGGGGTCTAGCGGCAGGGTCTGGTTGCAATCGCAAATCAGCGTGGTCATGGTCAGGGCCTTGGGACAAGGGACGGTGGGAGTCGTACTGTGCCACGGATTCTGGTGATCCTTCGGGCGCTGCCTGCTGGGATGTCTCGTCTTGTGGGGGATCTTGCGTGTCATCCACCAGGTTCATGAACTTGGCACTGGCCATCTGGCGCAACGTGGACAGGGGCAGCGGGTCCGGTTGGCTGTAATCGTCGATGTAGACATCCAACCCATCCATCACATTGAAATGCGGGTTGGCAAAGAGTTTTTTCATGGCCGCGTTTCTTACGTCGGTGGGCACCTCGTGCCGGACGAAGGCGCTGAAATCGGACGATGAGGTCAACGGTCCCACGTCATCGAGTGTGGGCACAGGAACTTCAGACTGGGCCGGACGGTTGCCCTCTGCCCGATGTGCCGTGGCCGCTGACTGCGCAGCAGCTGGCACGTCCCGGACGGGTTCGGGCGGCGGGGTCTTGCCCTGACGGACATCGGTTTTACGACTGGACCATCGACGCAAGAAACCCTCAGGCCTGGTGTCACTCACCTCCCGGCCCTCCACGTCTGCGTCCTGTCAATTTGCCGGTACTCACCACGGCCGGGTTGCCGAAGCGGTCGTGCAAGGGCTGGAAGCTGTCTGGTCGTTTGCGGCGCTTGGGCTCGATCTCCCAGTGCTCTTGCGCGAACGCGCTGATCCAGGCCACCACCTCGGTGGGGGCCGGCACTTGATCGACCTGCTCTTGTGCGTCCAACCAGCGGCCTGCATCGTGGTAACTCAGGCTCACCATGACGGGCACCGCCATGACCTCTTCACTCAGACGGGGCTCCTCCTCCATGCGCCACATCACGAACCAGCAGGGGGCTGGGGATGTGCTGTTGAGGTAATAGCCTTGTGCATCGTCTCGGTGCAGGGACACGGAAAAACCGGGATGCATCCAGACCTGCTCGTCGTCGGACCGGCGCAGGCACCTGGGCTCTGTCCCAAAATGCGCGTCGTGCGGCACCTGGTCATGCCCGACCACGTCGTGCAGCACCCAACGCCAGGTCTGCCATTGGCTCATGGCACCCTGCACACGCTCGCGTCGCATGATGACCGCAACCTGGACCTGGGGAATGGAATGCACGGAGGCTGCCAAATAAATAAAAGACAAATCACTGTACCAACAAAAAAATAGCTTCTGTTCAAGGTAAAGATATACACACTGCCGCCCGGGTATCGCCGGGGCGACTACAAACCCCCTCTTCTCAGGGTTTACTCGGGTGCTACGGGCGTTTCATACCCGGATCATGACTGGGTCCCCATTTCGCTGCCCCATGCCATGACTGTCACCTTCAAACCCCTCGGCCCAGTCTTCGCCGCAGAAGTCAGCCCCCTGGATCTTCGACAAGTCCGAGACCGCGACACCTTGATGCAGCTGCGTGCAGGCATGGACCAGTTCGCCGTGCTGGTGTTTCGCAATCAGCCATTCACGAACGACGAGCAACTGGACTTCGCGCAACGCTTTGATGGCCAGTTACACGCCAAGACCTCGGTGGCCGTGCTGGCCAAAAACCGGTTCGGCAACGAGGCCCTGACCGACATCTCGAACGTGAACGCCCAGGGCGACATCATGGCGGCCAATGATCGCCTGCGTGCCAGCACCATCAGCAACCGGTTGTGGCATACCGATGCATCCTTTGAAAACCCGGCGGGCCGTTATTCCATGCTCTCTGCTCGGGTGCTGCCGCCCGTGCGCGCCGACACCGAATTTGCAGACATGCGAGCTGCCTACGATGCCCTGGACGCCGACACCCAGCGCACATTGGAGGGTCTGCACGTGCACCACTCCATTGTGTACTCACGCCATGTCCTTGGCTTTGAATTCGGCGAAGAAGAACGTGCCAAGCTCAAGGGGGCGGTACACCCGCTGGTGCGCACCCTGCCCGCCACAGGCCGTCGCTCGCTGTACCTGGCCTCACATGCACAGCACATCGAGGAAATGCCTGTCCCCGAGGGGCGCTTGCTGCTGCGCGACCTGATCGAACACGCGACCCAACCGTCCTTCACCTACCGCCATGAGTGGCAACCACACGACCTGGTGATATGGGATAACCGTACCACCATGCACCGCGCACGTCCGTTCGAAGACAAGAAATACCGTCGCGAGTTGTGTCGCACCACCACACTCGATCTGCCGTTCGAGATTGCAGGTTGATTCCACCCTTGATGAACAGGATTGAGTCCATGGCCCCCTTCTTCACCCGTCGAGCCGCCTGTTGGTTGGCAGTCGCCTGTCTGGCTTGCAGCAGCGCATGGGCGCAATCGTGGCCGACCAAAGGCACGATCAAGATCGTCATCCCGTATCCACCCGGCGGCGCTTCCGACGTCACGGCGCGGGTCCTGGCCAACAAGCTCACCGAGTCGCTCAAACAAAGCGTGGTGGTGGAAAACAAACCCGGAGCCAATGGCATCGTGGCGCTGGAAAGTGTCGCCAAGTCGGCGCCAGACGGCTATACGCTGCTGATGGCCAATCTCGGCCCCAATGCCATCAACCCCGGGCTGTATGCCAAGCTGCCCTACGACCCTATCAAGGACTTCACGCCCATCACGCTTACCTCGGTGGTGCCCCTGGTCGTGCTGGTGACCAACTCGCTGCCGGTGAAAACCATGCCCGAGCTGATCGCGTACGCCAAAGCGAATCCTGGCAAGCTGAGCTATGCCTCGGCGGGCAATGGGGCAGCCAATCACTTGGCCGGCGAGATGATCAAGGCCATGGCTGGCGTCCAGATGACGCATGTGCCCTACAAGGGCGACACGCCTGGCATGCCCGACGTCATTTCCGGCACCGTCAGCATGATGTTCCCCACCATCATTGCTGGCATGCCCAACATCCGAAGCGGCTCGATGCGACCGATTGCCGTGACGGGTTTGCGCCGCAGCTCGTCGCTGCCGGATTTGCCCACGGTGAATGAAGCCGGCATCGCCGGTTTTGACGCTGTCTCCTGGGGCGGCGTGATGGGACCGGGTGGCTTGCCTGCCGACATCGTTCAGCGGCTCAACACCGAGATCGTGCGGATCCTCAAGCAGCCCGACGTGGCAGAAAAGCTCTCATCTCTCGGGGCCGACATTGTCGGCTCCACGCCCGAGGAGTTTGACCGCTATCTCAAAGCCGAAATTGCCAAGTGGGGCAAGGTGGCTCGAGACAACAACATCCGACTGGACTGACCCGCTGGCTTTACGCCAGCGCTTCTTCCGGCTGTGCCTGCGGCACCGGGGTGCGGATCAGGTAATCAAAGGCGCTCAGCGCTGCCTTCGATCCCTCACCGGCCGCAATCACGATCTGCTTGTACGGCACCGTGGTGGCGTCACCGGCCGCGAACACACCGGGCATGCTGGTGTGGCACTTGGCATCGATCACGATCTCGCCAAATTTGCTCAGCTCCAGGGATCCCTTGAGGAATTCGGTGTTGGGCACCAGACCAATCTGCACGAACACACCTTCCAGGGGCACCAAATGCTCCTGCCCCGTCACACGGTCTTTGTAGCGCAGGCCATTGACCTTGCTGCCGTCACCTGTGATTTCGGTGGTTTGCGCATTGACGTGGATGGTGACGTTGGGCAGGCTCTTCAACTTGTTCACCAGCACAGCATCGGCCTTGAGCTGGTCCAGGAACTCGATCAGGGTGACGTGTGCCACCACGCCAGCCAGGTCAATCGCGGCCTCAACCCCCGAGTTGCCTCCGCCAATCACGGCCACATGCTTGCCCTTGAACAGCGGGCCATCACAGTGCGGGCAATACGCCACGCCCTTGTTTTTGTATTCCTGCTCGCCAGGCACATTCACATTGCGCCAGCGTGCACCCGTGCTGAGAACCACGCTGCGCGATTTCAGAATGGCGCCATTCTCCAGTTCGATCTGCACCAGGCCTCCCACCTCGGCAGCCGGAATGATCTTGGCTGCGCGCTGCAGGTTCATCACATCCACACCATAGTGGCGCACTTGCGCTTCCAGATCAGCGGCCATCTTCGGGCCATTGGTTTCCAGCACGGAGATGTAGTTCTCGATCGACATCGTGTCGTTGAGTTGTCCGCCCATGCGCTCAGCCGCCACGCCCACGCGGATGCCTTTGCGGGCGGCATACACGGCCGCCGCCGCACCGGCAGGACCACCACCCACCACCAGCATGTCAAAGGCTTCCTTGGCGTTGAGCTTGACGGCATCGCGCGCGGCAGCGCCCGTGTCGAGCTTGGCCACGATTTCTTCCACCGACATGCGGCCCGAGGCAAACACCTCGCCGTTCAGGAACACCATGGGCACGGCCATGATCTGGCGCTGCTCCACCTCTTGCTGGAATGCGCCACCTTCGATCACCACGGTCTTGATCTTGGGGTTGTGGATGGCCATGAGCGAAAGTGCTTGCACCACATCCGGGCAGTTGTGGCAGGACAGGGACATGTAGACCTCGAAATGGAAGTCCCCATCCAAGGCCTGGATGCTCTCGATCACCGAGGGCTCGACCTTGGGCGGATGACCGCCCGTCCACAGCAATGCCAGCACCAGCGAGGTGAATTCATGGCCCAGGGGCAAACCGGCAAAGCGCACGCCCTGCGTCTGACCTTCGCGCGCCACCACAAACGAGGGCTTGCGGGCATCGTTGCCGGACGTGTCGAGCGTCACCTTGTCGGACAGGCTGACAATGGTTTCCAGCAGGTTGCGCATGTCGACACCCGTCTCACTCTCGTCGAGTGAGGCGATCAGGCGGATGGGTTGACGCAGCAAGCCGAGGTATTGCTGCAACTGGGCTTTGAGGGTGTCATCAAGCATGGTGTTCTCCTGTTTCAGGGTGCAAAGGACCAGAGCCGTTCACTTGTGGTGGCGGCCCTTGTGGTTCAAGGGATGGGGAAATTCGCTGAGGGCAACGCACGTGGACCCGGGATCCGCGTGCGCTGCGCTCAACGCCCTGCCAAGCAGGGCATGAGAGGCAGAACTTAGATCTTGCCAACCAGGTCGATGGAGGGAGCCAGGGTCTTGGCGCCTTCTTTCCACTTGGCGGGGCACACCTGGCCGGGGTTGGCGGCGGTGTACTGAGCAGCCTTCAGCTTGCGCAGGGTCTCAGACACGTCACGAGCGATCTCGTTGGAGTGCACTTCCATGGTCTTGATGATGCCATCGGGGTTGATCACAAACGTCCCGCGCAGGGCCAGACCTTCAGAAGCGATGTGCACGCCAAAGGCGTTGGTCAGCTGGTGGGTGGGATCGCCGACCAGGGGGAACTTGGCCTTGCCCACGGCGGGGGAGGTCTCGTGCCACACTTTGTGAGAGAAGTGGGTGTCGGTGGTGACGATGTACACCTCGGCGCCGGCTTTCTGGAACTCGGCGTAGTTGTCAGCCGCGTCTTCGATTTCGGTGGGGCAGTTGAAGGTGAACGCGGCCGGCATGAAAATCAGCACGGACCACTTGCCCTTGAGGCTGGCTTCGGTGACTTCGATGAACTTGCCGTTGTGGAAAGCCTGGGTCTTGAACGGTTGGACCTGGGTGTTGATGAGGGACATGAGAAGCTCCGGTTGGTTGATAAAAACTATGAACCCGTCAAGATTCATTGGGATGGATCTTACCTGCAGCGCAGGGGGGTGACCAATGAATTGTCTTCATGGCGTTGATAGGGAATACCAATGGGCGCGGGCACAGCCCTCATCCCGAACGATACCCCGATTGGGCTGCCAGGGCAGGGTCACACGAGGCGGCAAGTGGGCCACCACACGCAAACGGGTGACCCATTGACGGGAGGCCAACAAAAAAGCCACTGACCGACATCAGTGGCTGATCCCCGTGGTAGGGCGTGTTGGACTTGAACCAACGGCCAAAGGATTATGAGTCCTCTGCTCTAACCAACTGAGCTAACGCCCCACAATTTGATTGTACCCAGGCGATTGCAGCCCAAGGCTTGCTGATGGGGCCCTTCAATGACTCAGCGCGTCAACGGCAGCGTGCAAATCCAACGCCCATTGCCGGCGGTCGCGCCCCTGGGCCGATTGCGGTTGCCCAAAGCGCACGCGCGCAGTAAAGGCCGGTGCCCCCAGGGTGCGCAGCACCGACCCCACCAGGGTATCGTCTCCCAGGTACAGCACCGCCTGGCTCGGCTGCCCGTCCGCCTGTACATACCGCACACCCACGGGCATCACGGGTGCGTGCGCAGAAATGGCGGCTTGAATCAGGTTGGCGTGAAACGGCAACAGCACCGAGCCATCGCCGGTGGTGCCCTCGGGGAATATCGCCAGCATGTCGCCCGACTGCAGCGCGGTGGCCATTTGGTGCACCACGCGCATGGCGTCTCGACGCGAGGCGCGCTCGATGAACAAGGTGCCGCCTGCCGCGGCCATCGGGCCAATCAGGGGCCAGTGGTGCACCTCCGACTTGGACACAAAGCGGCAATGCCGCGCGGCATGCACCACCAAGATATCGAGCCACGACAGATGGTTGGCCACCAGCATCAAGGGCCCTTGCTGCGGCGCCTCACCTTCCAGGTGAAGGGAGATGCCCAGCGCGCGCAGCATTTGCCGCGACCAGCGCTGCACTTCGTCTGAGCGCTCGGCGTTGTTGAGCGCGGCAAACCGCACCCGTATGGTCCAGTAGCCCACGCCCAGCCGCCACAGCACGGCCAGCAACCGAAACGGGATGCGCAGCAGCCTCAAGCCGCGTCCTGGTAGGCCAACTGGCCGCCCGCCACGGTGGCGCGCACACGACCCGTCATCGACATACCGCTGATTTCAAAGGCGAAGGGCGTGTGCTTGCCCTGGCTGCGCAAGGCCTCGGGTGTGACGCGCCATTGGGCCTGGGGATCGAACACACACACATCGGCGGCGCCCCCCACCGTCAATTGCCCCAGCCCCGTCACGGCAGCACCGAGCGAGGCGCCCAGCACCTGGGCCGGGCGATGCGTCACCACCGCCAGGCTTTGCGCGAGGGTGAGCCCCTGGGCGTCACCCCATTTGAGGGCCAGGCTGAGCAGCAACTCCAGGCCACTGGCACCGGGCTCCGCCTCGGCAAAGGGCAGCGCCTTGGCGTCGCCCTCCACCGGGGCGTGGTCGGACACGAGCGCATCTATCGTCCCATCGGCCAGCGCCGCCACCAGGGCATCGCGGTCGCGCTGCTGGCGCAGCGGCGGCTGCACGCGGGCACGGCTGTCAAAGTAGCCAATGTCGTGATCGGTCAGGTGCAACGAGTTGATGCTGACATCACAGGTGAGCGCCAGTCCTTCGGCCTTGGCCTGCCGAATCAACTCCACCCCAGCTGCACTGGAGACGCGGCACACGTGCACGCGCGCGCCCGTGCTGCGCATGAGCGCGAACAGGGTGTGCAAGGCAATCGTCTCGGCCGCCACGGGCACGCCGCTCAACCCCAGCCGCGTGGCCAGCGGGCCACTCGCCGCCACGCCTTTGCCCAGGTAAGGGTCTTGCGGACGCAGCCACACGGTGTAGCCGTAGGTGGCGGCGTATTGCAAGGCGCGCTGCAGCACTTGGGTGTCCACCACCGCGCTCTCGGCCTGACCAAATCCAATGCAGCCGGCCTCGGTTAATTCGGCCATCTCGGTCAGCACCTGGCCTTGCAGACCACGGGTCAGAGCGCCCAGCGGAAAGAGGCGAGCTTGGTGCAGTTTTTCGGCGCGAAATTTGAGCATCTCGACCAGGCCGGGTTCGTCCAGCACCGGGTCGGTGTCGGGCGGGCACACCAGGCTGGTGACACCACCAGCCATGGCCGCCGCCATTTCAGAAGCCAGCATGCCTTCGTGTTCAAAACCCGGCTCGCGCAAGCGTGCGCACAAATCCACCAAGCCCGGGGCCACGATACAGCCTGTGGCATCCACTGTCTGTTGCGAAGAAAAGCCCGCCGGCACCGAACCCACGGCCACGATGCGGCCCGCCTCTATCGCCAGATCGCCGACCTGGTCCAGACCACTGGCCGGGTCGATGAGGCGTCCGTTGTTGATCAGTAATTTCATCGGAAGTCTTTCTGCGTCATGCCTCGTTGCCAGCGACGATAGACATCACCGCCATGCGCACGGCGATCCCAAAGGTGACCTGGGGCAGGATCACGCTTTGCACGCCATCGACCACCGCCGAGTCAATCTCCACGCCACGGTTGATCGGCCCCGGGTGCATCACGATGGCATCGGGTTGAGCCAGTTGGAGTTTCTCCGGCGTGAGCCCAAAGCCTTTGAAGTACTCCTGGCTGGAGGGCAGCAGCGCGCCACTCATGCGCTCGTTTTGCAGGCGCAGCATGATGACCACATCGCACCCCTTGATGCCCTCCTCCAGCGTGTGGAACACCCGCACGCCCATGTGCGAGAGATCGGTGGGCACCAGCGTCTTGGGCCCCACCACACGCACTTCGGCACAGCCCAGGGTGGTGAGCGCATGAATGTCCGAGCGGGCCACACGCGAGTGCAGCACATCGCCCACGATGGCCACGGTGAGGTTGGAAAAATCTTTCTTGTAGTGCCGGATGGTGTACATGTCCAGCAAGCCCTGGGTGGGGTGCGCATGTCGGCCGTCACCCGCGTTGATGACGTGCACATGCGGTGCCACGTGTTGGGCGATCAGGTAGGGCGCGCCCGACTCACTGTGCCGCACCACGAACAAGTCCGCGGCCATGGCACTCAGGTTGGCGATGGTGTCGAGCAAGGACTCGCCCTTGCTGGCCGACGAGCGCGCGATGTCAAGGTTGATCACATCGGCGCTCAGGCGCTTGGCGGCAATCTCGAAGGTGGTGCGGGTGCGGGTGCTGTTTTCAAAGAACAGGTTGAAGACGCTTGTGCCACGC